>Ga0315274_10001061_pt1 | contig 42702 bp, 36 predicted proteins | sample YL17G02_20_MG_FD_203700 | JGI IMG/M metagenome (GOLD analysis project Ga0315274, IMG submission 203700) | Sediment microbial communities from Yellowstone Lake, YNP, Wyoming, USA - YL17G02_20 | ecosystem: Environmental > Aquatic > Freshwater > Lake > Sediment | place: USA: Wyoming | collected...
GCCGGATCAGTTGGCGCACGGCGTCGGAGGTCCACAGGACGAAGGGCAGTTTGAGTTGCTCGGGATGGCGGTCGCGAATCAAGTTGCAGGTCGCGGCGGCCTGCCAGCCTTTGAGCCGGCTTCCGCCGGATTTCGGCCCGCGCTTGTGCGGGGCGAGGGCGCGCCTGCCGCCCTGACGCCAGGCTTTCATCCATTTTCCGACGGCCTGTCGAGTGACGCCGAAAACCTCGGCGGCTTGGGTCTGGGTCATGCCGTCGAGGACGGCCGGGACGGCCCGTCGGCGCAAGGCGGCCTGGGCGTCGGGTTTGAGGGATCTCGCGTCGTTCATCATGCGCGCACCCTATCATAGGACGAGGCGAAAAGCAAACTAAATTATGGCCAGATTAGTAGGCGGCCAGAAGCGTACGCTCCTGGTACGCGCGGGATTTCGGGCACATATGTAAGTCAAGGAATGTCAACGCTTCGGAGTTGTATCACCAGGAGCCTTCTAAGTGGTTCTATTCAGAAATACAGTTACGCATAAAGCCATGTTCGACAGGATGGACAGGATTCACAGGATAGTCCTGAATCTTGTTCATCCTGTCAAGAGGATACGTCATCGGATTTATGGATTACAGTACTAAGCTCAAGGTCGCAGGTTCGAATCCTGCCGGGCATACCAAGCCAAGATCAGAAAAATCAACGATCCGCGGCGGGTCCGTAACGCCGGGATCAAGGCGCCGCCCGGAGCCGCTCCAGCCGCTTCGGCCTTCGCCCGGCAACCGTCTCGCCTGAATTGCGGACCGTCAGAGATCTTGCTGCGAGTTGCATGACATCGGCCCGCACCGTTGATCTTCAGCGACTCAACGCCTCAGGCCCTGGCAACCAGGATGGGTCTCCTCGCCGATCCGCGCCAAGGAGGAAGCGCTGCGCGACCCCGCGCTTTCGGCCCTTTGGCTGGCCCCCCTGGCCCCCCTGGCCCCCCCCGGCTTCTCCCGGATGGCGCCCCGAACATCCGAGACAGTCGCTGAATTCAACTCCCAAGTGCAACAGGTGGTGTGGTCCGAAGAATACTTCGTTGGGCGTCTTGAATCCAAGGGATTTCCTCGGTCGATTGTTGAGTCTGTCCATGACGCTCTGGATTTCATCGTCCGTGATTGTGAGGAAGTCGCGGGACTTCGGGAAGTACTGGCGAATCAGACCGTTGGTGTTCTCGTTCAAACCGCGTTGCCAGGCCGCATATGGATGGGCAAAGAAGAAAAGAGCTTTTAGGGAGGTGGAGAGGGAGGCGTGTCGCGCGAACTCGCTGCCGTTGTCGGACGTGATGGTGTGGACGCGATCGGCCAACGGCCCAAGGAGCGAGAGCATGGCCGATTCGACCTCCTTGGCCCCCCTGCGGGGGGCTTTGGCCAGGCGCGTCAGGCGCGAGCGGCGGTCAACGACAGAGACGAGAACTTGCCTCGAGCCCTTGCCGATCATGGTGTCGGCCTCCCAGTCGCCCAGGCGCTCGCGGCGCTCCGCCGCGGCCGGGCGCTCGTCGATGCTCGTGCGGTTGGGTATCGAGCCGCGCCGGTGGTGCGCGCCGTAGCGCTTACGGCGCTTCTTGCGGCAGCGCAGATGCTCGTGCAGATCGCCGCCGCGGCCCTTGTCGTCCAGCACGTACTGGTAGATGCGCTCGTGGCTGACCCGGGGCCGGCCCGTGCGCGCCAGCCAGCCGGAGATCTGTTCGGGACTCCACTGTTCGCGGCGCAGCAGATGCTCGACCAGGCTCCAGGTCTCCGGCGGGATGCGCCGCAACGACTTGTCTCTGCGCCGATCGAGGGCCAGGCGGTGGGCCAGAGCGGGAAAATACTCGTACTTCCCCCGGTTGCGGCGCACTTCGCGCGAAATGGTGGACTTGTGGACGCCCAGAATCTGGCCGATGCGCGTCTGGGAGGTTTTCTCTCTCAAGAGGGCGTGGATTTGGCAACGTTGGTGCTGGGCAAGATGGGTGTAAGGTCTCATTCGTGCTCCTCGTGAGCCTTGTTCTGGCGGACAAGTGAGCCTAACCCATCTTGCCCAACCCGCCAAGGCCCTGAGTTGCACTTACGAGTTGAATGTATGGTTTCCGGATGTTCCCGTGATCGAGCTCGACAAATCCCAGACTCGCCGGATGATCCCGGCCCTGAAATGGCTCGTGGGACCGGAAGACCTCTTTCTCCTCCACAGCGGGGGGAACCTCGGCGACCGCGGCATTTGGTCGGAGAACGCCCGCCGTTGCGTCATCGGCAGTTTTCCTCACAATCGAATAGTCAGTCTTCCGCAAACCATATTCTTCAGCGACACCCCCAGGGGGCGCAAAGAACGAGAGCGTTCCCGGAAGATCTACGGGCGCCACCCGGACCTGACGATCATCGGGCGAGACCCCCGCAGCGGCGATCTGGCCGCCGATCTTTTCCCCCGCGCGAGGACCCTGTGCTTGCCCGACTTCGTTCTATCCCTCCCGCCGCGGCCGCAGGGCGAGCGACCGAAGCCGTCCAAAGCCCTGTTGTGCCTTCGACGCGACGATGAGTCGATCCTGACCGAAGCGGATCGCCGCCGGCTGGCGGGGGGATTGCCGTTCCAATGCGAGTTCTTCGACACCACGCTGCCCGAGCCGATCGACGTTCACCGTCGGGCCGACGTTCTGGAGAGCGTTCTGGATCGGTTTCAGGATTCGGATTTGGTCGTTACCGACCGGTATCATGGCTTGGTTTTCGCCGTGCTGTGCCGCAAACCGTGCGTCGTCCTGCAGACGGTCGATCACAAGATGACTTCCGCCATGGAGTGGTTCCGCGATGTGCGGTTTGTCCGCTTCGCAGAAGGGATCGGGGCCGTGCCTGAAGCGGCGGCGCAGTGCTTGGCGGAAACCTGCCTGGACGTTCCGGATTGGAACGTCGCGTACTTCGACCGCCTGCCCCAGCAGATCGGCCTGAGAGCGCCGGGGGTGTGAGAGCATGCGAAGATGAGCGCCAGCGCCTGGATCAAGAGCATCCCGGGTGTCATGCCGATGTGCCGGCGTCTCTTCCCGGGAAGAGGAAAAGCCTATTCGCCCGCCGAGCTGCGACGGCTCAGCACGCCGGAGCTTCTGGCCCTGATGCGACACGAGTCGCACCGAATCGAGAAGGCCGCCTACAACAATGTCCTTGAGGCCAAACGCCACGCCTATTCGGCCAAACGCGACCGCCTGGCGGAGATATACGGGATTCTGGAGGCGCGGGGATTCCCCATGGAAGAGCCCACGGTCGAGTGGTCCAGAAGAATCCATGACGCCTTCTCGAACCTCCGAGAGGAGTTCATCGCGAAGTTCGGCGATTCTCCCAAGCCCCTCGATCCCTCCGCGGTCCTCCCATTTGTGGAGTTCCTGAAATCCAGACGTAGCGTCCGCGTATGGGCCAAAGAGCAGCCGGACGGCAAGACCCTCCGGGATGTGGCGCGCCTGATGATCGATGCGGCCCGGTGGGCCCCCAACTCGGGGAATCGCCAAGCCTGGCGGTTCCTGGTCATATCGGACCCGGCGGAGAAAGCGCTTCTTGAGAAGATCAAAGAACGGCACTGCACAAGCGCTCCACTCCTGATCTTCATGGGGATGGACAAGCGGGTTTACGGGGCGCTGGGCAAGGACGAGCGCGGCTTGTTTATCGACGCTGGGGCGGCGGCCATGTCCATGATGTTGACGGCGGAGAAATGCGGTCTCGGCGCATGTTGGAATCATTTCGCGGACGATCTGATCCGATCGCGCTGGCCGAATCGAAGGATCTACCGGCGTTTCGCCTCGGCTCTGGAGATCGAAGACCACATCGCTCCGGTGGCCCTTCTGGCTGTGGGGGCGCCGGAGTTCCTGCCGCCCCAGCCCGCTCGGATGGCGATCGACGATCTCCTCTTACGCCCCATTCGTTGATCGAGCGAGATCGGCGGGGGGCACACCAGAGCGCATGCGCATCGCGATTCTCGTACAGACCTTCCCCGAGCCGAGCCAGACGTTTATTCTCCGTCAGGCGCAAGCGCTGGGATCTTCGGTCTGGGCCGAGCGCCTGGTGAAGGGGGAGGCCGTCACCCAGGATGTGGAATGTCTGGAACTTCCCTCTGCCGGTTCTTTTTTCGACGGGCGCTCGTTGGCCGGCAGATGTCGGATCGCCTGGAACGCGGCTCGCCATGGTTGTGTGGACGTCATGCCGCGGCGCGAGGAACGGGCCTTTCGGAATCTGCTGCGCGAGCGCGGCGTGGACGTCGTCCTGGCGCAGTTCGGGTTGTCGGGACTGAGGGCGATGCGGCCTTGCCGGAGCGCCGGCGTTCCCCTGGTCGTGCACTTTCACGGCTTCGACCTCTCGAGTCTTTACCGCCGGGCCGTCTATCGCTTCAGCTGCCGGCGCCTGGTTGCCCGGGCGGCGGCCTGCGTGGTGGTCAGCCGGACGCAGGCCGAGCGTTTGAGAGCCTTGGGATGTCCGGACGGCAAGATCTCCATCATTCCGTGCGGGGTCCCGCTGAGGGAATTCCGCGAATCGGAGGCCGTCTCGAACCAACCTTGCCGGTTCGTCGCGGTGGGGCGCCTCGTGGAGAAGAAATCGCCTCTCGACACGATCCGCGCCTTTGCGCGCTGCGCGGCGGAGTGCGAAGGGGTGACGCTCCGGCTCGTCGGCGAGGGGCCGTTGCGGGCTGCGTGCGAAGCCCTGGTCGCGGAGCTCGGGCTGGCCGAGCGAGTGACGTTCCTCGGCGAGCAGCCCAACTCGCGCGTCCAAGCGGAGATGGCGGCCTCGGGCGCGTTTGTCCAGCACTCCGTAACCGCCCCGAACGGCGACGAAGAAGGATGGCCGGTCGCCGTGGCTGAGGCGGCGGCGAGCGCCCTGCCCATCGTCTCAACGCGCCACGCGGGGATCCTGGACCAAGTCGTTCACGGGCGGAGCGGCTTTCTTGTGGAGGAGGGGGACTGGGAAGGCATGGCCGAGCGCATGTCGGTCCTGGCGCGAGATCCGGACCTGCGCCGCGGGATGGGACGGGCCGGCCGTCGCCACATGGAGGAGCATGGGGACCTCTCCGAGAGCATCGCCCGGTTGAGGAGAACGCTGGAGTCAGTCTTGCACTGACTCACGGACGCAGTCCGCCGGGTCCAGGCACGGTTCGCGGGAATCGGCGTCATCTCGCAGGGCGGGGCAACGCCCCACCAGCGCCGCTCTATCTCTCTGCGCAGAGGTCCCGGAACAGGCGTTCGTACTGCGAGGCGATGGTCTCCCAGGAATAGCGCTCGCGAGCCCTTTGCGCCGCCAAGGCGCCCATCTCTTGTGCGAGAGTCGGATCCTCCAAGACTTTCTGGAGACGGGCGGCGAGATCCTCGGCGTCATTCATGCTGTAAACGAGGCCCGCATCGCCGACGACCTCGACGTTCTCCGGCGTGCCGTTGGCGATGACGCAATTGCCGGCCGACATGGCCTCGATGAGAGCCGGATGCGTGCCCCCGACGGCCGTGGCCTGGACGTAGCAATAGGCGTGGGTCTGAAGTTCGTGGTACCCCTCGCCGTAGATGGCGCCGGCAAAAACGATTCTTGAGTCCTTTGTCTTCTTGAGATTCTCGATGTACTTCCTGCTGTAGGGCGCATCGCCCACGATGAGGAGCCTTTTCTCGGTCGCCACTTTCTCGAAGGCTGCGACCAAGGTGTGCGCGTGGTTCTCCGGCTCCAGGCGGCTGACGTAGAGGATGTAGTCCTTGGGCTGGACGCCGAGCCTCGCGAGCGCGGGACCGGGGGGCAGGGGTCTCACCTCGGCGCCATAGGCGATGACCTCGGAATCGACTCCGTAAGTCTCTTGGTAGTAGTCGTGGATAACCTGAGCGTCGGCCACGATCCGGTGGGGAAACTTTGTGGCCAGGTATTCCCCTAGGCGGTACCACCCCCGTCCGAGGGCGTTCCATTTGAGACGTTTGCGCTCGATGCCGTCCACGTTGATGGCGACCTTCGCGCCGCCCAGACGAGGGATAATGGTGAACAGGCTGTTGGCCGCGTTGCAGAAGAGGACGGCGTCGAACCGTTTGAAGAGGCTGTGGAAGGCGCTCAGGGCCGTGTGGACGACCGTGTCGAGGTACTTGTGGCGAATCGTGGGCAGGACGACGAGGTCGACCCCCCGGTAGGGCGAGGACCTGAACTGAAATCGGTTCGTGCGGCAATAGACCGTGACTGAGAAGCCGCGCTGGACCAGGCGCGCCGAAATCTCTTCCGCGAAGGTCTCAAAGCCGCCGTAACCGGCGGGGATTCCCCGTGTGCCGAGTATCGCGATTCGCGGATTCTCTCTCACGGACGCGGTCCGCCCCATCTTTCCGGGACTCGCGGTCACTCGGTTCCTTCTGGGATGATCTCTTTGGCGTAGAAGAAGCACGCGGAGCCGAGAAGGGAAATCACGAAGGCCAAAGCCACGATCCGTTTCGTTTTCGGCCAGACCGGGTCCTCGGGCGGGAGCGCGTCGGCGATGGTTGCGATGCTCTGAAGCTTCTCGGCGATGCTTAAGAGCATCTGCTCGGACTGTTTGCCAAACAGCTGCAGATTGTCCGAGTTGGTCTCGTGATCCAGCTCGAGGGCGACCAGCTTGGTTTCCTTCTCCGCCAACTCCCTTTGCTTGGCCTCGAGTTCCCCTTCGATCTCGGAGAGACTACTCTCCAAGATCCTCAGGTAAAGCCGGCGGCCCTCCAGAGTCATCTCGTGAACCTGGTTGTACTGGGCCTTGAGAAGACCGAGGGCTTGCAGGAGTCTGTCCTTGGCCACGTCGTACTCGATGACGGCGTTCTCCTTCTCGCGGAGTTCCCCCAGGAGCTCGGGGATGCGCGCGCTGAGCCGGGCTTTCTTCTCCTGCAGGCCGGCAAGAGCGGAGCTCAGCGCCGCTTTCCGCGCCAGGAGATCCTGGTGCGCGGGATTGAGGGCGGCTTCCCGCAACTCCAGGTTCTTCAAGGATTCGACCAGGTTCGCCGCGTCCCCCGAGGCGCTTTTCGGCGATGTCCCTCCCCGTAGCGCCCGCGAGAGGGACACGGTCGTGGGCTCCGCGGCGAGCGCCTCCTGGGTCGCCTTCATTTCCCCCGCAAGGCCCGCGATCTCCACTCCAAGGCTGTCGTAGGACGAATTGTAGAGGTCCTGCGTGGCCAAGAGGGTCCTGAACTCGTTCCAGGTCTTCTCGATCTGGCGCTCGGTCTCGAAGCGTTGGATTTCGCCGCGCAGGTCGTTCAGCATTTTCTCGACGTCGTCTTGCGAGGCGCGCGAAATGGCGACCTGGAGGGCCAGAATCCGGGCCTCCAGGTCGCTCTTGTCTTTGAGCAAACGCGCGATCTCGGCCTCGATCCGCTTGATCTGAGCCGACGCCTTGAACTCGCGCAGATCCTCCTTGCTCTTCTCATAGTTCCCCGCGATGTGCGCCATCTCTTGCGAGAGGTTCTCCTTCTGCGCCTCGATCTCTTTCCGGTTGAGGGACTGGTTCGAGGCGATCGATTCGGCCGCCACGAAATTCGCGATCTCGGCCGCCCGCCGCGGATCGCGATCGCGGTAAGACACTTCAATCAGGCGCGAATCGCGCAGAATCCGTACCTTGAGCCGCTCGAGAAACTCAGGCACAGTCATGCGCCCCTCGGGATCGAACCGCGCCAGCGCTCTCTGCGCCAGAGACTGATTGCTGATGATGCCGCGGTACGTTCCGTACAGTTTGGGATTGAAGAACGTGGTGAGGACCGACGAGCTGCCCGTCTTGCTCTCCGCGATCAAGAGGAGCGCCGAAGCCTGGTAGGTCTTCGGCCACACCAGGGACAGAAGGGCGGCCAGGGACGTGAACAGGATCGCGACCAGCAGAATGCGGCCCTTCGCCCGGCCCAGAATGCGGAGGAGGGCCACTAGAGAAAGGACCGTGGGGTTCTCCGGGGCTGCGCCCATTTGTCTCCCTGCTTTCTCTTGGGCTGTCGACATCTCTTACAGCCATGGGCACAATAGGGAGTTCGCCAGGCGGGCGCAAGTTCTTTTGCGCGGGGAGGGGGAACGCAGACTCTCGCGGCGCGTCGTTGTTGCGGGACCCTTCGTTGGGCGCCCCCTTGCGAGAAAGGGCGCCGGCGACGGCGCGGGGGGCCGTCTCCGACGGGCGATCTCCATCTCGTTTTCCCCGTGGGTGGTTGCGCTCACCGGACAGAAAAAAAACAGAACCCCCAGCTGCCCGTCATGGCCCCAGACGTCTGCCTTCGGCGCGTTCCTATTGTGCGACACGCGGCTGTGCGACACGCAGCCCAAGCAAAGCCCGTCAGCCCTCGGGCGGCGGCGCTGGGGGGCGGGGGGTGGGGGTGCGCACCGGCCCGGGCGCCGGCGTCGGAGGCCGAACCGGTCCGGGATCCTCGTCGGTCCCGAAGAACTCTCTCAGCCGGGCCTCGAACTCCTGCGAGGCGATGAGGAGGTCAATGAAGTCGGGAACCGAGACGCGGCCGCTGTCGAGCTCGGCGGTCCAGTAAGCCATCTCCTCGCGGCTCGGGTAACGACCGAGGACCCCCCGGAAGAGGTGCTCGACATGGTCCTTGGTGGGCGGGGCCGTTCGGCCAAACTCCTCGGAGTAGATCAGCGACTCCGCCACCCACCTCGACAAGTCCCGCCGCGAGGCGTAGTACGAACTGAAACGGTCGCCGAAGAACGCAACCCCGCCTTTATCAACCAGGCGGTCGAGAATGCCCATGTACATGGAGGTTACGAGGTTGCGGCCCGGGTCCCCCTTCATCCCCGGGAAAATCCGCTGGATGACGGCGTCAAACTCGGGCGATTCGGCGAAGATCATCTGCACCTGTCCTCGGTCCCAATCGCCGGTCAGCCAGGCGCGACGTTCCTGCTCGGTCGGGTCGCGCATCATGAAGGTGTGGTAGCAGTCGGTCAGGAACTCATCGTCCGTGCGGTAGCGACCGTCGTACTCTTTGGAGAGGAAAAAGAGCCGCGCCATCGCACGCGGCAGGAACCGCGCGTCGATCTTGAAAGCCTTCGCGTAGTCGAAATAGCCGGACTTCCAACTGAACGTTTCGTCTTCGGAGGGCTCGCGGTCCAGGATCATCACGTAGAACCAACTGATGAGCTCAAACTCGTCGCGAGGCGGCAAACGATCCGGCCACCGGGTCGGCACGGGCGTCGGCGTGGGGGGCATAGTCGGAACCGGGGTCCATTCGGCGGTCGGGGTCACCGTAGGAAGCAGGCCGAAGTAAGTCTCCAAGAGGTCCGTGAACTTGTCTTTGAACCAATGCATCATCTGTACGGTGCCGCTCGTGTCGCCGTCGTCTAGGAAGGTCCGCACCCACACGTTGCGAACCATGTCGAAAGACTCCTCGGCCGTGACGGTGAGGTAGACGTGGTCGACCCTGTCCTCGACGGTCCAGCCGCGGCCTGTGTACCGCGCACTCCCGACCATGTCGAGAATCACCTCCCGCGCGGTCGCCCGAACGTCCGAACTGCCGGCAAAAGAGTCGATCCAAGCCGTGATTTCGACAAGCGCGTCCGGGATGATGTTGAAGAGACGCGTGTCGCAGACCGCGACGAAATTCGCCGGCGCGTTGCCGTCCACGCCCGGGGCGACCTCTCCCATCCTTTCCTCGAACCGAGCGCTCGTGGCGAGGTAAACGACCAACGCCTCCATCGCCCGCCCCTCCTGCGCCATGGCGTCTCGCGCCGTCGGGTCGAGCGGCGTCGCAATGAATGCGCCCCAGACGTCTTCTACGATCTCGGGCATCAGCTTGCCCAGAGCCCGGTACTCGAGATTCTGGGCTCCGCTGGGCTGGAGGAAGGGCCGTTTCAGAACATCGCCCGCGGCGAGGAAGGCGCCGACCCCCGCATCGATCAGGGCGTCGTACTTGTCCTGCGCGGCTGTCAACTCATCGGCGTCTGGATCGCGTTCGAGGGCGATTGTGTAAGCGTCCTCGATCAGTTTGGTGATCGCCGCGTCGGCGGCCGGGCGAATCGGCCGGTCGCCGGATGAGCGCGCGATGGATGCGTCGTCTCGCGCCAGGGACCCGCGCTCGCCGGCCCGGTAGGAGACGGCCTCGGCGAACACGATCCCTATCACGGCGAAAACCACGACAATAGCAAGGAACCTGCCCCCGGCGTTGCGGATTGCCACTGTTAGTCGTGCCATGGTCTGCACCTCCGAACTCACGAGAATCGGCGCCCCGGCTCGTCCGGATTTGCCCCCTCGCACACCAGCTGGGCGGCGCCAATCCCCCCCCCACGGACGGCCATCCGCCCCGTCTCTCTTTCCTTTCTAGCAGATTCCTCCTTCCGACGCAAGGGCTTTTCGTTCTTTCCCGACAGCCCGACAGCCGGTCCCCTCTGCGCCCCCCATCCCCTTCCACCCGCCCTCTCTGCCCTCCCTCCTTCGGTATCTTTCAATATGAGGCAATCCGAGGGCACACCCGGCCTCCCCGGGCCCAGCAAACCCGTTGACGACAGCCGGGCCGGGTGGTACAAGCTGGACCTGCCCACAGCCCGCGATTCCCGCGGGAAGCAAGCGTTCGAAACCGCCGAAGCAAGGAAGACCCTCTCATGGCAACGTCCCAAGCGTCCCGCCCCGGCGCCCCAGCGGCGCGCGATCGCACCTTGTCCCGCAGACGCTTTCTGAGCCGGTCGGCGGCGGCCGCGGCTTCGGTCTGTCTGGCGCCTTCATCGGTGTTGGGGCGCGATGGCGCCGTGGCGCCGAACGAGCGGATCGGTGTGGGCGTCATCGGCCTGGGAGACCGCGGCAGCGGGCACCTCGAGGCGTTGTTGGGGCGCCCGGAGGTCCAGGTTCTGGCCGTGTGCGACCCCTATCGGTCGAAACGCGAGGGAGCGAAGAAACGAGCGGAAGATTACTACGCGAGGACAAGGACCTTGGGCGGCGCATACGCGGGTTGTGAGGCGACCAGCGATTTCCGCCAAGTGCTGGCGCGGGAGGACGTCGACGCCGTGGTGATCGCGGCGCCGGAGTTCTGGCACGGACTGATGATGGCCGGGGCGGCCAAGGCGGGGAAGGACGTCTATGGGGAGAAGGCCTTGACGCTGACGGTCGCCGAGGGACGGGCCGTGTGCGACGCGGTGCGGCGGCACGGACGCGTGTTCCAGGTCGGCACGCAGCAGCGTTCGGATAGGAACTTCCGATTCGCCTGCGAACTCGCGCGCAACGGCTATCTCGGCAAGCTGCACACCGTCCAGGTGGGCGTTCCCGGCGGACGCGCTCTCCCGATTCCGCAGACGAAGGCGCCGCCGGACGATCTGGATTATGACATGTGGCTGGGGCCGGCCCCTTTGGCGCCCTATAACGATCTGAAGTGCACCTTCAACTGGTACTTCATCTACGATTACTGCGTGGGCTGGATACAGTCCTGGGGCGTGCACCACGTGGACATCGCCCTGTGGGGGGCCCCGAGTCTCGCATCGGGGCTTCTCGAAGTCGAGGGGAGCGCCACCTTCCCGCGGGATGGCTTGGCCGACACATCCGTGACGTGGCGAGTCACATGCACGGCGCCCGACGGCGTGCGTCTGGGCTTCTCCGACAACGCTTGTCACGCTCAGGGCTGCCGCTTCGAAGGCGACAAGGGCTGGGTCCACGTCGACCGGGGAGGCATCTGGGCGGAGCCGCGGTCCTTGCTGAGCGCCGAGGTCAAGCCGGACGAAGAGCGCCTCTACGAGTCCGACGATCACCTCGCCAACTTCCTGGAGTGCGTGCGCACCCGTCGCGACCCCGCGGCGCCGGTGGAAGCGGGACACGCCGCCACGACTCTGACCATCGTCGCGGACGCGGCGACCCGTTTGGGCCGCAAACTGACCTGGGACTGGAGCGCCGAGCGCTTCGTCAACGATGACGACGCCAACCGCTATCTGAGGCGATCCATGCGGAGCCCGTGGTGTCTGTAAGGGAATCCTCTCGGGACCCGCGTCTCGGCCCAGGGATGGCAAAATGACGCGTTTTCTCCGAACCACCCTCTGGCTCGCCCTTCTCGCGGCCATCGGAATCCCCGCTCGAGGGCGGGAGCCTGGAGAGAAGCAGATCGCTCCTCGCGAAGAGGCAAACGCCGGCGGCGCGAAGGCCAGCGAGACGCCCGGCGGCGCGGCGGTGAATTCGCCGGCGGCGGATCGGCCCGTCGCGACGGAACCCTCGACGGCCGCCGTTCTGATCGTCACGGGGATAGACTACCCCGGCCACAAGTGGCGGCTGACGACTCCCGTGCTGCGGCAACACCTCGAAGAAGACTCGCGCCTTCAGGTGCGCGTAGTCGAGGACCCGGCGTTCCTCGAGTCCCCCGCGCTGGCCGCCTACGACGCCATCGTTCTGCATTTCATGAATTGGGAGACGCCCGATCCCGGGCCGAAGGCGCGGGAGAACTTGCGCAAGTTCGTGGCGAACGGCAAGGGGATAGTCCTCGTCCATTTCGCTTGCGGCGCCTTTCAGGAGTGGCCGGAATTCCGGAATCTGGCCGGGCGCGTGTGGGACCCGAATCTGCGCGGGCATGATCCCCACGGGACGTTCCGCGTCGATGTCGCAAGCCCGAAACACCCCATTATGCAGGGCATGGAGTCCTTCGAGACCGTGGATGAGCTCTACACCTGCCTTGCGGGCGACCGGGACATCGATCTTCTGGCCACGGCGACTTCGAAGGTGGACGGCAAGGACTACCCGATGGCGTTTGCCTTCAGTTACGGCAGAGGCCGGGTCTTTCACAGCCCGCTGGGCCATGACGCGAAGGCCTTCGAGAGCCCGATGGTGGGCGAACTCTTTCGGCGCGGCTGCGCCTGGGCGGCGGGGCTCTCGCCCGTGCCCGAATCTCGGAACGACGCCGCCCCCGGCAAGTAAGGGGCCGCTGAAGGCGGGCTGAGAGGAACTGACGGCAGCGGACGCAAGAGGCGCTCCTTCGTGAGGCGCTCCTTCGTGACGTTCGCACAATCCGCGGATGGACGGAGTCCGGGAAGATTCTCGCCTTGTCGGCCCGTCGGGCTCCCCGCCGCGCAAACCCTCGTCAGGAGGTACGAACCATGAAAATCGGATTCCACACCGACGCCTTCAACTCGGCCTATTTCGGTTTCGAGGCCTGCCTGCAATGGGCGCAGCGAAACGCCGTGCGCTACATTGAGTGCGGCCTGATCGACGGCGTGAGCTGGATACACGGCCTCGGCTATCAGCCCCACGTGGCCCTCTACGAGGACCCCGTCTTGCTTCGGCGAAAGATGGAAGGCTACGGCCTCCGCTTTTCCCAGGTGGACGCGGCGTACCCGTTGTCCGGAAAGGACGGCCCCCTGCGCGGCGCGCCCTACGTGCTGAAGTCGATCCAATGGGCGAACCTGATCGGGTGTCCGTGCGTCGACACGACCGACGGGATGCACCAGCCCAAGGGGCTTACGGACGAAGAGGCGATGGACCTGATGAAAGGGAGCTACGAACAGATCATCGAGGTGGCTGAGGCCCACCGGATCACGGTGAACATCGAACCGCACGGCTACTTCACGACGAAACCCGATATGATGGAACGCATGCTCGCCTTTGTCGACAGTTCGTATCTGCGCCTGAACATGGACACGGGGAACACGTTTATTGCCGGTCAAGATCCGCCGGCCTTCCTCGAGCGGTTCATCGACAAGGTCAGCCACGTGCACGTCAAGGACGTCTCGGAATCGCTGGCCGCCGTGGCGCGGGGAGGGCAGACGGGAATCGCCGTCAGCCACTGCGCGCTGGGCGACGGCGTCAACGCCGACAACATCCGCCGCTGCCTCGAGATCCTGCGCGACAACGGCTACGACGGGGTCCTCAGCATGGAGTGCGAGGGGCAAGGAGGGCCGATGATCGAGAAGTCCCTCCAGTGGCTGCGCCAGACCCTTTCCGAACTGGGGATTGAGGTGGAACAGTAGGGCGGGGCAGAGCAGCGTTCACGCCGCGGCGCCCCACCTATTGTGGCGTGATTGGGCGGGTGCTCGCGGTGGGGCGGCGTCCGCGCCGCCGCGCCCCACATATTCTATTTCTCTCGGAACTGTCCGGATTTTCATGGCGGGGCGACGGACGCGGTCGCGTCCTCTGCCCCACCCCGCCGCTTCTCACACACCCTCTGAGAGAGAGACCACCAGCCATGACGCCTCCCCCTTCGAATCGCGACGATCCCGTTTTGCTCGAAGCGTTCCTGAACGACGCTCAGAAGACCTACGCCAATCTCCTGGCCTTGATCGAGCACAGCCTCCAGGCCGATCCCGAGACGGAGGCTTCCCAAGCGATGGCGTTCCAGGCCCAGATCGCGGAACTCATGGCGGAGAGCCGCGTCCGCCTCGATGCCCTCAACGACGCGATCCGACCTTGGGACGAACGGCGCGGCCGGTTTCCGCCGGATCTCGCCGCGCGCGTGGACCGTTTTTTCGAACTGCTCGAAACGGGCCTGAAGGGTCTGCAATCTCAGGTCAGCCATCGCCTCGCGGGCATCGAAGAGCGGCGGGCGGAGTTGCGCCAAGCCATCGAGAAGCTCAGCGAACAGCGCCGCGGCGTCCAAGGCTATCGCCAGAAGGACCCGCGGTCCAAACGACTGCGCCATAAGGCGTAAACGCCCTTGCTCATGTCCCCTTCGTCGGAGATGGGGACGGAGGGAAGGGAAAGTGAAGCGAAATGGAGACAGTCGCCGTTTTCCCGAGGGCGAGAGCGGCGTCAGCCAGAAGAGAAGCGGCGATAGGGGAAGCCGCTCCAGCATTCCCCTTGCGCAGGCGTGGGCTCTACCTTTGCGGCTCCACGATGATCTTCAGGGAATCTTCATCCAGAAGCCCGGCCATCAGGGCGAAGCCCTTGCCCGTCTCCGCCAAAGGCAGCCGGTGCGTGACCATGGGACGCACATCGACGCGGCGCGAGCGGATGAGCTCCATGGCCACCTCGAGGTCGTGGGGGGAGTTGGCGTAGGACGACATCACCGTGACGGAGTTCCGCCAGAAGTGGTTGATGGGAACGGGCAGCTCGGTTCCCGGGTCCGTGGTGGCGAAGCAGAGAACGGTCCCGGCGCGGTCGACGGACAGGAGGGCTTGCTTGAAGGCCGGGAAGGCGCCGGTGCAGACGATCACCAGGTCGGCCGGGCGCCCTTCATTGCTTTCGCGCACGCGGGCGGGCACATCCTCGCTCGCGTGAATGGCGGCGTCGGCGCCGAACTCTTTCGCCTCTCCGAGTCGGAATTCGCTGACGTCGGTCGCCAAGATTCGGCCCGCCCCGAGGGCGCGGGCCAGGAGAACGTGCAGCAAGCCCGATATGCCGCTGCCGATGACGAGGACCGTTTGGCCGGGGCGAAGCCGCGCGTTGCGTTGGCCCCGAACGACGCACGCCAGAGGCTCCAGGAACGCGCCCTCCTCAAACGACATCTCGTCGGGAAGAACGAACGTGCCCCGGTCGACGTTGATCCGCGGCGCGCGGATGTATTCGGCGAAGCCTCCCGGATCGAAGTTCGTGGTGTGCAACGTCTCGCAGACCGTGTGGTTTCCCGCCAGGCAGTAGCGGCACGTGTTGCAGGGGACGTGGTGGGAAACGCAGACGCGGTCGCCCGGATGGAAACGCTCGACGCCCTCGCCCGCCTCGACGACCTCCCCCGCGACCTCGTGGCCGAGGACGATGGGCGCCTTCCTGATGCGGTACCACTCGAGCACGTCGCTGCCGCAGATGCCGCTGGCGACGATCTTGACGAGGATCTCGCCGCGCCCGATCTCCGGCTTCGGCATCTCTTCGAGCCGCACATCGCGATTGTTGTAGTACATGGCAACGCGCATGAGGCCTCTTCCTCTCTCTTCCTTCCGCGCAAGGAATCCGGAACGGTTCCTGCGAGCGTTCCTTCCCGCAGGGCGCACCTTCCCACAGGATCGCGCATCGACCATAGGGAAGATCCTCGGGCCGGTCAAGAGCCGCGTCGTTGGCAGAGTCGCGTCGTTGGCTCTCCTCGGAACGCCGGCGCGGGTCTGGTCTGCGGATCGGAGCGCGGCGAGGCGCAGGAAATCCCTTTGAGCGCCTGTCAGCATGGAAATGCGCCGCACCGCCTCCTTGACCTGCGTCGGATCGCCCGTGTAATCCCGCAGGCGCTCGAAGATCCCCTTGGACGTGTGACGCTGCTTCTTCGGAGCCTGGCGGCCTCCTTGAGAATCTGGCGGATCCGGTCCAGGCAGGGAGCGGTTTTGGGCCTCTCCCGCGGCTTCTTCAGGCTGTAGCCGAGCGGCTCGGAGTAGGTCAGAATCTTCTCCAAGATCCGCCAGTGCATGCCCGTCTCGGCCAGGATCTGGCTCTTCGCAACTCCTTCTCTCAGACCGCGATAGCGGATTCTCTCCCATTGCTCCACGTTGCGGTACGCCCCTTTTCCCTCCCGGCGAGGAATAGACCTGAAAACGAGCCATTCTCACCGGGACATGTCTGGAATACCGCACTTCTCGACCGACCGACCAGACTCCGCGCTCTTCGACCGGCTTTCACAATTCTCGGCAAAGGAAAACCCGGCAACAGAGTCAGACATGAGGGGAAAGGGAAGCGTCCAGGCAACGCAGCCCGACGCCGAGCCGGTTTCCTCGCCGGTCGGCGAGACGCCCGCGCGTCGCACGGCCTCACACTCCGACCACGGGAGGTCCCATCATGCCGCACGGAAGGAAGTCATCCCATCCTCTGTTCCTCGGGCTGGTGGCCGCGTTCGCGCTGCTCGCCTTCGCCTCGAGCGCCGACGAGATCCACCTCAAAGGCGGCGGGACCATCGAGGGGAAGGTCCTCAAGGTGGGTCCGGACAAGGTGACGATCCAGAAGGGCCGCTCGACGATGACCCTCGCCCGCAGCCAAGTCATCGCGCCCGATCTCGCCGACCTCCTCACTCGCGCCAAGGCGGCGGCCGAAGGCGGCGATTTCGCCTCCGCCATCGGCCTGTGCGAGCAGATCCTCGTCTGGGAACCAGGCGATTCCGAGGCTTCTACGCTGCTCGCGAAGTCAAGGGAACACCAAACGAAAGCCGAAGCCCAAACGGAAGCCCTGGAGCAGAAGCGGAAGATGGAACAGGATCAGCGGGAGAAGGAGCGCATCGCCGAAGCCGCTCGGAAGGAGAAGATCGAGAGGGCGCGGGGTCTCCTCGGCAAGCGCAACTGGAGCGACGCGCGCGCCCTTTGCCGCGAGGTCCTCGCCGAAGCGCCCCAGCACACGGAGGCAAATCGTCTCCTAACCGAAGTTGACGCAGCCGAGGGGAAGATCCAGGAACAGGCCAGAGAGAAGGCGGCGCGCGAAGGACGGCTGCGTTCGCCCGAATACCTCAAGGAAGTCCTCGCGGAGATCGAGAAGAAACTCGCCGGCGTGAGAACGATATCGTACCTCGGCCAAGTCTCCGCCAAGACGCCGCAAGGCGAGACGGCCTACAACGAAGAGGTCTGTATCCAACGGCCGGATCGCTACCATTTGAGAATGACGGAGGGAAAGGCCCCCGAGCCGGGTGCGGACCGCCGCAGCAGGCTGACGGTGTGCGATGGGACAACCTACTGGACTCTGGCGAACCTGGGCTGGGGCCCCGCGCGACTCGTCAAATACGACTTGGTTCGCCTCCGAGCGGCGGGCGGCTCCCTCTCCGACGTCGACTACTCGTTCTCGCCGCTCGACCCCTTCCGCCACTGCGTTAAGGGGACCCTCAGGTTGGAGACGGAGGACGCGTCCGTTTGGGTGTTTGCCGGAACGATGCGCGAAGGCGACTCGGAAAGGGGCGAAGTCCGGATCACCATTGCCAGGAGCGACGGGGTCATGAGGAAGTGGGAAGGGGTGGGCAAAGACGGTCAACTAGTTGGGTCCGAAACGCTGTCAAACGTGCGGCTCAACCCGACGCTGCCCGAGGGGCTCTTCTCCTTCACCCCACCCGCCGACGCCGAGGCGAAAGACCTAACCGACACCACCATCCAGATGGTAAAGAACCGGGGCGCGAAACCGCCCCCGCAACCGTGAACGAGTGTGGAACAAGACGGCAAGGCCATTCGTCGCCAGTGCAGACCCAACGGACAGCCACTGTCGTGCCTCGTCACAAATGCGGCCATTCATCCGAAAAGGCGTGCATGACGCGAAGGCGGGATCGAGAAGGCCGTTGCGCTAACAAGCCGCGCTAACCCGAAGTTCCCCTGAGCGAAGGCAAGTCGATCCTTGATGCTTTTGAGTTTGGAGTCATTCCCGAGTTTCACCGCACTGGGAACAGTTCCAGGAGTTCAAAGGCGCGGGCCTGGAGTGGAGTCAGCTCGCTATGGCGAGAGAAGTGGCATTGGGTCCTTTCTGTCTCTGTTCTGCAGCGGTTGCGACGGCGCGCGCCCAGCGCTTCGAGCAGCGTTTTGGGACTGTGAACGGCGAGGCCCTTCGGCCGTTGAGGCCGGCGTTCGCGAGGCGCTGGAATTCGGACGCGCCCCCGCGAGCGACGCGAGTCGGAAAAAGATTTTGACTTGGTTGCGGGGCGTGCCTATTCTGTGGGAGTCGCCCCTCTCAGCGCCGACCGCCGGGTGCGAGAGATCCCGAGAGAGAGCCGTTTTTCGACGATGCCGTCTCGAGCCGCCGACTCCTCCGCGCCGCCGTTCTCGCCCCCCCCGCCCGTTGTTCGCATTTGTCCTCCCCGCGGTTGGATTTCCCTGAATCTTCGCGAGTTGTGGGACTATCGCGAGTTGCTCTTCTTCTGGAGCTGGCGCGACGTCAAGGTCAAGTACAAGCAGGCTCTCCTCGGATTCGCCTGGGCGATTCTCGTGCCCGTGATCCACATGGCGATCCTGGGCACCATTTTCGGCAGATGGGCGCGTCTGCCGTCCGACGGACTGAACCCCTACCTCTTCTACCTTGCGGGCGTTGTGCCGTGGTCCTACTTCGCCGGCGCTCTGAGCGCCGCGAGCGACTCGCTGGTGGGCCGGTCGAACCTTCTGACGAAGATCTACTTCCCCCGCTTGATCATGCCCCTGGGCGCGTGCGTGTCCGGATTGGTCGATTTCTCGATCGCCTTTGCCATTCTCGTCGTCATGATCTTCTGCCTGGGGTCAACGCCCGCATGGACGATCGTTCTGGTCCCTCTTCTCGTTCTGATCGCCTTCGGGACCGCTCTCGGCGCGGGACTCGTTCTGGCGGCCCTGAACGTCAAGTACCGCGACGTGCGATTCGTCGTGCCCTTCTTGATCCAGGTCTGGATGTTCTGCAGCATCATCCTTCCGTTCAGCCGGATTCCCGAGGAGCAGTACGGAAGCTGGCGCTACCTTTACGGGCTGAATCCCATGGGGAGCGTCGTGGAAGGCTTCCGCTGGTGCCTGCTGCGCCATGACATGTTCGTCGAGACGACGACGAAGGAGCGGATCGACGGGCGGCTGGTTCCCGAGCGAATGCCGAAGGGACAAGGCCTTGAGGTCCGGGTGGAGGAGAACGGAAAGACGGAAATGGTCCAGACCACGACGGTTCGCGCGCCCGTTCAGCCGCCTTGGATTCTGCTGGGCATCAGCTCGGGGACCATGCTTCTTTTTCTGGTCTTCGGCCTCTTCTATTTCAAGCGCCTGGAGAAGATGTTCGCGGACGTCGTCTAGCGCGGGGCGAGGGGAGAGAGAAGCGAGGGGAACAGGCGCGAGCGCAACCCTTCGTCCGGTTCGGACGGACTCGCTCAGAGAAGACGCCAGGAGCAAGCGAGCGGATGGGCAACAGCGTCATGATACGAGTCGAAGGGCTTGGCAAGCGTTATCGTCTTGGCCAGACGCTCGACTTGCGACGCACCTTTCGGGAAACCCTGGCGACTCTGCCGCGCTTTCTCGGCCGGAAGACGGCGCGGGCCGCTCGGCGGCTCGCCGAGCGGACGCGTCGAGCGGCCGCGGGCGGCTACGCCGCAGCAGACGGACACGAGCCCGACACTCCTCCGGGCACGTTCTGGGCCCTCCGCGACATCAGCTTTGAGGTGCGCCAAGGCGAAGTGATCGGCATTATTGGTCGAAACGGAGCGGGGAAGTCGACTTTGCTCAAAGTGCTCTCGCGCATCACCGCGCCGACCCGCGGCCACGCGGAGATCTACGGACGCCTGGGCACGCTGCTCGAAGTCGGAACCGGATTTCATCCCGAGCTGACGGGTCGCGAGAACGTTTACATGAACGGCGCGATCCTCGGGATGCGGAAGGCGGAGATCGACGCCCGATTCGACGAGATCGTCGCGTTTGCCGAAGTGGAGCGGTTTCTGGACACGCCCGTCAAACGTTTCTCCAGCGGCATGTACGTGCGCTTGGCCTTTTCGGTGGCGGCGCACCTGGAGCCGGAGATTCTGGTTGTCGATGAAGTCCTCGCGGTGGGAGACGCCGGGTTTCAGAAGAAATGCCTCGGCAAGATGCAGGACGTCGCGGGCGGAGGCCGGACGGTTCTGTTCGTGAGCCACAACATGGCCGCCATTCAGCGCCTGTGCACGCGCGCGCTCCTTCTCGAGGAGGGTCGTCTCGTTTGCCAAGGGCCCCCCCATCAGGTCGTCGACACGTACCTCCAAGGAGGACTCGAGCACGTTGGGGAGAGACAGTGGGAGACGCCGGACCGAGCCCCGGGCAACGACGTGGCGCGCCTGCGGGCCGTGCGCGCTCTCGACGCGCGCGGGAACGTTGCCAACGAATTCTCCGTGCGCGAGCCCTTCGCCGTCGAAGTCGAGTTTTGGGTTCTGAAATCCGGGCACGCGCTGGACTCGGGGTTCTACTTCTACGACGCCTCCGGGGACCTCCTTTTCGCGACGGGCAGCTTCCAAGACGCGACGTGGCAAACGCGTCTCCGTCCCGTGGGCGTCCATCGCGATCGCTGCCACATTCCCGCCGATTTCCTGAACGAAGGGGCCCTCAACGTCATGGCCTACGTCCGCTCCGACCCCCGGCCGCTCCACGCCCAGGAGAGGGACGCCTTGCAGATTCGGATTCGAGACGACTTCGACGCGGGAGGGGCAAGAGGGAGCTACTCGAGGGAGTGGCCGGGAGGGACGGTGAGGCCTTTGCTGCAGTGGACCTTTGACTATAAGGCCACGGCCTGAAGAGGGAGAGGATGATGAAAGTCGTGATTCTGGCGGGAGGCTACGGCACGCGGCTGGCCGAGGAGACGGAGGTCAAGCCGAAGCCGATGATCGAGATCGGAGGCCGCCCGATTCTCTGGCACATCATGAAGCACTATTCGCATTATGGCTTCCGGGAATTCCATATAGCTCTGGGCTACAAAGGCGAGGACATCAAACACTACTTTCTAGACTACTACGCCCTGAACAACAGCATGACGGTCAATCTCGGCAACGGCGAGGTGACCTTTCACCGCAAGAGAGTCGAAGACTGGATCGTCCACCTGGAAGACACCGGCGTGGACACGATGACGGGGGGACGCCTGAAGCGTCTGCAGCCCTTCCTGGAAGAAGAGACCTTCATGATGACTTATGGCGACGGCGTCAGCGACGTGGACCTGACGCAGCTTCTGCGGTTCCACAAGTCGCACGGCAAGATCGCCACGGTAACAGCCGTGCGTCCGCCCGCCCGTTTCGGCGGTCTCACGATTGAAGGCGATACGGTGCGGGAGTTCACCGAGAAACCCCAGATCGGCGAAGGATGGATCAACGGGGGTTTCTTCATCTTCGAGCCGGGCGTCTTCGCGTACCTGCGCAACGACGGCGACAGCTTGGAGATGGACGCGCTGGAGCAGCTGGCCGGCGACGGCCAGGTCGCCTCCTTCTGCCACGACGGTTTCTGGCAGTGCATGGACACGCTGCGCGACAAGCGCCAACTGGAATCGCTCTGGCGAAGCGGCTGCCCGCCGTGGAAAGTCTGGGGGGATTGAGCGATGCACGTTCTCCTCACGGGCCACAATGGGTGGCTTGGGCCGTCCGGGTTCCCTTTTCCGACCGGGCCGGCCTCGGAAGAGCGCCGATTGGAGATTCATTCTGGTTGAATGTCGACGAGTGAACGAGCATAATCCGCCGGTTGAAGAGAAGGAACGCCTCCCTGCGGGGCCCAACGGGAAACATCGGGCTGGAAGAGCGCGGATGACGGATGCGAGGAGCAAGGCTTTTGGCGGCGCTTTTGAGGATCTGCCCGTCCTCGTCACGGGTCACACTGGATTCAAGGGTTCGTGGCTAAGCATCTGGCTCAACGAGCTTGGCGCCAGCGTGATTGGCTATAGCCTGGACCCGCCGACCGTCCCCAGCAACTTCGAACTCTCGCACCTTGCCGAGCGCGTTGCCGACGTGCGCGGCGACGTCCGCGACCTTCAGACGCTGCGGCAGGCGATTGAGAAGCATCAGCCGCGGGTCGTCTTTCACCTGGCCGCTCAGTCCATCGTGCTCGAGTCGTACAAGACGCCAAAGGAAACGTTCGATGTCAACGTCGGGGGGACGGTTAACGTGCTGGAGGCGGTCCGCACGACCCAGTCGGTCAAAGCGCTCGTCTGCGTCACAAGCGACAAGTGCTACGAGAATCAAGGATGGATCTGGGGCTACCGCGAAAATGATCCGCTGGGGGGACATGACCCCTACAGCGCCAGCAAAGCGATGGCGGAGTTGGCCGTCTCGTCGTACCGCCGGTCCTTCCCGTCGCGGGGCGACTCTGAGGGGCGGGGAGCCACCGTCGCCTCCGTCCGAGCGGGCAACGTCGTAGGCGGCGGCGACTGGGGGCCGCGTCGTCTTGTTCCGGACTGCATGCGCGCCCTGATGGCTGGGCAGCCAATCCGTCTGCGGAATCCGCACCACGTCCGACCCTGGCAGCACGTTCTTGAGCCGCTCAGCGGCTACCTGTGGCTGGCCGCGAAACTCCTGCGGGAGGACGGTGAGCGCTTTGCCGAGGCGTGGAACTTCGGCCCGCTGCAACTCGAAGCGATCTCCACAGAGGAGGTTGTCAAGAAGGTGATTGCGTTGTGGGGGGACGGATCTTACATCGCCGGCGCAACCCCGTCCGAGGCCGAACCGGAGCGCTTGGCGCTGAACTGGGACAAGGCGGCGAACCGCCTGAGTTGGCGTCCCGTTTACACGGCGGAAGAGGCGTTGGCCGCAACGGTCGAGTGGTATAGGCTATACCAGACACAGACAGCACGCTTCGAGCCCGCGGATATGTACGGTCTCTGTGTCGATCAGATCCGCGAGTACACGGAACATGCTCGCAAGCTCGGCGCTGAATGGGCCACGTGATTGCCTTCAGGCAAGAGCCGCATGAGTCGCCACCAGGCATTTCGCTTTCTATGGCGTTGAAACCAAGCAACCGGAGGTTTCCCTGCGTTGGGTGGAAAGGCGGACGACCTTGGTTGAGAGGATACGCGCCTGCCGGTCGTGCGGACACGCGGGTTTGATCCCGTTTCTCGATCTCGGGGAAACCCCCCTGGCCAATCGCCTGCTGGAAGAGGACGAGCTGAACTGCCAGGAGGAGACTTTTCCTCTTGAAGTGGTTTTCTGCCCGGCGTGTACGCTGGTGCAGATCACCGCGACCGTTCCGCCCGAGAAGCTGTTTCGCGAGTACCTCTATTTCTCGTCCTATTCCGATGCGCTTCTCCAGCATTCGAAGCAGATGGCTTCTCGCGTGATCGAGACGCGCCGACTGGGGAGCGAGAACCTGGTCGCGGAGATCGCGAGCAACGACGGCTATCTTCTGCAATACTACAAGGAAGCCGGCATCCCGGTTCTTGGGATTGAGCCCGCGCGGAACATAGCGAGAGTCGCCGAGACAGAACGCGGGATCCCAACCGTCTGCGAGTTCTTTGGCGAGGACCTGGCCAGGAAGCTGAGAGGCGAGGGGAAACGGCCCGACGTTGTTCACGCCAACAACGTCATGGCGCACGTTCCGGACATCAACGACGTGGTGCGGGGCATCCGTTTGTTTCTTGCGGATGACGGTCTGTGTCTCATGGAGACTCCCTACGTCAAGGACCTTATCGACGGCTGCGAGTTCGACACCATCTACCACGAACACGTTTTCTACCACTCTCTGACGGCTCTCGATCGCCTTTTCTCTCGGCACGGCCTCCTTGTCCAGGACGTCGAACGCGTGCCGATCCACGGGGGGAGTCTCCGACTGTTCGTCTGCCAGGGAGACGGCGCGCAACGCAGCGCCGCCGTTGGCGCGCTCCTGGAACAAGAACGCGAGTGGGGAGTCGGGGACATAACGTTCTACCGGGGCTTCGCTCGGAGAGTCGAGGACCTGAAAACCCGCCTGGTGAGCCAACTCCTCGAGATCAAGAGAAGCGGCGGGCGCATCGCGGCGTACGGCGCCTCCGCGAAAGGAAGCACGCTCTTGAACTACTTCGGCATCGGTCGTGATCTCGTGGATTTCGTGGTGGATCGTAGCGAGGTCAAACAGGGCCTTTTCACTCCGGGAACGCATCTTCCCATCCATCATCCCCGCAGACTCCTCGAGGAGACGCCGGATTACGTGTTGCTCTTGACGTGGAATTTCGCCGACGAGATACTGGAACAACAGACGGAGTACCGGAAGAAAGGCGGGAAGTTCATCGTGCCGATACCCGTCTTGAGAATCGTCTAGGAGACTTCAGGGATGCTGTTCGATGAGATAGAGCTTCCCGGCGCCTTCATCGTTCATCCGGAAAGGATCGAGGACGACCGCGGATTCTTCGCTCGGACTTTCTGCTCCGAGGGGTTCCAGGAGCGCGGCTTGGCGAGCGTCTTCGCGCAGTGCAGCATATCCTTCAACAAGACGAAGGGAACGCTTAGAGGCATGCACTGCCAGGCGCCCCCGCACGAGGAGATCAAACTGGTGCGCTGCACCATGGGGGCCATCTACGACGTCATCATCGATCTGCGCCGCGACTCCCCGTCTTTCCGCCGGTGGGCGGCCGTGGAACTGACGGCTTCGAACCGCCAGGCGCTCTACGTTCCCGCCGGCTTCGCGCACGGTTTCCAGACGCTTGAGGACGACACCGAGGTCTTCTACCAAATGTCCGCTCCCTACCACTCCGAATCGGCGCGCGGCGTTCGTTGGAACGACCCCGCCTTTGGGATCGTCTGGCCCCCCACGGACGCCCGCATCCTGTCTGAGAGGGACAGTCAATACGAGGATTTCACGGGATGAAGAGAGTTCTGGTCACGGGAGGATCGGGTTTCATCGGGCGACACAGCTTGGCGCCTTTGGTCCGCGCGGGCTATGAGGTCTTCGCAGTCTTGCCGGAATGGGAAACGGCGCCGGAACTGGGGGCGACGGTGAAATGGCGCTCCGCCGACCTTCTAGACAAGACTCGGACGGAACGTCTTCTGGAGGAGATCCGTCCCAGCCACCTGCTGCATTTCGCGTGGAACGTGGAGCCCGGCAAGTACGTTTCATCTCCGGGGAATCTGCTCTGGACGTCTTGCAGTCTCGCGCTTCTTCACTGTTTCGCGGGCTGCGGAGGGCGGCGCGTCGTCATGGCCGGCACCTGCGCCGAATACGACTGGCGACGCGGCTTTCTCTCAGAGCATGTGACACCGTGCAAGCCGGCCACGCTCTATGGCGCTTGTAAGCACGCTCTTCGCGTCGCGGGCGAAGCCTTCGCGAAGGAGGTCGGCGTGAGTTGGGCTTGGGGCAGGATATTCTTCCTCTACGGGCCCTATGAAGATCCGGGAAGGTTCGTCGCCTCAGTCGCGCGTTCGTTGCTCCGCGGCGAACCGGCGTGGTGCACCCATGGAGGGCAGGTCCGCGATTTCCTGCACGTTCAGGACGTGGCGACCGCCTTTGTCGCTCTGCTCGACGGCGACGTTCAGGGAGCCGTGAACATCGCGTCCGGGCAAGGGGTGACGCTGAAGGAGATCGCTTTGACGATCGCTCGGCGCTTGCGCAAGGAACGCCTTTTGGAATTCGGCGCTCTCGATCCCCCGGCCAACGACCCTCCTCGATTGGTCGGCGACGCGAGCCGTCTGAGGAACGAGGTGCGATGGTCCCCGGCCTTCAGCCTGGATCGCGGCATTGCCCACGCGATCACATGGTGGGAAAGCCAGGATCTCTCTGCCTGAAGCGAGGATGGAGAATGCGGTTGACGATCGACACGGAAGCGAGAACTCTCACGCGGGAAGTGAGGGGAGAGGAATCGGTGCTGGATCTGTACTCGAAAGAGGCTTTCGAGGCCGTTTCCCGCGAGTGGCTGCGGATCGGATGGAACGAGAAATACACGTATACCTTCAGTTGGATGGGACGGCCGATCATCCAACTTCCCGATGACCTGGTCCGCATTCAGGAAGCGATCTACCAAGTCAAGCCGGACGCGCTGATCGAGACGGGGGTCGCTCACGGCGGGTCCCTCGTCTACTACGCCGGTCTTTTCAAGGCGATGGGGAAGGGCCGCGCGATCGGAATCGATATCGAGATCCGACCTCACAACCGACGGGCCATTGAGGCGCACGAGATGTCTCCCTTCATCACGCTGGTGGAGGGGAACTCGATCGCGCCGGAGACCGTTCGTCGCGTCCACTCCCTGGTGCAGCCAGGTGAGACGGCCATGGTCGTTCTCGATTCGCGCCACACCAAGAACCACGTTCGCGCCGAACTCGAGGCCTACCATGACCTCGTCACGCCCGGCTCCTACATTGTGGCCACGGATGGATGCCAGATGTTCCTGCACGACGTACCGCGCGGAAAGCCGGAATGGGCGTGGGACCATGCGGCGGCCGCCGCAGAGGAGTTCGCCCGGGAACGCGAGGAGTTCGAGATCGTGCAACCGCCGTGGCCCTTCAACGAGAGCGACCTGACGGAAAACGTGACGCATTGGCCGAAAGCGTGGCTGAGAAGAAAATGACGGGCGGCGCCAAACAGCATGCTCACCCTTGTCATCCCCACACGCAATCGCTCGCAATGGCTGCGCCGCCTGCTTCTCTACTACCGGAATGAGGAACTCTCCGTCCCCGTCATTGTCGCCGACTCCAGCCGCGACGAAGAGGCGCGGGCCAACCGCGACGCCGTGCGCCAAGCGAGCGAATCTCTGCGCATCGAGTACCAGGCCAACGACGCCGAGGTCTCTTTTTACGGCAAAGTTGTCCGGGCCGTCGAGTCCGCGGACTCGGAGTTCGTCGTCCTCTGCGCCGATGACGACTTCCTGATCCCGTCGGGCATGGCGGCGTGCGCCGAGTTCCTCAAGGACCACCCGGATTACTCTCTGGCGCACGGTCGGTCGGTGACGCTGAGAATCCCTCCGGACGCGACGGAAAGGCCCGTGCCCTGGGGGAAGGTGCAATGCGCGGTCTACCGCCAGCGCGCGGTCGAGGCCGACGACCCGGCGCGGCGTCTCCGCGATCACCTGGGGAATTACGCCTCGACCTTCTACTCGGTCCATCGCCGCGACCCGTTGGCGCGCAACCTCCGCGCGGCCGCGGATCACGCCTCGGACTTGCGGCTCGGCGAGCTCCTCCCCTCGGCCCTCAGCGTGGTGCAAGGCAAAGTGAAGCATCTGGGGGCGCTCTACATGGTGCGTCAGGCCCACGGCGAAGCGACCAGCCTCGCCGAGTCGTCGCTTGCGGACCTGCTCACGGACGAAGACTTCCCCCGACGCTACGGCGCCGTACGCGATTGCCTCGCCCACGAGCTCGCGCGCGCGACCGGCGTCCCGCCGGAGCAAAGCGTCGACGAGATCGACCGCGCTTTCCGCGCTTACCTTCGCCGCGACGTGCTCCGCGAAGAGAGGATGGAGGCGAGTGCGCAGGGGGCGGGCGCCCGGGGAGCGGACGCGCCTTGCGCCAAGGGCGGCCCGACGTTGTGGACCCGGCGTCTCGCGCGCCTCGCGCGGGTCGCGCCCGCCACGTTGCGCGCCGCGACCGTCGGGGGACGTCTCGCCGACCTTCTTCGCTCGCCTCGGATTTTCCTGAAGGAGATCGAAGAGCAAAGGCGCGCGGGCTCGGAGACCGCGCATTTCTCGGTGATTCCCCTAATGGACCCGCGGTCCCCGCTGTTTGAGGAGTTCCGAGGACCGCGCGAACTCGTCCAGCGCTACCCCTTCGGCGTTCCCCCGGACTCGGGTTGAATCCGCCGCGAAGCTCCATGAGCGAGAGTGCGCCCTTGGCTGCGGCGCGGGATCTGCGAAGCCGCTTCTCCGTCGCACCGTGCGGGAGCGCGCCTGTCGTACGCCCTTCAGAGTCCGCGCGCCATTACGTCGGCCATCCGGCGGCTGAAGGCGCCGGGGTCGGGGGGGAGATTGCCGTCGGCCAGAACGGCCTGACCGTATAGGAGCTCGGCGTATTCGGCGATTCGTGGGTCTTTCTTGTCTTTCTCGAAAACGTCGCGCAGCTTCTCGAGGATCGGGTGATTCGGGTTCACCTCCAGGATGCGCTTGGTTTTGGGAAGGGTTTGGCCTGAAGCCTTGAGAAGCTGTTCCAGTTGCGGGGAGGGATCCGTCTGGTCTCCCACAAGGCAGACGGGCGACGAGGTCAGACGGCTCGAGGTCCGCACCTCCTTGACATGCTCGTCGAGCTTCTCCTTCAAGTGGTCGAGGAGCGAGCGGTAGACTCTCTCCGTCTCCCTGCGCGCCTCCTCGTCCTTTTTCCGTTCCTCTTCCGTTCCGACCTCGGCCAGTCCCTTGGCGACCGACTGAAACTTCTTCCCCTTGTGCTCGATGACCGGTCCGGTCCAGATCTCATCAACGGGGTCGGTCAGGAGAAGCGCCTCATATCCTTTTTCCCGGAACACTTCGAGGTGCGGGGAGTTCTCGATGGCCTCGCGCGACCCGCCCGTCATGAAGTAGATCGCGTCCTGCCCCGCCTTCGCGCGCTCGTGGTATTCCTCGAGCGTGCACCATCCGTCGTCTGAATGGGTGGACTGAAAGAGGCACAGGTCGAGGAGGGCGTCGCGGTTTTTCACGTCTTGGAACAATCCCTCCCGAAGGACGCAGCCGAACTCCTTCCAGAATCTCAGGTACTCGTCTCGCTCGTCCTTCAGCATCGTCCTAAGAGCGTCGAGAACCTTCCGCACGACGGCCTTGCGGATGATCTGAATCTGGCGGTTCTGCTGGAGGATCTCGCGCGAGATGTTCAGGGAAAGGTCCTCGGAGTCCACCACGCCGCGGATGAACCGCAGGCACTCCGGAATCAGATCTTTGCAGTCGTTCATGATGAAGACGCGCTTGATGTAGAGATGAATGCCGTGGTCGGCGTCGCGCATGAAAAGATCGAAGGGCGCCCGGGACGGGATGAAAAGGAGGCAGCGGAATTCGTGAGTCCCTTCCCCTTTGTACGAGATCCTCTTTAGGGGATCGTTCCAGTCGTGACTGATGTGCTTGTAGAACTCGTTGTATCCCGATTCCTCTACCTCACCCTCCGGCCGGGTCCAGATCGCTTGCATCGAGTTCAGGGTCTCGTCCTTGACAACCGTTTTCCCTTTGGCGCCGTCCTTCGGACGACCCTTCTCGTCTCGTTCGACCTCCGTCCGCTCCGCGCGCATCCTGATCGGGTAAGCGACGAAGTCCGAATACTTGCGAACGACCTGGCGGATCGTCCATTCCGCCGCGAAATCCTCCAGCCCGTCCTCCGCCTCGGCCTCCTTCAGCTCCAGCCTGATCGACGCGCCCGGCTCGTCCCATTCGGTCTCTTCAAGCGTGTAGGTTCCATCGCCCGCGGACTCCCATCGCCACGCCCTCTTTTCTCCCGCGCGGCGGGTCACAAGCGTGACTTTCTTCGCCACCATGAAGCTCGAGTAGAACCCGACGCCGAACTGTCCGATCAACTCGGGAGGCAGCTCCTTGACCTCTCCCTTCTTCAGCAGTTCCAGGCACTCTCTTGATCCCGACTTGGCGATCGTGCCGATGAACTCGACGATCTCGTCGTGGTTCATGCCGATGCCGTTGTCGCGGACGGTCAGCGAGCGGGGGTCTTTCCCCGTCTCGATCCGAATGTGCGGGTCGCTCGTGAAGGGGACGAGATCGGGCTTGGTGAGCGACTCGAACCGGAGTCGGTCCAGCGCGTCGGAGGCGTTGGAGATCAGTTCCCTCAGGAAGATCTCCTTGTTCGAGTAGACGGAGTGAACCATGAGATGCAAGATCTCTTTGGCGTCGCTTTGGAATTCGCGCGTTTCGGTTTTCGCAGCCATTGTTTGAGGCTCCTCGTTCCCGTGATCGTCCCGTTTCTGCGCGTGTGTTGGGGCGTTTCCCCCAAAGCGAGACCGCCGCGCCGTCGCGGTCTCGGCAGGCGCTCTTGGCCGTTGGCGCGCGCCCCTGACTTCAGTCCCGGATCTTCCGTTTCAGGTCGGGCATCGTTCCCGGTTTGTCGGCTTCCCAGCAGCGGCTTTCCGCGCCGGTCGCGGTGACGTTCTCATACACACCCGCGTCCCGCCGGACCAGCTTGGTGAACCCCATGCTCTTTAGCTCGGAATCGGTGGTCGGCGTGCTGACGAAGGCGCGCGAGATGAGACGAACCACTTTGCCCCCGCACTCGGGACACAGCTGGAGAGGATCGTCCGTTATGGGATGCTCGACTTCGAACACTTTGCCCAGCTTGCACGTTTTGCCTGCGTGCTCGTATTCGTAGATGGCCATCGCTGCGCAATCCCTCCTCTTCTTTCCTGCTGTCACGCCCTTCTCTTGTTGGGCCACCCTGCATCTTGAGGACGCCGCGTCGGAAAGGCAAGATTTTTGTCCCCGTCTTCGGTCTCGTCTTCGGCCCCCATCCATCAGGCGACGCTCGCACGCCCCGACCCGTCCGGACCTGGCGTGCGTGGTCGCGCGAGACGAATCCGAGGCGGAGACGCCTCAGAGACGCTCGGTGTGGAAGGGATCGAAGGTGAGACTTGGCCGAAACGCGGGTGGGAAAGCAGAGGCGCACGCTTCCGGGAAGGGCCGCCGGGAGACCTGCCTCCCGGGGGAGTCCTGGCCGGTTCGCACGTTCCCGGGCGAGGACGACGGCTCACTTCTTGAGAGCGCCCTGAGCGTCCTTGAGTTGCTTGAAGATCTCCACCATGCCGCCCCCTCCTTTGCCGCCCTCGTCTTTAGTCGTCGGTTCCCCGCTTTTCCTGATCTCTTTCGATCCGGAGTCTTCCTTCGAGGGGCCCAACATGAGCATGCCGAGCAGCACGATGACGGCGGCCGTCAGACCGACGAGGATCAGCTTCAATTGCCGAGCGTTCTCCTCGGCCTTGCTCTTCTCATCCTTGGGCGCGAGCCGCACGGCGGTGGGAGGGCCGTGAGGGCGGGTCGTTTCGGGCTTCTCGAAGATGCTCTCCAAGGCCTTGATCAGCGCCGTGTAGTCTTGAAAGCGTTTGCCCGGCTCCTTCTCCAGCATGGTGTAGATGATGCCGCACAGCGTCTCGGGAACGTTCGCGTTGAACTCCGGGATGGGCGGCGCGGGCTCGGTGATGTGCTTCATGATCAAGGCGAAGGCGTTGTCGGCGTCGAAGGGCGGCCGGCCGCAGACCATGTGGTAGAAGGTGGCGCCGAGGGAGTAGATGTCCGAACGCAGGTCGATCTCCCCCCCCTTGCCCTGCTCGGGCGACATGTAGCGGGGCGTTCCCATGATCGTGCCCGTGGCGGTTCTGAACGTGTCCTCGGTGACGGCCTTCGCGATCCCGAAATCCACGATCTTCAGCAGACCCGATTCCGCGATCATGATATTGGCCGGCTTGATGTCGCGATGGGTAACGTTCTGATCCGCCGCCGCTTTGAGGCCCTGAGCCGCCTGGATCATGTACTTGACGCACCGGGTGCCGCTCAGTCGGGTCTCCGCGGCGAGGAAGTTGTCCAGCGACCGTCCCTCGATATACTCCATGGAGTAGAAAGGTATGCCTTCGTGGTGACCGATGCGGTAGATCTGAGCGATGTTGGGGTGGTTGAGCTCGGCCAGGATGCGCGCCTCGCGCTCGAAGCGCTTGACGGCGTCCGAGTCGTCCAGGGCCCCCTCGAGCAGGATCTTGACCGCCACGGGACGCCGCAAGGACGTGTCGTACCCTTTGTAGACGACGCCCATCCCGCCCTTGCCAAGAAGGGACTCGATGCGGCACCCTTCGACAAGTTGGCCAATGAACCTGTCTTGCGGCGGAGACATCGAAGGCGCCTCGGGCCCTGTGGCGTGCGGCGCCGACGCCCACGCCGGTGAGATCCACGAGAAGGAAGCGATCGGTCCCACACGCCTGACAGCCGAGGTCGGCTGTCCCGCGCTTCCCACACGCACTTTTAGACCGCCCGGCCATTGTCGTCCAGAAGAATCTCTCTTTTCTTGGCCCCGCGAGCGAATCCCGGAAGGAAAACCTTGCTTCCTTCGGCGACCGTTGGGCATGATACGCAGGCCCTTGCGGGGACCCGTTCGTCCGACCTTCCCGCAGCCGGGCGACGCCCGGCGAACCGGCAGGCCGCGAGTTCACCTGGGAGGCGCCCGCCATTTCCGATCTGATCGACCCCATGTTCTTCCCACTCCACGCCGCCCTTCTCTTCGTTCTCGGCGCGCTCTTCGGCAGTTTCTTCAACGTCTGCATCTACCGGATGCCGGTCGGTCAGGCCATCACGATGCCTCGTTCCTACTGTTATTCCTGCGGCACAACCATCCGCTGGTACGACAACGTTCCGATCGTCAGCTACTTCATCCTGAGAGGACGTTGCCGCACCTGCCGGGCGCCTTTCAGCATCCGCTACGCGATTGTGGAATTCCTCTCGGCGGTCCTGTTCCTCGCCATTTTCTGGCAGTACCGCTTTTGCTGGGCGATGCCCACTTACCTGGCGTTCACCGGGCTCCTCGTCATCGCCACCTTCACCGACATCGATCATTGGGTCATTCTCGACCGCATCAGCGTGGGCGGGGCGGCGGCCGGAATCCTCCTCGCCCTCGCCCTCGCGTTCGTTCCTCCCGTGGACCTCAGATCGTGGATCGTGGCCCACGCCGGCCCCGCCCCCGACAATAGCTGGCTGACGGGGACGAGCCGCCTGACCTGGTGGTCGCCGGTTGTGAACAGCGCCTTCGGCGCTCTATCCGGTTCGGGGCTTCTCTGGTTCATCGGGTTCGTCGGTTCGATTGCTTTCCGCAAGCCGGCCATGGGTCTCGGCGACGTGAAGCTCCTCGCCCTCATCGGCGCTTTCTGCGGGTGGCGCATCGCCGTGCTTTGCATCTTTTTGGCCTCCCTCTTCGGAACGGTCTACGGCCTCGGCGCGATCCTCTGGGACCGCCGCCGCCGCGCCGCCGCCGAGGCCGCCTCGCAGGAAACCGAAGATCCGGAGAAGAGACTTCAGGAAATCAAGGCCCTCCTCGATGACGATTCGGGAGCGGCAAAGCGACGAGGGTGGACGTTCTCGGCCGAGGAAAAAGTGGCTCTCACCCGCATCCTGTCCGCCCCTCCGGCCGAAGCCGTCCCCACCCGCCACCACCTCCCCTTCGGCCCGCACCTGGCCCTCGCCGCCTGGCTCCTCATGCTCTTCGAGCCGCAGGTGATGGGGTGGTTGCGCGCGTACCTGTACCTCGATTCGCTTTACTGAGGAGGGGAGTCCGGAGCGGCGAGGGGAACCCAAAGATTCTGCCCACATTTTTGCCCACATTTCTGCGCGGGAATGTGGGCAAGAGGGCGTGAAGAGACGCAAGAAGGCCCGTATCTCCCCACATTTGCCCATCCGCCCCGCCTTCCGCGGGCGGCGCACGGGACGCCCGCGCGGCGATCACGGGACGCCCGCGTTACACTGGATGACACGGTTCTCTGGAGAAAGGGGGAGAAGATGGACGCGATATTTCGTCGGCGGAGCATTCGGAAGTACACGGCGGAAGACGTTTCAGAAGCGGACGTGGAGCATCTTCTACGCGCGGCCATGGCGGCGCCTTCGGCGGGGAACGAGCAGCCTTGGCATTTCGTGGTGATTCGGGATCGAGCGACGCTGAACGCCATTCCGAAGTTCCATCCCTACGCGCAGATGCTGCGCGAGGCGCCGCTGGCGATCGTCGTGTGCGGCGACAAGGCGCTGGCGAAATACGAAGGCTATTGGGTTCAGGACTGCTCGGCGGCCGTTGAAAACATCCTGATTGCGGCGACCGACCGAGGCCTTGGCGCGTGCTGGCTCGGCCTGTATCCGTCTCCGGGCAGACCGGAGAAGACGCGGGAGTTGCTGGGGATCCCCAAACACGTGACGCCGCTGGCGGCGATCGCCGTGGGCCATCCGGGTGAGGAGAAGCCGCCCGCGGATCGGTATGATGCATCGCGAATTCATCGAGACCGGTGGTAGGAATGGGCGTCGCGCGGAGTCGGGGGGTTATTGAAAGACTTCCGGCAGGGCCCGGCGCATCTCCTTGGCCAGGCGTTGGGCCATGATCTTGTGGCCTTCGGCGTTGGGGTGGACCTGGTCGATCATCAGGCTCGAACGACCCATGACGCCGCTGAGGATGTTGGGCACGCATGCCGTGTTGTGCTTCTCGGCCAACTGCTCGATGCGTGAGCTCAGCCCGCCGGCGCCCAAAGGCGCGTCCGCGCCCACCAGCACGACCGCCGCGCCGGCCGCGTGGATGCGAACGATCATCGACTCGAGATTCGCGGCAATCTCGTCGAGGGGAACGCGCTGCATGAGATCGTTGCCGCCCAGCTCGAGGATCACAACCTTCGGATTGCGAGCGAGGACGTCCCGGACGAAGCGCTCTTGGGCCGCCCCGGTTGTATCGCCCCCGCGACCGGCGTTGATGATCGCCACCCCCAGGTCGCGTTGGAGAAGGGCCACGAGATTCTCATTCGGCCGGACGCCGTGACCCGTGGTGAGACTGTCGCCGAAGGCGATGATGTTGGCTCCCGAGGGAGCGGCGTTGGTGATTCGAGCATGCCCTTCAGGGCGTCGCCAGCGCCAGACCCCTGCAACAGCCGCAACGACGAGGACAAGGGCAAGGACCTTCTTCAAACCAGGCGACTCCCTTCACGCGGCAATCCAGGGGGATTCTTCCGCGGAGAACGCGGCGTGAGAAAGCTGAAGGACCATGCTGGAGAGGAGGGCGCGAGGATCACTCGGCGACCGCGGAGCCGGGTTGGCTGGGGGATATATCCGTCGGTTTCTCACCCGATCCGGTCTCGGCGCCGGCGTCGGCCTGCGCGTCCCCGTCTTCGCGGCGCGCATCTCTCTTCTCAGCCTTCTCCTCGTGCGGCCGCTCGTCCAGTTTGACGCCGGACAGATCCAGGCTGTTGAACTTGTCCTGGGGGCGGGCCCTCTGCTTCCTGTCTCCTTGGGCCTTCGCGGCGGGGGGCGCCTTCTCGGGTCGGCCGGCTCTGGCGTCGGGGTGGGGACTCCGGGCAAGCTTCGGTGCGATGAGTTGGGCGATGGAGTGCTTGTAGACCAGGTGCTGCTTGCCGTCGACGTTCATGATGACGGTGAAGTTGTCGAAGCCCCGAACGGCGCCTCGAAAGACCGTGCCGTTCAGCAACATGACTTCGACGTCGATGTTCTCCTTTCTCACTTGGTTGAGAAAGCTGTCTTGCAGGTTCACATTTGCGTGCGACATGTGCGACTCTTTTCCGGTCCGATCAGAAACGGGCCACCGGGACGATTCTTCATCGTCTCCGCCTTTGGTGGAAGTGCATTAGACGCCAGAAAGAGAAGAGATCTCAAGTGTTTTCTCGATGACGCGGGCGTTTTTTTCCTCGCCGCGCGCAATGTCGAGCCATACGGCGCCGGGCCATTTGCGGAAAAGAACGATCTGTTGCTTGGCGTACCGGCGGCTTTGGCGCTGGGTCTCCTCTATCGCCTCCTCACGGCCCATTTGCCCCCGAATCAGCCGCAACATCTGGCGATATCCCAGCGCCCGCATGGCGGGCCACTCCTCCCGCGCCCCATTCGCGAGCAATCGCTCCACCTCTTCGACGAATCCGCGCCGCATCATCTCAAGAACGCGGGCATTGATCCGCCGGTAGAGCTCGGCGCGCGATGAGCAGAGAACGAACCGGGACGCCGCCGGCCGAGCGTGGGTCCCGCGGGCCTCGGCCTGGAGAACGCTCATGGGCCGCCGAGTGGCTTCGTAGACCTCCAGGGCGCGGACGACGCGCAGGCGGTCGTTGACGTGGACGCGCCGGGCCGCTTCGGGATCCGCCTCCTCGAGCCGACGGCGGAGCGCCTGGCCGCCGTCAGCGTTCCACTCTTCTTCGAGCCTCCGCCGCAGACTCTCGTGTCGCCCCGCCCCGGCCGCTTCGAAGAGTCCCTCATCCAGGGCTTTGAAATAGAGCCCCGTGCCCCCGGCCACCACGACGGCGCGGCCGCGGGCGCGAATCGCGTCAATGAGGGCCCGAGCGCGGCCGAGCCAGTCGGCCACCGACCATGTGTCGCGAGGTTCCACGCATCCGACGAGGTGGCAGGGAATGCCGCTTAGTTCCTTGGGCGTGGGTTGCGCGGCGCCGATGACGCAGCCGCGGTAGATCTGCATCGAATCGGCGGAGACGATCTCGCCGCCCAGCCGCAGGGCGGTCCGGACCGCCAAGGCGGTCTTGCCGGTCGCCGTGGGGCCGGCCAGAAGAACCAGAGGAGGAACGGCGAGAGTAAGCATGTGGGGGCGACCCGGGGCCGACAACGCGAGTCGTGGGGAAGAGCCCGATGGATTGCGCCGTCGGCGCCCTCCGGTTTTCGCTTAACTTTGTAGGCCCAAAGGACGATACTTGCAATAGAATCCGGATTCTGGCGGCGTGCGATCGCCTCGCTGCCGACGACAGGAATCCGTGGGAGCTTCAGGGAGTCCGGCCAAGTGGGCATCAATGTCCTGATCGTCGATGATTCCGCGCTGATTCGCCAAGTGGTCCGCAAGGTGGTCAAGCAGACGGGCATTCAACCGGACAGCTTCTTCGAAGCCGGCAACGGACGGGAGGCCCTGGACATCATCGCCAAGAACCGGGTGGACCTTGTCCTGAGCGACATCAATATGCCCCGCATGGACGGGCTCCAGATGCTGCTGACGCTCAGGCGGATGAAAGACAAGGAGTCCCTTCCGGTCATTGTCGTCAGCACGGAGGGAAGCGAGGACACAATGAGAGAGGCTATGAAGCTGGGCGCCACGGGTTACGTCCTCAAACCTTTCACGGCGGAGGCCTTGGCCGAGCAGCTGCGCCCGCTGGGATTCCTCACTGAGACGCCGTCCGAGGAGGATGTGGACCTGTCGGCCCCAGACGCCTTCTAGGCCGGGCGCGGAGCCGGGCGGCCGGCCCAACCCGGTTCCGCTTGGGCCGGGGCCGGGGAACCGGGAACTGATGGAGCGCATTCGAAGTCAGGAGACCGCTCATGACCGCTCAGTTCTATGCGTGGCTGAACGACTCGACGTGCGAAGTCTTTGAAACGATGTCTTTCATGGAGGTGACGGCCGAGCCGGCGCTGGAGACCGAGCAGGAGATCCCGGGCCTGAACGTCACGGCCCAGGTGTGTCTGGCCGGCGAAATATCGGGGCTCCTGGCCGTTCATTGTTCGTGGGACTTCGCGCGCAAGTGCGCCGATCTGATCTCCGGGCAGGAAGACGAAGAGGCCAGCGAGGCGCGGCTGTGTGATACGATGGGTGAGATCGCCACCATGATTGCCGGCGCCCTGAAGCGGAAGATCTCCGCCCGCGTGGACTTGTTTGACATATCTCTCCCCAGCGTGATCTTTAGCCAGGGCCACAGAATCCTTTACGAGGGAGCCAGAGAGATCTTTCCACGGCTCATCGTTCCGTGCGTCGTGGAGGGGGAAAGGCAGTTTTACAGCGAGCTGCTTTTCCACAAGCGTTGAGGGCGCCCGTTCAGGAGCGGCGCCGCCGCCCTTCGGGTTCGCGGACGGAAGGATGAAGGGGAACGGGGTCACGGACGTTGCAGCGCCTCTGATTGTTCCCGACTCTCGGGGAACTTGGAAAAAGAGAAGATGGCCAATATTGTCGTGGACATTGCGGACATGAAGGTCGCGTCGGGACACGGGAACGAGCTGACCACGTACGCCTTGGGCTCGTGCATCGGCGTGGCGATCTACGATCCCGTGGCGAGGATCGGCGGGATGCTGCACTACATGCTGCCGGATGCGTCGATCAACCCGGAGAAGGCTCGCGAGCAGCCCTTCATGTTCGGCGACACCGGCATTCCGCTTCTCTTCCGCGAAGCGTACAAGATCGGGGCGGCTCGCAACCGCCTGATCATCAAGATCGCCGGCGGCGCGAACGTCATGGACCAGGCGAATTACTTCAACATCGGCAAGCGCAATCACCTGGTCGCACGCAAGCTTCTCTATAGGAACAATCTCCTCATTGCCTCCGAACTCGTGGGCGGCGTCTCGGGGAAAACCATGCGGCTGCGGCTGAGTGACGGCAGGGTGGACGTGAAACTGTCCGGCGGAGAGGTGCGAATCCTATGATCTCCATTGAAGACCTGAGAAGAACGGTGCAGGAAGTGCCGCCCCTGCCGGAACTCGTCCTGCGCCTGCTCAGCATGTGCAACGATCCCGACGTGGCCCCGCGCGACATCGTCGAGGTGATCAAACACGATCCAGCCGTCACGATGAAGGTCCTCCGTTTGTGCAACTCCCCCTTCTACGGTCTGCCGCGCAAGATCAGCCTTCTGGAAGAGGCCATGGTGTATATCGGGACGGACGCCCTCGTGAATTTCGTGCTGGCCGGCTGTCTGTCCAGCTTCTACCACCGCAAGAATGAGGGGTACGGTCTGGACGAAGGGGACCTGTGGCGTCACGCCGTGGGCACGGCCATCTGTTCGCAGAAAGTGGCTGAGCGCGCCGACTCCTCTCTGGCGGGACTCGCCTTCACCTGCGGCCTCCTGCACGACGTGGGAAAGATCATCCTCAATGCGTACGTCGCCGAGGATTTCCAGCGCCTGATCGACCTCGTCGAAAAGGAAGGGATTTCGTTCCTTCTCGCCGAGGAGCGCGTCCTCGGCTACACCCATCCTCAAGCCGGCGCCGACATTGCGGAGTCCTGGAACCTGCCGTCCGAGATCGTCGAGAGCATCCGCTATCACCACGATCCCCTCCTCGCCAAGGAACACCAGAAGCTGGTGTCCATCGTTCACGTCGGCAACATCCTCTGCATCAGTTTCGGCATCGGCATCGGGTCGGATGGCTTGGCCTATCTTTTCCATCCCGGCGCTCTCGACATTCTACAGATCCAAGTGAAAGACCTCTTCGACCTCTCCATCGAGGTGCACGACAAGTTCAAGCGCGCCCAGGACTTGCTAGCCCTCTCTTGAGCGATGTCCCGGGCATGCGACCCGCCGTCGGTTCGCCGCGGTCCGCCCCGGCCGTTTCAGCCCGCCCCCTTCCCCGAAGAGCGCGCTTCAGCATGTTCCCATCCAGGGAAGGCGACGGCTTTCACCCGTTCTGGTTGGGCAGCCTCAGCCGACGCCTCCGCCTGCCAAGTTCTTTGGCGTTGAACGGCGGGCGGGAAACCACGATAATGCGAGCCCGAGACATTGCTCCCGTGGTTCTGCGTCCGCTCACGCGGAATCCGCGCGAACCGGGCGCAGGCTATCTCACCAGCGATCGCGAAGGAGGCGCGAACATCATGGACGAAATCATACTCTTCATCACATGGATCGGGCAGGCGTGCTTCGTGCTGCAGGCGGGCGACACGACGATCCTCATGGACCCCGTGCCGCCCAAGATGGGTTTCGCAAGCGGACCGGTGGAGGCCGACGTCGTGACGGTGAGCCACGAGCACTTCGACCACAATTGCGTGGAGATGGCGAAGGGAAAGCCGGTCGTGCTGCGCGGGCTGGATGAACAGAAAAAAACGTGGAATACGATCGACTTCAAGAACGGCGACGTCAAGATCACGGCGTTTCCGTCGTACCACGATGCGCAGCAAGGCGCGCAGCGCGGCCGAAACGCCATGTTCCTCATCGAGACGAAAGGTCTGCGCATCCTTCACACGGGCGACCTAGGGCACGCCCTCTCCGAAGAGACCGTGAAGAAGATCGGGCGCGTCGACGTTCTCCTGATCTGCGTCGGCGGCTACTACACGATCGACGCCAGAGAAGCGAAAACCGTCATCGCACAGCTCAAGCCGCGGGCGGTCGTTCCCATGCACTACAAAACGCAGCCCACCTCGGACCTCCCCATCGCGGACGCCGAGCCTTTCCTGAAGGGCTGGAAGCGAGTCCGCCGGCTCGACGAAGCGCGATTCGGGTTCACCGCCGACCTGAAAGGCTTCCCGGAGGGCGAAACGACAGTTCTGGTTCTCCCTTACCTGAAACAGGCCGAGGCGGTGGGGCGAGAGGTGCAACGCGGAGCGAAGAAACCTTGACGCGGGAACCGAAACGATGCCATGGCGGAGCGAATCCCGGAACGCGCTTGCGCTCTGTATGAAGAGAGGGGTTCCTTCCCTCGACCATGCGCGCCATTCGGACAAGGATCTCCAGAACCACCCTGGAAGCGCGGCCGCTTGCCGCCGCCTCCGTTCTCACCGGGACGAGAGAGAACGTAGACCGGGGAACAGGATTCGCCGCCCAATGAACTGGAACGAAGACAATCCCGCCGTCCGCTCCGCCAGGCGAATCGTCGAACGCCTTCGCGAAGCGGGCCACGAAGCCCTCTGGGTGGGCGGCTGCGTGCGCGACGCCCTGCTCGGGATCGATCCCCACGACGTCGACGTGGCGACGAACGCGCGGCCCGCGAAAGTCCAGGAGCTTTTCCCCAAGCACGCCGCCGTCGGCGCGCATTTCGGCGTGATCCTCGTGCTCGGCGATGAGGTCCAGACCGAAGTCGCCACCTTCCGCACGGATGGCGAGTATGTTGACGCCCGCCACCCGACCCGGGTCTCCTTCGGGTCGCCGCGGGAAGACGCCCAACGCCGCGACTTCACGATCAATGCTCTATTCTATGATCCCCTCGGAGACCGCATTATTGACTTCGTCGGAGGGCGCGAGGACCTCGACGCCCGCGTCCTGCGAGCCATCGGCGATCCGGCCCAGCGATTCGCCGAAGACGCCTTGCGCCTCCTTCGCGCCGTCCGCTTCGCCGTTCGATTTGAGCTGAAGATCGAGCCGGCGACCTTCGCCGCAATCCAGGCCAACGCCCGGCGCATCGAGCGGATCAGCGCCGAGCGAATCCGCGAGGAGCTGGTGCGGCTCTTCACCGGGCCGCGACCCGGTCAAGGGTTGCGCCTGCTCGACGAGACCAATCTCCTGGTGCACGTCCTGCCCGAGGTCGCTTCACTCAAGGGCGTGCCGCAGCCCGAGAAGTTCCATCCCGAGGGCGACGTCTTCGTCCACACCGCCCTCGCTCTCGATGCCATGCCGCCCGATCCATCGCCGACGCTCGCCTTCGGCGTCCTGCTGCACGACATCGGCAAGGCGCCGACGTTCGAGCACGCCGACCGCATTCGTTTCAATCGGCATCACTTCGTCGGGACGGAAATGGCGAAGGTCGTCTGCCGGCGTCTTCGATTCTCCAACGCCGACCGCAAGCAGATCGCCGCCCTGGTCCGGCTGCACATGCGGTTCCTTGACGCGCAGGGCATGCGGCCCGCGCGGCTCCGCCGCTTCCTGGCCACGGAGCGTTTCGACGAGCACCTCGCCCTCCACCGCGTCGATTGCCAAGCCAGTCACGGCAGTCTGGAGAACTATGATTTCTGCATGGGGAAGATCGAGGAATACGCCCGCGAGAACTCCGAGCCCCTGTTGCCGCCCCCGCTGCTAAACGGCCACGATCTGATTGCGGCCGGCTATGCGCCGGGCCCCCGCATGGGCGCCGTCCTCCGCGCCTTGCGCGAAACGCAACTCGACGGCGAGATCGATTCGCCCGAGAGCGCCCTCGACTGGGTGCGGAAGAACTACCCGGTGGAAAAGGGGGGAAAGGCGAACCCACGCGGGTGACCGCCCCGTAGGATCGCTCCTCCCAAAGCGCTCACTCGAACGAAGTCCGACCCCAATTCCCTGGGCTGCGGATTCCAGGTCCTGACTCCCCGCTCCCGATCCAGCCTATCGTGTCATTCTGCCCAAAGCCCTTCTGTTCTCCGCGTCTTTGCGCCTCTGCGCGAGACCCTTTCTTCTCGCCACAGAGGGCGCAGAGAACGCGGAGGCGCGTAGCGGCGCTGCGCCCCCCGCCTCGGCATGTCCGGAAATCTGTGCGATCCGCGCACGCTGCGGACGCCTTGCTTCTTCATTTGTGACAGGATGAACAAGATTCACAGGATGAACTGGATCCGGATCAGGCGCCATCGTTTCCGACAAGATGAACAGGATTCGCAGGATGAACTGCATCCGCATCAGGCGCCATTGACAGATGTCATCTCAGGCGCCATCGACAGTCGTCATCTTGTTCATCTTGTCCATCGTGTCTGAACGCTCTCTTTTCTATCCCCCGAAGTATTGCTCCAGCCGCGCGGTGAACTCGGGCGCGGCGGCGAATCGGTCGATCATGGCGTCGGTCGTTGTGCGCCCTGCGTCGAGTTCGCCGGTCCAGTACGCCTTTTCGTGATCGGCGGGGAAGCGGCCGAGGAACGCGCAGTAGAGGCGCGCGACGTATGTCGAGTAGATAGTGGATAGTGGATGGCCGGGCCGGATGAGTGGGCGCGGGCGAGTGATGAACGGTGAGCGACGAGTTCAGGAGTTCCTGGAATTCTTCGGAGGCGAGGATTTCGCGGGCCCTTTGTCTGGCTTGGGCTCGGCGGGCTTCGATGCCGCTTCTCTGCGTGGCGCCGGCAGTCGCGGAGCTTGTGCCGGCGGGGACGCCGGTCGCCAAAAGCAGCGAAGACGCGGGCCGTCGCCAGAGCGGCGGGCCGCCGCTGCTCCGTGTCCCTGGTCAAGACGAAGGCGGAGTCCCATAGGATCAGGACGTAGCTCCCCGTGTCGGGCACGTTGGGCGCCGCTCCCGTTTGTGTGAGGTCGACCGTCCCATCCCTGACGGTGATGTGCGAGGCGCCCTGTTCGGCTCAATGTGCGGAAC
>Ga0315274_10001062_pt1 | contig 42700 bp, 26 predicted proteins | sample YL17G02_20_MG_FD_203700 | JGI IMG/M metagenome (GOLD analysis project Ga0315274, IMG submission 203700) | Sediment microbial communities from Yellowstone Lake, YNP, Wyoming, USA - YL17G02_20 | ecosystem: Environmental > Aquatic > Freshwater > Lake > Sediment | place: USA: Wyoming | collected...
GCTTCCACAAAACAAAGCGAAAGCAAGCTTCCACAAAACAAAGCGAAAGCAAGCTTCCACAAAACAAAGCGAAAGCAAGCTTCCACAAAACAAAGCGAAAGCAAGCTTTCGCACTCCAAAGCTTGTCCCCGTGAAAACGGGGAACTAATTTGTGGACAATAATTTTTGAAAAATTATTATATCGCAAATATCAATGAGATAAATCTTGTGTTACAATATATAGATTAAGGAGAACGCGTAAATGTACAAGCCGTATATGCTGATGATACTGGATGGATATGGTATAGCTCCTCCGGGAAAATATAACGCCATTGACCAGGCGAAAACGCCCACTATGGATAAATTACTTAAAACTTATGCTCATACAAAAATTTATGCGCATGGAGAAAGGGTCGGTTTACCCAAAGGATTAATGGGCAACTCAGAAGTTGGTCATTTAAACATTGGTGCAGGTAGAATTGTCTGGCAGGAAATTACTCGTATCGATAAGGCGATTGAAAAAGATGGCTTGTTATCAAATAAGGTGATTGTAGATGCGATAAACGTCGCAAAAGAAAATAATAAGAAGCTCCATCTCTATGGTCTTATCTCTGATGGTGGTGTTCATAGTTCAGATAATCACTACTATGCGATTCTGAGACTGGCAAAAAAATTAGGTGTTTCTGAAGATAAAGTTTTCTTACATTGCTTTCTCGATGGCAGAGATACGCCACCCAAAAGTGGAAATGATTATGTTAATAAAGTCTATAAAATGATGAGTGAGGAAAAGATTGGAAGGATAGGAGTTATTGTTGGTCGATATTATGCGATGGATAGAGATAAACGCTGGGATAGAGTGAAACTGGCTTATGATGCATTGACAAAAGGGGAAGGAGTCAAGGTAAAATCAGCCATCGATGCTGTTAAAGGTGCTTATGATAAAGGTGAAACTGATGAATTTGTCAAACCTATATTTATTGTTGATGAAAATGAAAAACCTATTGCGAAAGTTGAAGATGGTGACTCTATTATATTTTTTAATTTCCGTGGAGATAGGGCAAGAGAAATTACTCACGCCTTTCTTGATAACGATTTCAAAGGCTTCCAGAGAGATGTTCATCCGAGTGTGAATTATACTTGTCTAACAGAATATGAAGCTGCAATTAAGGCTCCAGTGGCATTTCCACCTCAAAAAATGACGAATATTTTAGGAGAAGTGGTGAGTAAAAATGTCTGGAATCAACTTCGCATTGCAGAAACGGAAAAATATGCGCACGTAACATTTTTCTTTAATGGGGGAGTAGAGAAGCCCTTTGGAAATGAAGAGAGAGTTCTCATTCAATCTCCCCAAATTGCCACTTATGATTTAAAACCTGAAATGAGTGCTTATGAAGTTTGTGATACTGTTATAAAAGAAATTGATAAACAGAAACATCAATTAATAATATTGAATTTTGCGAATCCCGATATGGTCGGACACACAGGCATTTTGGAAGCGGCGATCAAGGCTGTTGAAACTGTCGATATTTGTATGGCAAGAGTCATTGATAAGATACTATCATTTAATGGAACGGTTTTCGTAACGGCAGACCACGGAAATGCTGAACAGATGTGGGATTTCGAGACGAACTCACCCCATACAGCTCATACGACAAATATGGTGCCGTTTATTGCGGTCTCTGATGAACTGAAAAATGTCAAACTAAGAGAAAATTGTGCCCTCTGTGACATTTCCCCAACATTCATAAAATTGTGGGGCTGGGAAAAACCCGAAGAAATGGATGGGGAAAGCATTATTATTTAGAATAATGAAACCACAAATCTCGACTACTATTTCAATAAAGTATTGATTAACACAGGTAGACATAGAAAATCATTATACATCGTTACTCTTGATTCATCTGTGGTTTGTTATTTACTTTATATGCGATGTTCAAGGTCAAACTTATCTTTTATTTCTGAGGCTGTTTGTAGCATTTCCAACATACAATTTCAACATCACCAATGCCTATACCTTTGCCCCTAACTCTTGCCTCCCAAACACCTTGAGCACCTTTTCCTTTATTATTCCAAAACAAATTCCTATTACATCTTCTTTTTCGATGGTCATGTTTTTCATTTCTGCATTCACACTTTCCACCTGCTTTTTCAAACGCCGCTTTTAAAAGTTCCTCTGATATTTGCATAGCGCTCACTTTAAAATAATTATTTTAGTGATAATGTTTACCATAGTATGATACATAAAATCAAATAAAATCATTTTATCGAGAAAGCAATTACTCGAGTCTATAAATAGTTCACTCCTGACAGAGTGAAAAATCATTTTTACTTATATAGTGGATCAAAAATAATATCTAAGAACCATATACGAATAATCACGAATGTAATATGGAATCACTCTGTTTACAACTTTTTTATGGACTTTTATATATTTTTCAATATTATAATTAATAATCTATTTTAAAACTAAATAAGAATATTTATAGAAAGGATTTTTTATCAATGATTTTTAGAAAATATTTTTATTTTATAAAAGAAGACTTATGGCGAATTCGCCTGAGGTATTTAACACCTAAAAAATCTTTCTGGCTAAGGCAATTAAGAATCCTGATTCTTTCTATAAGTGAATTCAATAAAGATAAGTGTAGTCTTCGGGCTTCAGCTTTGACCTACTTTACCTTATTTTCGCTTGTCCCTCTCTTAGCGATGGCATTTGGTATTGCGAAGGGTTTTGGATTCGAAAAACTCTTGACAGAACAACTTAAATCGAAATTTACAGGGCAACAAGAAATTGTTAATCGTGTTATTACTTTTTCTGAAAACCTATTAAACAATACAAGTGGTGGTATCATAGCTGGAATTGGTGTTGCTATTCTCTTTTGGACGATTATCAAGGTCTTAGGGAATATTGAGCAGTCATTTAATGATATCTGGGGAGTAAAAAAATCTCGTTCATTAGGAAGGAAGTTTAGTGATTATTTATCTTTTATGATGATTAGTCCCATAATCTTTATTATGGCGAGTAGTATGACAGTCGTAGTGAGTGCCAAGATAACAGCCATTGTCAATCAATTAACCTTATGGGGATGGGTGGGTTCACTGATATTGTTACTTCTCAAAATTCTTCCCTTCAGTTTGATTTGGGGACTATTTACTTTCACTTATCTATTTATGCCTAATACAAAGGTGAATTTTACTTCTGGATTGATTGGCGGAATAATTGCAGGAACTCTTTATCAATTTGGTCAACGGATTTATTTGATGTTTCAAATCAGCGTATCGAATTTCAATGCGATATATGGGAGTTTCGCTGCCTTGCCATTGTTTTTAACCTGGTTACAATTAAGCTGGTTGATAGTCCTCTATGGTGCTGAAATTGCCTTTGCTCATCAGAATGTTGATACATACGAATTTGAGCCAGACTGTTTGAAAGTTAGTCCGGGATTTAAACGGCTTGTAACTCTGGGTGTGGTACATTTATGCGTTAAAAAGTTCAAAAATGGAGAGGCTCCTTTGACCACTGAAGAAATATCACAACAAATGGATATTCCTATCCGTTTGCTTAACCAAATTATTTTTGAATTGGTTGAAATTAAGATTCTCTCGGAGGTGAAGAAAAACGAAGGTAAAGTATTTGCATATCAACCTTCAAAAAATCTTGATGAGTTAACAGTTCAAAGTATAATTAATCAATTAGATAAGAATGGGATTGACAATATTCCTATTATTATTACTCCCGAATTAGAAAAATTTACCAGTTCCTTGAAAATATTTGAGGATTTAAAAGCTAAGTCAGAGGCAAATTTTAAACTTCAAGACATATAATGTGGTGCGACATCCCTGCCGCGCATTATCCCACAATGTATGTGTGTGCAAGCTAATGCGCGCACTATATCTACTTTAATTTAAAATCCACACGGCTATTTTTCACATTTTCCTTTTTCTCAGGAGCAAGGGATTTGGGTTGAACCACGAAGATCCTATCAGTTTCGACTTTACCTGATTTTAAGATATAGTCCTTGATTATTTTAGCACGTTGAGATGCAAGCTGGTTTAAATCATTTTCCGTTATGTTGATATTTGTTAATATTAACTTCTTCATCTCGGGAGCAGGTAACTTCTTAACAATACCAAGTATTGTTTCTTTCTGAAACTCTTCACGTTTATAAGCTTTCCAGAGATACTCTTCATATTCCGCAGGTTCTATTTTAACTTCATCCACAGGTATAGCTGGTTGACCTTTCTTTATCATATCCTGTAATTTTTGTGCCTTCAACTTTTTATTAAAGAGATATTGTCTAAGCCCTTCTTCATCCTCCTTAGGATCCACATAGCCCTCAATATCAAGTTTTAAAGCTGGTTTATCATATAAAGCGGTAATCAAAGCATCTACTTTTTTAATATTCTGTTCAGTTATCACAAAACTACCTGACTCAAACTCAATATAACTGAGTTGTTCGCTATCTCCTACAAGTCCACCTAATGCTGCAAATGGAGATGTGGTAACTTTAACTATAAAATTTATCAATACTTTAATAATAATCTTCCCGAGTTTGAATTCTGGGTCATCAATGTATCCTGAGACAGGTAAATCGAGTTTAATTTGACCTCTTCTATCTTTGAGAAGAGCAACGGCAAACCTGACAGGTAATTTCGTGGCATCAGGACTCTCAACTTTTCCTCCAAAGGTAAATTGGTCAACGAGAACACGGTGCTGGGCATCGAGTTTTTTCTTGTTAATACTATATGCCAAATCAAAACCGAGTGTTCCCTTCTCAATATTATATCCAACAAATTTACCGGAAAAAGGACTCAATGGACTAAGATCCATATTCTTGAAATCTATTTTCATATCCACAAAAAGGTCTTTTGCAAGTGGATTAATTTTGCCCGAAATTACAAGCGGAGCATACCTATCTAATTTTGCGGAAAGGTTTATATCAGCTACAGAGGATTCTTCGGAAAGAAGTCCGGATATCTTACCATTAATATCAACAAGGTCAGTGGAATAATTGGGATTAATCTGCTTATCAATGAAGTTAATGTGTCCTTTCTCGAAATTAATACTATCTATCTTCATTTTGATTGGTGGTGCCGGAGCATTTTGGTTTGAAGCAGGTACAGGAGCGGATTGTGATGAGCTTGCTTGTGACTCTTGGGCAATGACAAGTTTTTGAACGTTTAATGAACCATCAGGATTAATAACAAATCTTGTAAAGAAATCAGATAACGAAATTCTGTTAATAGCAACATAGGTTGGATTAAAACCAGCATCCATACCTTCAATGGCAAATAAACCGAATTTTAAAAATTCCTCAGAAGTGTTTCTATCAATAGCTTTAAATCCAGACGCATAAGCATTACCTGTATAAGTTACCTTAAATTCGTTATTCACTGATGTTAATTTGAATTTTCCGTCTACGGATATAAAAGCATCAGTAATAATTAGATTTAAAATGTCAGCAACATAAGGATAGAAGAGGGATTTATCGATGTATTTGAAATCGAGATTTAGATCTGCTGATAAAGGGTCAAGTCCTATGGTGCCATTTGTGGCAATAGTTCCTCTATCATTTAAACGGGAATTAAGTGAAATCGATGCCTTCTTTTTCTTTGCTGTTGAAAAATTTTCAATCTTGAATTTAATGTTTTTAGCAATGAGTTTGACAGGTTCAGTAGGAACTTCATCTTCCGCTTTGATTGTATAACCATTGACACTAAACTTATTTAATTTTATCAGGAATGGTTTTTCTTCTTTCTTGCTCTTCGTTTCTTTCTTCGGAGTTGTTTCCACTTTCTTTTTTGATGTTTTCTTCTCCTGGCTCTGAGGCAGAGGAGCTACCAGTGTTTGAATATTTAATTCTCCGTTCTTCAATCGTTTTAAGATTAATGAACCGTCTTTCGAACTTATGTCTGAAAAAACTATTTCTTTTTTTCCTAAATCAAAAGACGAGTCTTTAATTGAGAAATTTGGGATATTGAGAAAATCCTCTTTCTCATTTCTTTTCTTTAATCTTAGAGAATCGAGTGATACTCCCAAACTTGAAAGTTTCGCATCAATATTATCTTTACCTTGAGAACACTCATATTTTGTTGAGAAATTCAGTTTTCCATCCTCAACTTTAAACAAAACATCATCTTGATAATAAGGTGAATATTTGTTTAATAACAATTGTTGTAACTCAACTTTTCCCTCAGATTTCATTGGATTAATGGAAAAGTTACCCGCAATCTTAAGACTCTCTTTTTTCTCTGTTTGAAAGGAAAATTCAAATTCAGATTTTTTATCTTTCGCAAGGGTAAATTTATTAATAGAAATATCTAAAGGTTGTAATGTGGTCTGGAAAGGTTCTTTTGGCATAGAATCTGCAAAAGAAACTCTTGCTTGTTTGACTTTAATTTCATCAATATCGAGGTTAAATGGAGGTGCTTCACTACCCGTCTTAGGTTTGGCTGTAGTTTCAGATTTGCTCTCTGGATTATCTGTTTTAGGAATAAGAGACATAAGATTTATAACACCTTTATTATCTCTTGTGATATCGATAGCAGGTTGTTGAACCAGAATTTTATTAAGATGAATATTTTGAGTGAAGAGTTCAGCCAGAGCAATATCAACTTCCAAGAGCGGGATATGTATCATAGGATTATTTTTCATATCTTGGAGTTTAATATCCTTGAAAGATACTCCTCCTTTTATTTCGAGAGATGGTGGTTTATTTTTATACTGTATATAAGAAACTTGTGTATTAACACTTGTGTATCCCGAAACAAACTTATAATTCATTTTCATGGGGAAATAAGCCAGATAATATGGAATATCTAAATCCATAATATTAACATCGAGAACGGTCTCTAAAGAATCTGCAAAGGGCTTTGTTTTTCCAACAAACCTGAATGGCACATCATTAATACTGACTGTTAAGAAGGGTTCTACAAAAATCTCTGCATAGTAAGGAAGATTAGAAATCGAAGGGATACTCAAAATAATATAGTCTAATTTATGTTTGGTTTGTTTCGGTTTATCAAAGAAATGAATTCCCCCATCAAGGATTTGAATATTATTAATGGAAAATCTAAAGGGTTTCGATTCTGACTTCTGTTGAGGTTTTTCACCAGTAATTAAGTCTGAAAAATTATAGGTATTATCCTCATTAAGGACAACATTAATAAACGGTTCAGTGAATCTAATCTCTTTTATGATAACCCCCTTTTTAAAAAGAGACATTATCTGGAGATTAATATAGAGCTCTTCAAAAGACACAAATGAATTTTCGTTTGAACGTTCTTTGAGGTCAAAGCCTCTTATGATGAGTTTAAAATTATAAGGATTAAATTTTATACTTTTAATAACGAGTTTTCTATGTAAGTTTTCAGATATTTTCTTGGTCAATATTAATTTGAGAACGAAAGGGAAAATTACGAAACCTATTATTGTATATAAAATAATGAACAATAAAACACCGATTAAAACTTTTTTAAGCCTTTTAGGTATTTTCTGTAACATTTGAATTTTTATTTTAGTCATTAGCTCAATCCCCATAAATATATTAGAATCTAAAAATCCGATGACTCAAAAATTATTGAAATAAATAAACCATAATGTGTTCATAAAATCACTAACTTGTATTACAATAATGTGATTTTGTCAATTTGATTATGTGAAAAAAAGCAAAATAATATTAGTTGGAAAAGCTGGATAAACTGGATAATAAATAATATGTAAAATGAAATACTGATAATTGATGATTTAAAATAAGATGCGAATTAATTCTTTGTTGTTAATTATTAATCGTAAGATTTTATTTCTTTGTGTTCTTCGCTTTTTAAAGATGTTCTTTTAAAATACGATTTGAAAAATTATTTTTTCTCCTGTTTTAACTTTTATTACTTCATCAAACATAAATTTTAAAAAATTTGGTGGCTGGTATAAAGTGTCTGTCTTCAATCTTCGTAGATCAAAAGAAGTCTTCCTATATAATTTAGTAACAGACTTATAAAGTCTATTTCTTAACTGCTCAATCCCGATTTCAAAAGTTTTTATCAGAATAAAACCATAAACAACTTCGAATTTAATTGTATAACCTTTTTTTGTTTTTTTCTGTTCGTAAATCCCCCATCCGGTATTTAGCGACCAGAAACTCTTGAAACTTTCAACCCTAACTCTCGGAATAAAACCAATCATCTTTTTCACAGAATCAAATTTGAATCCTGATAATGCTAATAATAAAGAATAACTTGCCATTGACCTCGCATAATGATGTCCGCACTCTATCTCATCGTACGGATTCCGCTTGTATCCATCATATCTTTCTCTCACTCCCTTAACTATAGATAATCCTTCTTCTATAAATCCCTCATATATCAAGTGGCTTGCAACCTGATATTCAATCCCAGACCAGACTTCATCCGCATAAGGAAATGGAAATTGTGGTCTCTGATTTTCTCTCCAACTGCATAATAATAATCCTTTTTCATCATTGAGTGCATAAATTCTCTGACAATTCGGATACTCAGAAAAATCTGTTCGCCAATTATATTTGAAAATTGATTGTAATGCTTTTTTAATATTCTCTTTACTGAAAATGTATCCTAAATCTAAAATATGTGAGAACCACTGACCTATTAACTGGTCTGATAAACATCCATTCCCATACTGATATTTGATTTCTGAAATCTCTGGAATTTTATATTTTGTGGATGGGGGATAGGGTGAATTTTTATCAGCATCAGGATTAATTTTTTGAATATAATATTCACCATTAAACAAATTTTCATCCATCCACTTCTTCCCGTTTTCAAATACTCGTCGATATTTCTTCGCTTCCTTCTGTTCATCCAAATACAGAGCCATTTCCTCAGCAACTCTTAATGCTCCAAGATAAAAACTCCCTATCATTGTATTCGGACCGTAGAACTCAATATCATAAGTATTGTGCTGTAATCCCTCAATTACACCATCTTTATCTGCATCCCAATATTTCCAGACATATTTAAGAGACCTTTTCACCTTATTCCAAATCTTTTTCAACCATTCATCATCACCCGAGATTTTCCATTCACGATAAACCTTCATTATTCCACCCAACAGACCATCAGCGGCAGCGTGGAAATTCATAATATCTGAACCTAACGGCAATTGCAGTCTGAATCCCATTCTACCATCTTCTGCAAGACTATATTTATATTCAGCTTCTCTAATACTTCTTTCTAAATTCGGAAATAAAAACGGTAAGGCTTGGGCATAATTCCAGACATGACTACACGTTCCTTCACAACACCCAAATTGATTATGACAACCCTCAAAACCATAAAATGTGCCATCCTGAAGCCTTATGCAGGTAAGTGTTCGGATAATCGAAATCTGACTTGAAATTGCATCAAGCACATATTGGGGTAGGGAAGAACTAAACAACGCATCTTTAAACTTCTTAGTTTCGCAATATAGTCTTTTAATATTTTTTGTCACATATCTTGCGACATCAAATGCATCTTTGTAAAATTGTGCGTAATAATTTTTCCAGACTGGTAAATTTGAAGACTGACACTTGTTGTCTGTCCCACAATTTACATTTCCCCAATACTTCTCAAAATTTGGAAAATACCAACTGATATAAATTGGCAATAATATTGATTCTTGTGGTTTTAATTTAGTATGAAGGCAAATAGAACCCACATCTGATGAACCATCTTTAGATGGTGGATAATCTCGATTTACTAATCGACCTGTTTGTGAGAATTCATCCCAGAACGCCTGAAGATTATCAAACCAGGTTCCTCTCATCCAGTAACATTGATACGAAATATTCTTGTATGATGTTGTCAGGGCAAGTGAACCAAATTGAGGATTATCTTTCTTATATTTTTTAGAATACATAAATAATCCACGAATATTTTGTTCCGATAAAAACTCATTCACATTTTTCCCAAGCCCTGCACATCTGAAATTTCCATATCCAGGATAGCCTACAGTATTAAAAAGATTAGCACATAAATTAATCTTAATGCTTTCTCTCGATTGATTTTTAATATAGAAATTATAAATAGCTACAGGTATTCCTGAATCAATATCGTTAAGAGGAATAAATGGGTTATAAACTTCAAGTTGAATGTTTAAAGGGATTTGAGGGTCATAAAAGTCTATATAGGCAAAAGGATATTCCCCACGAAAAGTGCAACTCTCAAAATGCGGCAATCCTGCACCATTTTCTCTTTTTACGCCAGAACCATCACCAATAAATGGTGCAACAGGCTTTGCCTGAAGAATTTTTGTGATTGATTTCATATTTGCAGAGACGCAATGCATTGCGTCTCTACGATTTTCAAATTGAACGTTCAATGTAAAAAATGAAAATTCGTTTGCCGAACCTTTATTTGGTCGATTAAAAATTTCCCAATCAATTAATTCTCCGCGTCCTGATAATGAAATCGTTCCCGTCCCAATCCCACCAACCGGAAACGCAATCTGATTCAAATTTTCACCTGAATATACATTACTCTTTTCAAGATCAAAAAGTTCATTTTTCGAATAGGGCAATTTTTTTATCGGCATCTAAAATTCTCTTAAGATATATTTACTATATGGTGCGTTCGCATCCGTTACTAATATCTAAATGGTTGCGAGCATTCCCTAATTATTGATTCTTATTATTGGTTATTCCCAATTTTTTAAAACCTTTAAGCATTTCGGTGTAGACTGCTTTACCACCTTTCGTGAAAGATGGCAGGGGAACAGGAGTTACTTTAGGGTCATTGAGTTTTCCTGTGGCTTTGTAAATGAAGAGTAGTTCAGTAATTTTATCAATCGGTTTCGTTACTTCTTTAACAATTGGAATTTTCCCAAGAAGCCCTTTTGAAAGTGATAGTCCCATCGTTAAATTTAATTCTCCATCAAGCCCCAGGACACCATAACCATCTATTCCAATGGTATTACTTTTCATATGAAGATTGCCTGTCTTAATTTTGTTTTCTTCAATAACAAAATCTGCTATGACATCCGAAAAAAGTACACGGTTAAGCTCATTTACACCAGAAGTTCTCGCTAAGGAACTAAATAATGGCACTCCTGAAAAGAAACAATTCATTATATTAAAACTGCCATCACCTTCTACAACATATTTCCCTTCTTGAATCGCCACTTCAAAATTTGAAATAACGGCAAGTTGACCTTCAACACCCGACTTTTCATTCATATAGTTGCGAATGAAAGAACCTAAGTTTATATTATTTACATCGAGATTTACCTGAACTCTATCCTGTTCCCCTCTATTATGAATGTAAATCACTCCACCATTTACATTCCCCTGCTCAACATTAAATGAGATGTCTTCGAAAAAATAATTTTCAACTCCTCTTATTTCATTCAAAAAAGTTATTTCGGATTTTACGTTATTACCTACATACTTTTGATACTTCATTTCATCAGCTTCAATTTTGGCATTTACGGAAGAAGAGATAAATTTTTTAGCAGGTGTGTGATGTGGATTTTCTGCAAACCAATCATCAAGAACAGCGTGAGGTGATTTCACATTTAAAGTAATATCGACTTTTTCTTTTATATCTGCTTTTCCACTTACAACGCAATCACGGGTATTGCCAGCATTAACTGTGGCGGTTGTACCAATTATTTCTCCATTGGTATATTTGAAATTACCATTAATATTGTTTAATCTAAACCTTAAAAAATAAGGTGAGATGTCAAAATCCTTTGCTTCAATATCCGCAATTAATTTAAAGGGCAATTTATATCCAAGGAGTTGCGAAATATCTTCCTGAGTATTGCGTTTTATCTCTGCGGATATATTTAAAAGACCATCAAGATTAAAACTTTTTAGCATATCAAGTGTGAAGATGTTAGAAATATTCGGAGTGATTTGTGTGTTAATTGATGTAAAATAGTAAGGGAAATTAATCTGCCCAGCAGTTTTGAAAAGCATTGGTTCAGATTGTAGAGGTTCTCTATTTAATTTAATATCGCCTTTATACTCAATTACATTCGAAGCATCAGAGAGATTATTGACATTAAAATCAAAATCACACTTTATATCTTTGAGAACATCAAATTGTTTTGCAAATTCCTTATCGACTGATTGAATAATGTTCAGCGGATATGCAGTTCCTTTTGTTCGCAGATTATATTGCGGTTTCAAATATGTCTGGACAGGATATATATTCTGTCCCTTCTTATCCATCTTAAAATTCACATCGCCATTGATTAGAACAGATGAATTATCCAAACCAATGTTGAGTGCGTTTATCATTAACTTCTTATTGCTCAAATGTACATCAACGTTATTAATTATCAAGGGTAAGTTAAACAAGTTAATCGGCTGAGATTTCCCTTCGGATGCGATTTTGAAATCAAAAGCGCCATTTAAAATATCTTTTGGATTAAAATCCACATCTCCCTCAATATTCATAGGGATATTAACATTCAGACTTTTCATCATCTTAGACGAATCTTTGGGGAGATATTTTTCCAATATCTGATTGGTTAATATTCCCTTTGATTTAATATGTAAAAGGACTTTGAGTAATTCTTTTGTCTCAACAGAAAGATTTTCTATTTGACCCGACATTATTGACGAAAAGCCGTCCACATCAAATACAAATGGAGTTAAAAGAGTTAATTTGTTTGAGGCATATTTGAATTTTCCCTGAATATTTTCCAATCTTAAATCATAATCACTAAGATATGTACCTACTCCATCAAGTTTAATCTCAGCATCTTCAGTAATAAAATTTTGACTTGTTAAATCACCTTTTACTTTCATAAAACCATCAATGCGACCGTTGCCGAAAACATCTATTGAATGATTTTTCGCAGATAATAAGAGAAATTTTTTATACAATTCTGGTGTGAGATTTCCGAAATTGATATCAAGAGAAAATCCTTTTCGGTCTGTTAAATATAAAAGCCCATTAATTGAACTTCTGAATTTATCAAGAGCGAGTTCGAGACTCGTAATCTGAAGCAATTTATTTTTCGTATATAAAACCTCGGAATCTATTCTAAAATCCCTTAATTCGACGCCCTTGAAATCCCCTGTAATTTTTAAGGTATCAAGAAGAAATGAACTTTGCAGGATATAAGAATCACTGATGTACTTTATGCTCGCACTTAGTTGTAGGGCGTTATTATAAAGATAATAATAGGTATTGCGAAATTTTACTTTATTAAAGTGGACACCGTTTAAAGTCAGATATGCCTTGATAGGTTTTTTACCTTCGTGAAATTTGCGTGGATAAACAACTTTGCCAAAACAGTTCTGAAAAATATTATTTTGTGCCCCTTTTATTACAAATTCAATTTCGCCTTCGGGTGGTATTTTCATATATAAATATTTGAATTGAATAGAATTCAGATAATTACTATACTGTGTTTGTGGTAATAATAATTCCAAATTGGCTATCTGAACATCCTCGATATTTAAAATAGAAGTTGAATCTGATTTAGTAGTGATGAGCCTGTTTATGAAATTTTGGTTCTCAATTTTTGAGAGGTCGAGCTTTGTATCATAGAGATAAAAGGTGTCGAAAGACTTTTTTCCGGATAGAAATTGTAAGATATTAAATTTTACAAAACAGCTATCTGAGTATAAAATAGGTTTTTCAGCACCTTTTTCTTTTAAAGTAAAATTCTGGATGCGAAATCCTCTTAAAAGAAAGACGGTTGTTTTGTGAATTTGGACTTCAGCACCAGTGGCTTTTGTGATATTATCAATGAAAAATTTATTTAGACCCTCGAATGATATAGGAAGAAAAAGTAAGAGAACGATAAAACAGATAATCAAAAATAGAGAATAAACTATAATTCTGTATTTCTTGGGTATATGAATCCTCTTCTTTTTGCTCATTTTAAATTTTCTTATGTATTATCTTATTTTTCTCTGTGCTCTCTGTGGTTGATTTAACTAATTTTTTATACTTCCAGGAATTAGATAATTTTTTACTTGATTACTGGTAAATTGTTTAATACTTTTAGTCAATAATAATAAATTTTCTTGCATATTTATCCATTCTAAGTTATTAATTCTTAAGTTAAATTATAATATTCTTAATCATAAAAAGGGAGAGAATATGAAAGTCACAATAAAAAAAGATGATTTGTTATCAGCAGTAAATACAGTTCATAATATTGTCAGTCAGCAAAGTACACTCCGAATATTACAGAATATACTTCTTGAGACGACATCGAAAGGTTTATTATTCATTGCCAACGATATGGAAGTCGGCGCAAAAAGAGAAGTGCCAGCTGAAATAAAGGAAGAAGGCACAATCACTGTCTCGGCAAAAAAATTCGCTGATGCTGTTAGAGAACTTCCGGCTGATACTGATATTATAATTGAAACGGATGGCAATATCATAAAAGTTGATGCGGGGAAACTGAAATACAATCTTACAGGCTTAAGCAGAGAGGATTTCCCGGAATTTCCAACATTCTTACCTCAAAACACTCTCAATATCGATGCAAAAATCTTAAAGAAACTTATTAGTAAAACAGCTTTCGCAGTTTCAATGGATATTTCTCGGCGTATCCTTATGGGTATCTATTTTCAGATTAAAGAGAATAAAATAGTCTTCGTGGCGACTGATGGAAAACGATTGGCATATATAGATAATGAAATTGATACCTCTGAAATTAAATCTCCCGTTGAGATTATAATTCCGAGCAAAGCCCTTACTGAACTCAATAAGGTTCTAACAGAAGAAGGACAGGTAAAAATAGACATCGGGCAAAACTTGGTTCTCTTTGAATTTAACTCCACTGTTTTTATTGCGAGAATTATCGATGGACAATATCCTGATTATACTCTTGTTATCCCCAAAGATTTCAAAAGCACATTAATCGTAGATAGCGAAGACCTTTTAAAGGACATCAAAGCCGCTTCTGTTCTATCTGACGTAAAAACAAATTCAATTACATTTGACCTTAAGGGAAAAAAGACTGTTCTAAAAACAGAACATCCAGAACTTGGTTCAGCAACAAAAGTTTTTGATGCGGAATATCAAGGGGACTCTTTACAGATTGTGTTTAATCATATTTTCATTACAGAGATAATCAGAGCCATCAATTCTGAAAAGGTAAAAATTGGACTTAATGAACCATTATCTCCAGCAATGTTTACTCCTATAGATGAATCGGACACCTCCAAATATATCCTTATGCCCTTGAAAGTAGCTGATATATAAACGATTTTAAATTTCTAATTTCTTTACCAAATTTAATTATAACCGCAAAGGTCGCAAAGAAGATACAGAGTGCGCAAAGGATTTTAATAAGCACTAAACTTTATTCCTTAAATTGAAACTTTAAACCTTAATCTTGAAACGGAATATTTGTTTTTTAATCTTTGCATCCTTTGTGACTTCTGAATGTTCTTTACGGTTAGAGGTTTTTATTTTTGTCTTTACACATTCATAGTGGGTTTATATATGCCCAATGAGAAAAAGTCCGCTAAATCCTCACAGATATTTTATTTTGCTTTCGTCTTTTTACTTGTAATTTGTTCACTTTCCATATTTATCTATTATCTCATTCGTGTGCCTATAATACCTGAATCAACAAGAGTCAAAAATTTCTTTTCAGGATTCTCATTTTCAAATTTCCACCCTAACTTTTTTTATATTAAAACAATCTTGTTTTTATTTCTGATAATTATCTCTTCTAACGTTTATGGAAATAGAATTCTAAGATTACTCAAAATTCAGTTCAAAGGTGAATTAACTAATTTTGTTTTTTCCTCTGCTCTCGGTCTATTTTTCCTGTCTCTATTTGTTTTTTTCTCAGGAATCTTAGGAAGTATTGATAAATATTTTTATTTAATTGTTCTCTTAATTCCTTTTATATCTTTTCTCATAAATATTGTTGTATCCATAAAATCGCAAAAATCAGAAAGTAAATATATTTTCTTCTTCAAGCAAATTTTTAAATTCGAAAAACTAAAAACAGCTGATAAGATTTTTCTTATAATTGTTCTTCTAATATTACTATTCAGCTTTCTTAATTCTCTAACCTATCCGCACCAGTCAGATGGTGTTAGATACCACTTGACCGCTCCTGATTTGTGGTTGAAGGCGGGGAAAATTTATTATATTCCACATATTGCTTTTTCTAATTTCCCATTCACTATTGAAATGATTTATCTGTTAGGACTTACAATTGATGGTCCAATCTTACCTAAACTCATACATTTTTATTTACTTATCTTAACGATTCTTGCTTTGCATTCAATAAATAAAAACCTCTTCGCAAATAGATTCGGGTTACTGCCAATATTCATTTTTATCACAACACCTTGTGTTCCAATCCTTGCCTCCTGGTCTTTCATTGATTTGGGAATGGCTGCTTATTTGACAATAACTATATACGCCCTGATTTTATGGTTTAGAGAAAAAAAGATAAATTATCTTATCCTTTGTGGAATTCTTTCTGCAGGCTTGCTTGGGACAAAATATACAATGGTGATGATTGTCTTTTTTATTTCACTGGTTATAATTATTAGAACTTTGCTTTTTAATTCATTGGAGCAAAACAAAAACTCTAATAAAATTATCTTAGCAATTAAGTATGCATTAATCTATTCCTTTGTTGCTTTCCTACTTGCTTCAAATTGGTATATTAGAAACCTGATAGATACAGGGAATCCTGTTTATCCTCTTGCCTATAAATGGTTTGATGGCAAAGATTGGGGGAGTTATAATGAAGCGTTTTATTTATCAAGAGTTGCGAGTAAAGGAATCGGGAAGGATTTCATCTCTTTTCTTAGACTACCCTGGGATGTCACATTTAATTGGGGAAATTTCGAGATGTTCTCTATCGGAATTGTTTATCTCGGCTTATCAATTACAACAATAATTTTTATTATAAGAATCATAAAAGCCCTCTTTGCAAAAAGGTTTGCATTTATAAATAGTATCACAATTTTCCTGATTATTTTCATCGCATTCTATATCATTCTCTGGTTCTTTTCATATCAAAGCAATCGCTTTTTGATGCCTGTTCTGCCGATGATTTCGCTCTTTCTTAGCTATAACACTATTACATTATTCAAAAACAAAAAGTTCAAATCGATTGTTATTGCTTCAATAATTCTTCTTTCCTTACACAATGTTTTGTGGACACTAAAATATTTTATTTTTGAATATAACTTTTACAATCGTACTGTCTTTCCGCTTCATTCTGTTCTTGGATTTGAATCAAGAGATTCGTTCTTATCAAAACAGCTCAGTTATTATAGCGTGATTAATTATGCAAATATAAATCTGAAATCTACTGACAAGATTCTGTTCGTTGGAGAACATCGGGGATTTTATACACAGATAAATTATATTGCAAGTGATTGGTATGATACACCCTATATTTTAAGACTTATCAAAAAATCGACTAATGTGGATGATTTATTTGATAAGCTGAAATCAGAAGGTTTTACTCACATACTTTTCAACTGGCAGGAATTAGGGTTATCCTCTCAGAGCCTCATCAAATCAGGGGAAGACGAATATCCTAATGCGCAATATTATAATGTTCTGAAAAAACTATCTTTTGAATTTTCTAATGAAACGCAAGACAAATTATTCAAGGTTTTTCCATCCAATCTCATCTACCTAAGATTTTTCTTCAATGTCCCTGAATGGAAAATCTTCTTGGACTTCACTACTGATAAAAGGTTAGAAAAATTTGTGGAAGAGAAGGATGTGATAATATATAAAATTTCTACAGACTAAAATCTATTTAACAGGGATGCACAGGATATTCAGGATAAATTCCTAATTCAATACATTATTGAAGTAGCCCACGATTTTAATCGTGGGTTATTTTAAATTGAATTGTCTTATACCGTGTTAATATCTAATGTTGATAGACATTATCAAATAAAGAGACAAGAATCATAAATAATCTATGAAGTACTATACACATTCAGGATAAATATCCTAACACTCAGAGAATACAAAACTATGTCACAGAGCATCTCAGCCCTAAAGAGAATATCAAACTATGTCACAATGCATCTTAGCCCCGAAGGGGGCGTTCTGTTTTAGCCCAGTGCGAAGCACTGGGTAATAGAACAAATACCAATGTGTTATCTCTCAGCCCTGAAAGGGCGAAATAAGTATCACACCCTTTCAGGGCTGAGATAAATAAATTGTTTATATTCTTTTTCCCAGTGCTTCGCGCTGGGCTAATATATGTCACCCTTTCAGGGCTGAAAAACAAAATGAATATAGATTAACTTTTTGTCGGACAGTAGTGAAATCTATATTCTATTATAAATAATCAAAAAGGGGGAAAACTATGAACGAAGTTCGTCAATTTATGAGATATGTCATTCCTGGTCTATTATTTTTAGTTGAACTCTTCTTTTATATATTCTTAACAAATTTTAGTTATGCAAAAGAAATATGGAAATTCTTATATAATTATGGTGGTGGGATTAATCTTCTACTATTATCAGCTGGTATTGGGTTTATTTTTAGCATAATCCATCATTTTCTATATTGGAGATTTTGGTGTAAATATAATCTTGCTGTAGATCATCGAAAGATGTTGAATGAAGCGGTACGAGACAACTACCTTGAGTTAAGAGATATATATTCTAAAACTGATATAAATCCATATGATATTAGTCAGAGAGAAGCTTGGGGAATAGTATGCACAATATGGCATACAAGAAAAGAAACTTCTAAAAGAATAAAAAGTGCAAATGATCGCATTGATAGTCTTTCAGATTTAGCTCATGGGGCAGGAACTGCACTTATTAGTTCAGTATTAGCATTATTAAGTGGATATTTATATTTTCAATCAAACAACCCCATTTATTTGAATTAAACAAAATTGTAAATTATTTTATAAAATTCTTACCACACAATTATATATACATAATATCACAAATCTTATTAGTTACCTTTTGTATTCTTTTTACTCCTTGCCTATTGACTTTTATCCATTTTAAGAATTACAAGCAAACAATTGAAAATGTGCAGCATATTGTGGATTCTATAATATATCAAGAACTTGGGCGAGAAAAAATTGAAAATCAAGACCCAGTTAATATTTTATGGAGTAGACATAAAAAAACAAAAGTCAAAAAATAGATGAAAATTAGTGAACTATCAATTTCGCAATTTCGAAACATTAAACAATTAAACTTGAAACCTTCTGAACAAATTAACCTGTTCTATGGGGATAATGCGCAGGGGAAGACGAATATTCTTGAGGCGATTTATTATCTGTCTACGGGTCGTTCATTCAGAGCGAAACAGGATGGCGACTGCATCCCGTATGATTATGAGAACAAATCTGTAGAAGTAAGAAACACAAACATTTCCGCAAAAATTTGTCGTCAGGAAGGCGACATCAAAATCCACATTCATCTAAATAAAGATGAAAAAATCGTTACGATAAATCAAAAGAAAATTAATAAGCTTTCGCTTTTATGGGGCAAATTCCCAACGGTTTTATTTATCCCGGATGATATTCAAATCATTAAAGGAAATCCGCAAAAAAGAAGAAGATTTCTTGATACAAGCATCGGGCAGATTCATTCTCAATATCTGATTTATCTTCAGAGATATGACTTCATTATCCGCGAAAGAAATGCGTTATTGAAATCGATTAAAGATATCAAAGCTATCAAAGAGCAAATCAATATTTGGGACAAACAGCTTATTGAAATTGGCACGGAAATATTATTTCAGAGAAATGCAATGACTAAAAAGATTGCCGAATATTTTGCACAATCGTATAATGCTATTTCCTCATCAAAAGAAAACGCTGAACTCATCTATACGCCGTCATTTGATAAAGAATTTTTTGCCCATAAAAAATCAGCTTATGAAATTTACAAAATAACTTTAGAAGAGAATCTAAAAAGCGACTTGAAAATAGGCTACACCCAGATTGGACCGCACAGAGATGATTTCGATATTTTGCTTGATGGGAAAAGTGCAAAATACTTTAGTTCTCAGGGTCAGCAGAAAAGCTCAATTCTTGCATTAAAGATGGCTGAGATTTATTATATGAATCAGGAAAAGGGAGAAATGCCTGTTCTGCTCATAGACGATTTATCATCCGAACTTGATGATAAGAGATTACTCAATTTTCTGGAATTATTAGGAGAGGGAATTCAAACTTTTATTACTTCGATAGCACTAATCCAATCGATTAAATCTAATTTTAGTACATCTTCTTTTAAAATCAAGAATGGTGAAATTACATAACAGGTTTTTCTTGAATATTATACTTAATTTTGTTTATTATTTAGTATTTTCTTAATTTGGGACATCTGAAAAACTTAAAATATTTTTCACAATATGAAACAATAAGGGAGTGTTATATCGTTGTGGTGCGAGATTTATCTCGCAGTTTTTGCGACATAAATGTCGCACCACAGTATTTCAGAAGTCTCAATTTATGAGGGCATTATGATTAATACATACTTAAATCCAGAAGGTCCTGAAGTTAGAGTTGGTGTATTACAACACCAGAAGTCTATTAAATTTGAATTCATAGGCGATTATTCCATCATTGATAAGAATGGGAATCACATTCTTGATGTATCTAAACAATCTGGTGAAATAAAAACGTATATCAAAGACTCTCAACCTGCTTTTGTTATTTATAAACTAATTCTTTTCAAGGAAAGAGATTCAACTGTTGCACATCGGAAAGCTGTTGAATTAGACCTCCAGCCTCGTTTTCAGGGGAATATCGAAATTACAAAAGTTGGTTTCGACTACTATTGTATTAACGATTATCTCGCATCGAATAGTGGATACTGGATTTGCTTCGGTAATTTTAAAACTATTGAAGAAGCCAATAAATGCAAATCTCAGTTTGATAATCCTGAGCGTATTGATATTGTTGAAAAATTAGAGTACACACCATCAGGGCAAATAACTCTGATTTTAGGCGATAACAGGGAATTTTTGTTTAAGGATTATTTTACCATCCAACCCAAAAATATTTTCGGCTCGAGAATCATAATCAAAGATGTAATTGTTGGAATTGGTTTTCACTGGGAGCATAAAGAAAATCAGAGATTCAGAGGCGCTTTTGAGATTCGTATTGATAATAAGGGCTTGCTCACCGCTATTAATATTGTCCCTATCGAACTATATTTGTGTAGTGTTAATTCATCAGAAATGCGCTCTGTCAATCCTGATGAGCTTCTCAAAGCCCAGACAATTGCTGCGAGAAATACCGTATTTGCTACAATTACGAAACATCATCACTCTGACCCTTTTGACGTTTGTGCTGATGACCATTGCCAGTGTTATCGTGGTTCATCTCGAGAAACTGAACAATCAAGAAGAGTAGTCATAGATACTCTCTCAGAAATCCTTGTCTATGATAAAGAAGTCTGTGATACGCGTTATTCGAAAATCTGCGGCGGTATTATGGAAAGCTTTGATAGCGTTTGGTGGGGCAATGAAGTCCCTTATATGATTAATGGCTATGATTGTCCTGATAATAAAAAATCTGGTATCGAATTTGTTGAGAATGAAGAACAGGCAAGAAAATTTATTATGAGTTCACCCGATGTGTTCTGTAATACTGTTCAGGAAGATGTTCCGGATTATCTTTTATATGCGCGCGAATATTTTAGATGGAAAATAAAATATACAAGAAAATATCTTGAGGAACTATTAAGAACAAAATCGAAAATTGATGTAGGTGAGATAAAAGACATTGTTGTAATAAAAAGAGGCAAATCAGGAAGAATTGAATTTCTCAAAATAATTGGTTCTGAATCAGAAAAAATCATCGGCAAAGAATTAGCTATTAGATACGCCTTTTCTGAAAAATGCCTTTACAGTTCTTGCTTTGTAATTGATTTTGAGCGTGATAATTCTGGGAAAATAAGAAATGTAATTTTAACCGGAGCAGGATGGGGTCACGGTGCAGGGATGTGCCAGATAGGCGCTACAATGATGGCATTGAAAGGGTATAAGTATTCGGAAATTTTAACACATTATTACAAGGATTCAAAACTAATTAAGTTATATAGTGGTGAAATCAATCCTGAAGAACTTGAGAGAAAATGGAATGATGGTGAATTCCGCTATGGTGATCGATGCTGGGAATTTTTTAATTGCTATGAAGTCAACAACTGTCCTTATTACCAAGCATATTTACGGGGGAAAAACTGTTGGGACGTTCCAAACACAACCTGCTTTGGTGAAATCCAGGACACACCAGATAAAAAACAAGCTACTTGTTGTAAATGCGAATATTATAAGTTTGTGATGATGAAAAAGATATAGTGAAAAAATCAATTTGTTACTTGTATTATATGTTTTATTCTAAATATTAGCTGAAAACATATTAAATATAAATAAACCGAACAAAAAAATTGTTGACGTTTTATAATCCAAGCTCATATATGAATTACTCAAAATAGTGTTTAAAATACAAAAGGAGACAAATTATGAGAGATAAATCCTATTCCAAAATAATGCTAATTCTATTTATTTTTATTTGTTCCTTAACTTATCCTGCTACTATTTATGTTAACAAAGACGCTACAAGTCCCTATAACGGTTCTTCCTGGGAACATGGCTATCAGACAATTCAGATGGGAATCGATTCTGCTAATGCTTCTGATGATGTTTGGGTTAAAAAAGGATTATATATCGAATCAATTACTCTCAAATCAAATGTTAATCTCTATGGTGGTTTTAGTGGAACAGAAACTTCCCTCGATCAATGTGATCCCCTACACAATCTTACAATCATTGATGGAAACAAAGGTTCTGCAGCAGTCGTTGGAGCTAATTATTCGACTATAGAGGGCTTTATTATAACTAATGCTGCGATAGGTGTTAATTGCGATGGAAAGGCTCCTACAATTTCTCGAAGTCGTATTCAGTATAATGTCATTGGAATTAATTGTAATAATAGCACTCCAAAGATAATAAACAATGTGATTAGATGTAACGAAAATAACATATATTGTACATCATCTGGAAGACCGGAAGTTTTCCATAATATCATTACCCAAGCGAATCAGGGTATTTCACTAAGCGGTGGTTCTGGAGTTATTATAAAAAATAATATAATTAGCAATAATATAGATGGGGTTTATAATGGAACTGCTACTGTAATGAATAATTGTTTTTGGGAAAATAATTATAATACTCCCTATGTTTCGGGTACCATAACAGGTAATATATTTGAAGAACCTCTTTATGTAACAGAGGCACTATTTGACTTCCATTTGCATCAAGATTCTCCCTGTATTAATCGAGGTGCTACTGATGTAGGTATTACTATAGATTATGATGGAGAAGCAAGACCTTATGGTGGGTCACCTGATATAGGTCCTGATGAATGGAGAAACACTACATTTGTGCAACCCGATCCCTTACCATCAAATAAAATAATTTATGTGAAGAAAAATGCCACAGGAAATAATGATGGGACAAGCTGGGAAGACGCCTTTACAGATATTTTAGGAGGAATAGGAAGTGCTCAGCCCGGTAATGAGATTTGGGTGGCTGCCGATACATACATTCGTGATATTTACTTAAAATCTTGGGTTAGCCTTTATGGTGGATTCAATGGGGGTGAAACCTCGAGAACTCAAAGACAACCTTTAGTATATAAAACCATAATCGATGGTAATGGGAGCGGTTTGGTTGTTGAAGCGGTTAATAATAGTTACATAGATGGATTCACAATCAGAAATGGTACCACTGGTGTTCAATGTCCTCAATATGGTTCGGCAACAGTCCAGAATTGCAAAATAGAAAGTAATAGCTCTTATGGTGTCTATTGCGATAAAAGTATGCCCTTGTTAATAAATAATATTATTAAAGGTAATGCAAATAGTGGAATATATTGTACTTCTAATGGAAGAGTAAATACGTTTCATAATGTTATTACTCAAAGTAATAGGGGTATTTCCCTAAGTGGTGGCTCAGGCGCTATTATAATAAATAATATAATTAGTAATAGTACAGATGGGATTTATAATGGCGTTGCAACTGTAATGAATAATTGTTTTTGGGGAAATGGCAATAATCTTCCCTATGTTTCTGGAACTCAAAAAAATAACCTTAATTCTGATCCGAAATTTGTTTCTGCAGATAATTACCACCTTCAGGAAAATTCAGATTGTATTGATAGTGGAGCCGTTATCGGAATAAACTTTGACTTTGAACTACAAGGCAGACCGTATGGCAACGGTTTCGATATTGGTCCAGATGAAAGACTTCAGCATCCTGGAGTAAATAATTGGAGTCTTTGGGAATAGTAAATGTATAACAAAAGAAAAATATTTTTTATTTCCTTTTATTGAAATTTCCGAAGCACTCTCTGTGTTCTCTGCATGATAGAGATTTTTATTTCACACAGAAGAAATTTCACGCAGAGTTTGCAGAGAACAAAAATAAAAATAACTAATCTTTTAGAGAATCATTATTCTTGCATCTTAAAGCTTATTTTTCTTATTCCTCTTTTTTCTCACCTGATTCTATTGCTTTTGTTTTCCAGAAATTAAAGCAAAGACCTAAGAGAAGAAGTGTCTGTCCAAATTGATGAAAAGAATCCGGTGAAATATGAAATGGCGGTACACCTGACCCTTTGCTAAAGCCTGCCACCTTAAATAAGATGGCTAATATCACAAAAATTATTCCCAAGACAATAAGAAATCTACTTCCACCTTTCATTGTAATTCCTCCTGATATATTTAGTAGTAATATTAATTATCGATAATTAATATAACAAAACTAATAATCAACTTAAAGATGAATTTCCACAACTTTTTTAATAAAAATAAAATAACCTTGCCATAGAGAAACATAGAGACTTTTTTTTAGACAGGATGAACAGGATTAACAAGATAGGTAAATTTGTCAATCCTGATAATCCTGTGTATCCTGTCTAAATTTATTGTCTTTAAATGCTTAGAATAAAATTTGTTGCATTTTCTACCGTTCTGCTATAAAGAAGTAGTTATCAAAAATTTTGGGATTTACAATGGGAAGATTTTCTAAATTAGAAATTGACGACGATAAATTAGGTAAGAAAAAGCCTGAAATAGAAGAAGCAGAACCGTCTTATGACCAGGAACACTACATTAATTTGGGTCATAAGTTTTTCTATACGGGTGAATATGAATCAGCCCTTAGACTTTATTCAAGGGCGCTTGCCCTCGATAAAACTCGCATTGAATCCTATTTATTTCAGATTGAATCTCTCATTGCCCTGGAACAATTTAAAGAGGCAGATTTATGGTGTACTAATGCCTTAAAGGTTTTTCCAGATAGTTCGGACTTACTCGCATTAAAGTCCTTGGCAATAGCAAGAACGGGGAGTCTGAGACGTGCCATTTATAACTCGGATTCTTCAATGGTAAAAGGCTCATCGATTTATTGCTGGTTAACAAGAGGAGAAATTTTACTTTTACAAAGAAATAATAATGCACATTATTGTCTTGAAAAAGCCATCGCTGTTAGCAATAGCGATTGGCATACAACATTTAAAGTGGCAAATATTTATATAAGAACTAAGAACTATACACGGGCTATACCACATTTAAGAAAATGTGTCGAAATAGAACCAACAAATCATTACTGCTGGTATTTAACCGCGCTATGTTACTTTCATCTTGCAATGTATTCTAAGATGGATGAAGCATTAAAGAAGACATTGGAGCTTCAACCTAATTGCAAACCTGCGAATGATTTAATAACAAAGTATAGAGACACACCAATTATATTTAAATTAATCAAAAGAGCCTTCAAGAAATCTTAAAAAACCTTTCCTTAATCACTTCAAACGTCAATAATACAACGATATGTTGACAATAATTTGTCAGTTTTTTGTCATTCTTAATATTATTAATATTATTATTCAAATCTATAATATACTGAAAATGAATGGGTTCTATATTTTATTATCTTATTTTATGTGAATTTGTGATCAGGAACAAATATTGCTCCTAAAATGAAAAAAAATATTAATGGGGAGGAACAGGGATGTTGGAAGAATATATTCGTCTCCAGGTTTACACGATGTTTCGCTGGTGTAAGATGTATAACAGAACATGGAAGGATTGGGTTCTATTAGAATCCTCAAAATTTAGAAGAAAACATATGAATATGTTAATTTATCCTGGTAATCCCAAAGTAGTTCATTAAAAAGACGATAAGAAAATAATTAGCCACGAAAGAACACGAATTTTCACGAAAAAATTCTTCTTAATCTGTTCTTGAATTATTATTTTTAAATCTTTTTTATTTCGTGATATTTTGTGTAATTTTGTGGCTAATTTTTTATATTCTTTAAATATAATCTTTGTCGCATAAATGCGACCGCTACAGTTTAAAGAACGGGTCTATCAAATTTCTCAATTATCACTTCATCTAATCCCACAGAGCCATTCGGGTCATCATCAGTAAGGAAATTCAATATATCAAAGCTAAATACTAAATTTGGATAACTTGAACCGATAGCGCTTTGTGGTGGGTCTATATAGACTTCATATGTCTTTCCATTGCTATCAGCAACAGCCTGTGAACCAGCAATGGAAGAGATACTTGTAACAGCGCCAATCTGCCCATTTTGAGAAGAGACTCTAAAACGATAAGTCGGTGTTTGGTCTATTAATGATGTATAATTCCTGATAGTAAATTTTATCCTGTATAATTTATTTGCTTCAATAAGCAGGTCAAAAGGACTTAAGAAATAGCCAAACGTATTTGTATTATCCTGAGCAGTTAATACTATACAGCCATTAGTGTTCTCCCAGGAACCAACAGGGGCTGTGAATGGAGTTTGTGAATAGAATTGCCATCCTTCGTATCCACTTGTAAAAGTATATCTCTTAACTTCCTGTAGATTGCTTAATTCAGTCGGGAAGAATCCGGTAATATCAATTTGGTTAAGATAAATTGAGCCATTGGTACTATCATCAGCAAGAAAATTCAGCATCTCAAAAGCAGCAACCATATAATTATAGTTGGGGTCAGCAGTGAAATTATGATGATTCAACGAGAAGTAAAATTCATAATCTTTTCCTGATACTGTGGGGGAAGACTCCGAACCTGCTATGCTACTAATTGCCATAATACCATTGAGTTGACCGTTCGTATCACCCCAGCGAACACGAGTTTGTGGAACTTGTGATTGATATTGAATATTCGTGCTGACATTAAATTTTGCTCGGTACATAAGTCCTTCTTTTATTGGAATTGGACCAACCACACCATAAGTAAATGGGCTCTGCCAGAGTCCAAAATTATCAACATTGTTATTCGCCGTTATAACCAATGCACCATTAGTAACGCTGAATGTTGTTGGTGATAATACAGAGGGATAAGTGATAGTCTGCCAACCCTCACTCCCATTACTAAATGTAAATCTTTTATTATATAAAACCTCAACGTTCTTTGTTAATTTATCACCGAACCATTCAACATTTTCTCTTAGCATTCTCCAATCTGTTACATAAGAATCTTCCTGATTAGGGATTTTGAATAGGATTGTAAAAGAGACCTCTGCCCCTGCTGCCACATCGTTTGGTAACGCAACTCTCCCATTGCCAAATGGATCAGAATCACCCACTGCACCTAATTTATAACCATCTGCACTTTTCCAGGTTGTTGAACCGGTATTTTTAAATGTTATTGTGACATTAAAGGAATCATTAGCTAAAGCTCTATCAGGAATCGTATTGGAAATTAGCTGAGCATTATTAATCAGAGCGAATCTTTTACTCATATACTCATTTAAATCTGCCACTTGAGTAGATGAGGGGAATACACTTTCATAAATGCTAAGGTCATATTCGTGAGTTAAGGTAAGTAAAGTATTCATCTCACTGCTTGTAAAATAATTATTAACTACTACTTCGATATGGCTATCACTTCTCAAAGTATTTAAATCAGACACATTGGATGAAGAGGGGTAACTATATAGAATAATATTAGCATCTAATGGTCTTCCAATATCATTTAATTCACCGATATCGTCACTATCGGGATAAGTGTCACCATATATTTCAAGTCTATGCCTGCTATTCAAATCCTTTAACCTATCAGAATAATAATCATTGGGCCAATTATAATTTACTATATATAGAGTTATATCATCATCATAATCATCAAGGACATCTACTTCATAAGATTCCGGATAATAAAGAATTTCGTTCTCAAGATTATGTCTATTATCAATATCATTAATAAGATAAAGCATATAGGAAGGAACTACGTAAGAATCATACATCTGCAAATCAATATCTCTGGTAATATCGTTTATTTCGGTGACATAATAGCCGGCTGTTGGATAGCCATCGAGATTTAGTCTAATATTATGACTACTGTTCAGGTCATTCAAATTATCCGAATCAATATCATCAGGATAACTTGTAGATGTAATTGTAATTTTTATTCCTCTATCAAGCCCATTAATTGAGTCCACATCATTATAATCAGGATAATACGAATTTAAAATCATTATTGAAAAATTGGAATTTAATTTATTTAAGTCATTAACTTCATCCGACGAAGGATACCCAATAGGTGTGTATTGATTTCTTAACAGTAATCTCCCCCCCTGGCTAATACGATTGATGTTATCCACTTCATCACTTGTTGGGTAATCGTCCAAAAATAAATTGATTTTAATACGGTCATCAAGGTCATCGAGCCTGTCTGCCTCTGAACTTGTTGGGAAACCATCTAAATACAAAGAGACAATGTTACCATCAACCGTTAAATCTTCGGGTTCATACATTCCCTTAACAATTTCTATCATCGTCTTTTCAGTCTCTTTATTCAGAACATTATCCGCATACGCCAACGAAAAAAATAATGTTAGTAGTATTATATTAACTAATAGAATTTTGTTTTTCATATCATAACACCTCTAAAAAAATACAAATTTTTTATCATTTATAATAGAATATTAGACGACAAATATGTCAAGAGAATTCTAATTTTTATCATCGACACTGTTACTAATCAGAGAACTGTGTTCTTATAAAAAAGTTTAATAAAATTCAATAAGGAAGTGATTGTTTATAAAGTCAAAGAAACAAGATTGCTTCGTCGACTAAAGCCTTCTCACGACGTCAAGTATCCCTCACCCTCTCCCATTGGGAGAGGGTGAGGGGAATGTATTATTCCGACTGGTGATCACTTAATCTCCAAATATCACCAACACTAATCGTTCCATTTGTAGGATTGTAGCGGATATAATTGAATCCACTGGCAGGGTTTTCCCAGATATCATCCGAATAACCGGGATAAAATTCAATCACTTCATGATTTACTTGTAAATTCGGTCCAATACTGGCAAGGGCATATCGGCATTCTTCATCGATTGGCATAGCACCATAAGCATAATGTCCAAAGAGTGGAAAAGGTCTATATCCCGGGTCATTTGTTCGAAAAACGTCTAATGGAACAGAAGTAAGATAAGCTGAAGGTGTTGTCAACGGGTTAAACCGCATAAATGGTGGGATAAGAGTACTGGATGGATAAATGCGATTATCTGTATGATAAGCTTCGAGAGCAACAGCAATAGTTCGTAAATCTGATTTAACACGACTAATTTTCGAACGTGTTTGCGCCTCAAGAAAATTTGGTAAAGCAATCCCTGCAAGAATCGCAATGATTGCTACAACTATCAATAATTCTATCAGAGTAAATCCTATATCAAGTTTCTTTACTTTATTATTCTTATTTAATGAATACCTCATCGTTATTAGTTTTCTCCTATTGGTAATGGTGGACCTGGTGGACCGTTTTTCATTCGAGCTTCCAGTTTTTCCATAAATTTCTTTTGTTGGTCAGGAGGGAGAACTTTAATTCGTTCAGATACTCGCCATTTAATCAAAGGTTCCATAATAGCTCTGGCTTTTTCTCTTTGTTCAGGAGTAAGAACTTTTTGCATTTCAATCATTTTTTCAATACCCATAAATCTATTATCAATTTTTTCGATTTTGGTTTGTTGCTCTTTAGTAAGATTCAATTGCTTTGACATTACTTTTCCCATCTGTTCTCTTTGTTTAGCGTTGAAAAGCTCAGGGCGTTTGGGTCTGGGTCGGGGAGGTTTGGCTCTTAGATATTGAGCATAGACAAAGCATACAGCCACAATTAGCAATAATATTACACAAACCAATTTAACTGTTTTCTTTTTTTCTATATCTTTCATAGATATAACTCCGTTTTTAAAACATAAAATTACTAAAATAAAAAATATGAGCAAGGACTATACCAGTTGAACTTTGTAAATATCTTTTTTAATAATCATCAATATAATAGACACAAGTGTATCATTGATATTAAATGAATTACAATTTCTATTTTCTTTATCAAATATTAAATAGATAAACATCGATGCATAATTTTGCTCTTTATTTTTTACTATAAAATAAACCAAAGAGTACGCATAGAGAAAAAATTTGTTCAAATATGTGCAGTCCTGAAGTGGAATAGGATGAACAATTTATTTGACAACTATGTTAACTAAATTCAATAAAAATAAAAACATTTTATAAAGAATTGGGATGAATTATGAAAAAATTACTATTAACCATAAGCTTATTTTCAATTGCCACCTTGCTTTCATTAAATTGTAGTATGGCTAAGTTTAATATTATGAAAAAGGAGTCATCAAAATTGCTGCAATTCAGAGAAAAATTACTAAATGTTAAACAGAAACCAGTTATTGTTTTTTTGGGCGATAGTATAACAGAGAAAAACATTCATAATAAAAATAGAGAAAATTATGTGGATTACCTGAAATATTTCTTTAAAAGCATTAATCCCAATGTTGAGATTATTAACTCAGGAATTTCTGGTAGCACCACACGAGATTCTCTCAAACGACTTCAAAAAGACGTATTAGCCTATAACCCTGATTTGACATTTATAGTGCTTGGAGTGAATGATGGTAGCACCTGGTTTGATGTGAGCTTTGAAGAATTTCAAACTAATTATAGAGCAATTATCAAACAGGTTAAAGAAAGTGGTTCCGAAATTATTTTAATGACGCAAAATGAGTTCAAAGATAATCCTTATGACGGAAAGGTCACTTTTACAAAATATCCAAAGAATGAGGACGAAATTCTAAAAATTGCTAAGGAGTTTAATTTACCTGTTATAGACAATTATAAATACTGGAGAGAACTAAAAATCAAAGATAAGGAACTTTTCAACTCGCTAATGAGCGATTGGGCTCATCCTAATGACAAAGGTCACATCTTCTTCTATTCTATTATGAGAAGACAACTCATTCAATTATTGAATTTGGACAAATCAATATGGGAAAAGGGATTGATTGAATAAAATGTTCCGAGTTGTTTAAATACCTTACGATTCTCGTCTTGTTCCCAAACCTCTGCTCTCTTCTGTCTCGTTCCCAAGGCCCACCTTGGGAACGGAAGATTTCTTAGAAGCCCCAGCTTCTGATTTTCCGTATCAAAAAATTATTAAACCACAGATGAACACGGATTTGTAGGGGACGCATATATGCGTTCCTTCTTGCAGAAACAAGTTTCTGCATATAAAAGCGAAAGCAAGCTTTCGCACTCCAAAGATGTAGGGAATGGTTGCGACCGTTTCCTACATTAGTTAAAATCAATAGTTTTTAGAATGAGTAAGTTTTTTTATAAAATTTATTGACAAATTTACTATATTTATGTGACGCTTTAATAAAAGTTTCTATTGGGGATAATGAATTGAATAAAACATTACTTATTACATTAATTCTTTTTATTGTCCTTATTATCCTGCCTATTTCTGCGGATGTCATTTATCTTACGAATGGCAATGTCATCGATGGAAAGATTGTAGAAGATACAGGTGATAAAGTCTCCGTTATGACAATGTCGGGGAAATTAACGCTCCAGAAAAATCTTATTCTTAAAATTGAAGGAAGTTCCGGAGAATCAAATCTGAAATTAGAGGCTCAAACACTTACTGCTCAAAGAAACCTCCCGATGGCTATAACGAAATACGATGAATATCTTCAGTTAAAACCAGATGATACTCAAGCAAGGCAAACCAGAGATGAATTGGTCAACAAACTCCTTGATGAATTGTGCTTAAATGCAAATAATTTATTAAAAGCTGATAAATTCGAAGAAGCGATAATCGAGTATGAAAAGGTGTTATCTCAGCAATCATCAGAACAAATCAAAAAATTGATAAACCAAAAAGTTGGGGATGCTTATACTAAGCTGGCACAGAAAAAATTCGATATGGTTTCATTCAACGAAGCTAAGAATTTAGCTCAGAAAGCTCTTACCTATGACGATAAAAATATTCCAGCAAAAATATTGCTCAGTGATTTATACCTTCAGGAAAATAATCCTCAAGCAGCGAAACCTTTCCTGGAGGATGTGGTAAAAGAATCACCGGATGAAACCTTAAAAGTCAAACTTGCAGAGACGTATCTTGAAAACGGTGAAGATGAAAAGGCTTTTCCTCTCCTGATAAGTGTGAAAGATTCTATTCAAGTTGATAGTATGCTCGTTAAGGAGATGTTAAAGCAAATTTACTATAATCGTTGTTCAAAACTCACAGAAGAAGGGAAATTTCAAGAAGCATTAGAGGCTTATACAAATTACTTTAATATAGTGATGAAAAATAGTGATATCTATGAGGAATATGCCAACGTCTTCCAAAAAGCAGGACAGTCAGACAAATATTATGAGTTGAAAAAGAAGGCTCTTGAGGTAAAAGCAAAAGAAGAAAGAGATTTAGAAGAACGAAAACAAAGAATAATAATATCTTCTTTATCTTCATCGTCATCATCTTCTTCTTCCTCATCAGGTTCTGGTAAAAAGCTAACTATATTGTTCTTCACGGCAAATTGGTGAGGTGGGTGTAGAAATTTTGAGTCAAGGGTACTCAAAGATGATTCTGTAAAAGATGAAATTCGAAAACACTTTAGTTTGAAAAAAATGAATGCTTCATCAAAAAAAGATGAAATGAGTAAATATGGTGCTGGTGGTATTCCATCGCTGGTTCTTGTGGACAGCAGAGGAAACAAATTAGAAAATTTAACCGTTTCACAAAATCCAATGTCGATGGTCAAGATTCTCCAGGATGCTTATGCCAAATATGGACAGTAATACCTCTGCTCCCAATGACAATGTAGCGGTTTGATTTATCAAACGATTATAGTCGCATAAATGCGACCGCTACATTCATTATGCAAATCTGTTAATAATTTCACTTATCCACTTTATTATCCTATTAAACCCATCTAAATAATTGTTTAATATTAAAAAGCTATTGCAATCTCAATATGGCTATGAAAGTGTATATAAAAAAAATTAATAAGGAGTTTTCTCGATGAGTATCAAAAGGATTTCTTTAATAACATCTGTTTTGGTATTAATTCTATTATTATTTAATTTCTCATTTGGAAAGCAAGCGCAGGCTTCTTCTACAGAAAAATCGGTTCAGACTGAATCCCCGAATGCACAGGGTAAGCAAAATCAAGAGGACACAAAAAAGGTTAAGTTTTTAGAAATAAATTTATCCGGTGAAATAAATGAAAAAGTGGAATTATATGATTTTTTATACTCAAATTCCATCACGATGGATGAACTTCAGAATAAGCTTAAAAAGGCTGAGAAGGATGATGCAGTCATTGGGGTGAAATTAAATATATCTTCTCCATTAATCGGATTTGGTAAAATTCAACAAATAAGAAGAATCATTAGCGATTTCAGGAGAAGTAATAAAAAAGTCTATGCTTTCCTTAGTGGAGAATCTGCCGGGGATTATTTAATCGCTACAGCCTGCGATGAAATTATAATGACACCCTCAAGCTGGCTTTTCTTATGCGGTCTCGGAACGGAAGTATATTTCTTCAAAGACTTATTGGATTGGACAGGAATTAAAGCAGATATTATTCAGATGGGAAAATATAAATCTGCGGGAGAGTCTTTTACCAATCGTGAAATGTCCCCCGAGATGCAGGAAGAAATGAATTCTCTTGTAGATAGTTTTTATCAACAACTTATTGAAATGATTGCTTTAAGTCGAAATATCGAAGAGGAGAAAGTTAAAGAGCTTATTGACAAGGGACCCTTCACTGCAGAAGAAGCCCTTGACTATGAACTTGTAGATAAATTGCTTTATGAGGATGACTTTAAAAAGGATTTAAGTAAAAAGAAAAAAGTAGTTGTGGAGTTTGATAAAAAATATGGTGAAGAAAAAATTGACTCAGGTCAGTTAAATCTATTCAACATTTTCTCAATTTTCTCCAAACCTCCTCAACCTGAACCACCATCTACGCAACCAGCCATTGCTCTTATAACAGAAGTGGGTATGATACTTCCCGGTAGTGAAGATGATTATCCGTTCTCGGATAATATCATAGCCTGTGATAGCGTAGTGAAAATCTTGGATGATGTGAAAAATAATCCAAGAATAAAGGCAGTCGTATTGAGGATAGATAGTCCGGGGGGTTCAGCCGTTGCCTCTGATATTATCTGGAATAAAATCAGGGAAGTGAAAAAATCCAAACCGATTGTTGTGTCAATGTCAGACGTTGCTGCATCAGGGGGATATTATATCTCAATGGGTGCTAATGAGATTATTGCACAAGAAGGAACGGTGACTGGTTCAATTGGAGTCATTGGTGGGAAATTTGTAATGAAAGGTCTTTATGATAAAATTTTGATTAATAAGCAGATAATTACAAGAGGGAAAAATGCAGCGATTCTGTCTGATTATGCACCCTTTTCAGAGTCAGAAAAAGTTATCATTGAAAAGATGATGAAACAGGTCTATGATAATTTTGTCAAAAAAGCCTCTGTGAGTAGAAATAAGAGTGTGAAAGAAATAGATAAAGTTGCTCAGGGTAGAGTCTGGACAGGAAAACAAGCCTTTGAAAATGGTTTAGTAGATAAACTCGGTGGGATAGAAGAAGCGATTAGCGATGCTAAAAAAATCGCCAAGATTCCTGCTGATGCAACCTGTGACATTATTTATTATCCAAAACAATTAACTTTCATTGACTTTTTATCAAAGATTTTAGGCGGTTCCTCTGAATCATCAACTATATATTCATCATACATTAAAGAATTTAAGCTAATAGAAGAAAATAGCTTATTAATAAAATTGATGAACAAGGAACCTGTGGTAACTCTGATGCCAATTAAGATTGAATTTAAATAAAAAAAACTAATAGCCACAAAAGAACACGAAAAGACACTAAAAAAATTAGACAGGATAACAGGATTTACAAGATAAATCAGGATATTTATTTTATTGTAGAGACGTGATATATCACGTCTCTACCACAATTGGAGATTATCCTGTTTATCCAGTTTGTCATTCCCGTGAAAACGGGAATCCAGTTATAATTTACAAGGCTTTAGTCTAATTCTGGATTCCCAATCAAGTTGGGAATGACATATACAAAACATTCTAAATTTGTTTTTATAAAACTATTATGCCTGATTGGTATCCTATATTTATCAAACTAAAAAATGAGAAAATTCTTGTTGTGGGTGGGGGAGCGGTTGCAACAAGAAAAGTAAAAACACTTATTAATTATTCTCCACAGATTACTATAGTCAGTCCCAGTGTGTCATCGAAGCTTAAAGCTTTAATCTTAAAATACAATTTAAAATACTATAAACGTAATTATAAAAAGAGCGATTTAAAAGACAAAAAGATTATCTTTGTTGCCACAAATGATGAAAAATTAAATAAACAAATTTCTCAAGATGCTCAACAATCTGGGATATTAGTCAATGTAGTAGATAATTTAGAGCACTGCTCCTTTATTGTTCCGTCCATTATAGCAAGAGGCGATTTGCAGATAGCCATTTCAACCTCCGGCATCAGCCCCCTTCTAACAAAAACGATTAGAAAAAAATTGGAGGAACTTTTCGGTAGCGAATATAACACATTATTAAAACTTGTTCGAAAATATAGAAGCATTATTAAGAAAAAATTTAGTGATGTTAAGGTCAGAAAAATTAAATTAGAGAAATTACTTGACCCTTCAATTATCAAGAAAATTAAAAATGGGGATATAAAAAAAGCTGAGGAAGAATTTAAAAGGATAATTGAAGAAGATGTGTAATAAGCAGTTTTAAACCGTTCCCTAAAATGATTATGCACAGTGTCATTGCGAACAGTCTTATTGCTTCTTCACTTTGTTCCTCGCAACGAAGCAATCTCATAGTTAATGTAGCGGTTTGATTTATCAAACATATCCGTTCCGTCGTATAAATTCGACCGCTACAATCCATGTGTCATTCCGTTTGAAGCAAAAAATCTCGTAGTTAAAAATCTATCTTGACTTATTTGATATTTTTGCTAAAAACTCTTTTAACAGTAAATCTTATTAAAGGGGAATTAAAATATGAGAGCAAATAAATTATTTCAAAAGAGAATCAAAGTTATAGTTTTAAATATTTTTGTTCTTACATTTCTAATAATATTTAATGTTCTTCCACAGGTTAATGAAGAAGGGGATGGAGAGATATGGACACAGGCTACAGGTTCTGCTCAATTCCCTGCACGATATGGTCACACAAGTGTGGTATTCAATAATAAGATGTGGGTAATTGGTGGGTATAGTTATGATTATGGTTGTTTTAATGATGTATGGTATTCAACAGATGGAATAACCTGGACTCAGGCTACAGGTTCTGCTCAATTCCCTGCACGGTTTGGTCACACAAGTGTAGTATTTGACAATAAGATGTGGGTAATTGGGGGGTATGGTGGTGTTTATCCTGGTGATTGTTTTAATGATGTATGGTATTCAACAGATGGGATTACGTGGACGCAGGCTACAGGTTCTGCTCAATTCCCTGCACGTCATGGTCACACGAGTGTAGTCTACAATAACAAAATGTGGGTGATCGGAGGAGGTTTTAGTAATAATTGGCCTTATTATAAGAATGATGTTTGGTATTCAGCAGATGGAGTAACATGGACACAGGCGACAGCATCTGCTCAATTCCCTATACGGAGTGGTCACACGAGTGTAGTATTTAACAATAAGATGTGGGTAATTGGAGGAGACTATCTCTTTGGTGTGACTTGGAAAGATATTTGGTATTCAACAGATGGTGTTATATGGACACGAGCCATAGATTATGCAGGCTTCCCAGAGCGTGAAGGGCATACCAGCGTTGTATATAATGGCAAGATGTGGGTGATTGGCGGACATAATAGTAGTGATCTTTCTCTTAATGATGTATGGTATTCTTTTGATGGTATTATATGGACACAAGCCACAGCTTCTGCAGATTTCCCCTTCCGATATCATCACACAAGTGTAGTCTACAATAATAAGATGTGGGTGATTGGAGGGATATGCAATTACAATGATGTCTGGTATTCTTCATCAGGTTTAGAAAATTTAGTAGTAAATTTTTATCAAGAGGGTATGCTGCCTAGTCCTAAAGTATCTGGTGCATGCTGCGACGGTGAAGTTATAATAATTCTTTTAATTCAGTCTAATAAAGATGGTGAAGTGGAAGTATCTATTGTAGGAAATGATACTGAGGGTAAATTCGGTAGATTAATAGGCAGTATTTCTCCAACAGAACCAGTTATTGCTTCCATAGTTGATGGTATCGGACAGGCTTGGTATCAGGTGCCCTCATCTTATCCTGATGCTAACACCACATTTAATTTCCGATTTAAAGAATCAGGATCAAGCACGTATATAGATGCTGGCCAGAAGACTTTAGAACTAAGTAAACCACCCGTTGTGATGTTGCATGGAATATGGAGCGATGCAAAAACTTGGGAAACAATGACATCAGTTTTAAAAAGTAATGGCTTTCAATTTTTGAATGCTTATAACTACAAAAAAACAAATGATCAAGAGTTTAATGTTAATAGAAATGTGGCAAAGAAAGCTATCAGAATAACAAAAGATAGAACTCTTAAAAAGGGATATGCAGTAAAAAAAGTAGATGTAATCGTTCATAGTATGGGCGGTATACTAACCCGTTATTATATCGAAGATTTAGGAGATATTTTATACCAAGAAGATATTAGAAAATTCATAACCATAGGTACACCTCATTCTGGTTCGGAAATAGCTAACTTACTAGTGATTGGGCGCCCGATTACCTCAGCACTTATGTTGCTAGCTGGGAAAAATATTAATAATGGAGCTGTGGATGATTTACAAGTTACGAGTTATGCTATTGATAACGTCTTAAATGCGGAATCTAATCTAACGAAAAATACAGTTTTTTCTCATTCTATTGTTGGAGCATCCCCCACTATTGCAGGAGCAGGATGGTCTAAAGATTTATGGAAAGTATTACAATGTGTTTTCCCTTCAAGTGTGCCCAACTTGATTCTAGGTACACCTAACGATTCCGTTGTGGGAGCAATTAGTCAAAGAGGAGGATTGGATGGGGATTATACACAGGAAATTTCAGTCTTAAGTCATACAACTGAAACCGAAGATAGCGATGTACTAAGTGCAGTTCTCAATTTGTTAAATGAACCTCCTGCAGGATCGACATTTTCGTCTTTTGATCCTCAAGGATTTGTTAATCCTGCTGATCTTAATTTTTTGGGGTTTTCATTACCTAAAGAAAAACCAATATCCTTTAATAAATCATTAGGAGAGGGAACTGTAACAATTACATCGCCACTTTCTGGAAGTGTTTTCGCACCTGGCGATACAATTAATGTTTCAGTAGAAACTACAGGTACGGTTAATAAAGTATTAATTATATGTAACTTTGATGGAGAAATAGTTGAGACACCTCCTTATACATATTCACTTAATATACCACTAGATTATTTGGGTGAATTAATTATAGGTGCTGCTGGTATAAATGATGACGAATTTCTTGACGATGATTATATTATAGTTTCTGTGGTTACATCTTCCACCGTTGATAATATCAATTTAATCCCGGAAGATTATCTCCCATTATATAAAAATGAGACTTATGAAATCTTAGTATTAGGTGCATTTAGTGATGGAATAACAAGAGATATAACATCGCCTCTAACAGGAAGCATATATATGTCTTCAGATACTTCAATAGCAACTGTAAGTGTTGATGGAATTATTGAAACCAAGGATATAGGAACAACAAATATTATCGTCACAAATAATGTGTCAAAGGAATTAGAAGTGGAAGTTTTAGAAGGGTCAATGTCTGTATATGTTAAAATCTTTGAATTATATGAATAAATAGTCAATTTCATATATAAAAAAATTGTCAAAAATCCCCATTTTCTCCTCGATAACACCTCTAAAAACATTAAAATTATTAATTATTTTTTATCTATTTTTTTATCAATACATCATATTTTCAAAGTTTTGAATATCAAACATAAAGGGAAATATATAGAATATAATTGTTTAAAAGCACATATTTTTACCTTAACTATGAGATTGCTTCACGATAAGACTGTTCGCAATGACATATACCCCTCTCCTTAATCCTTTCCCGCAAGGGGAGAGGAAACGAAGGGTGTCATTGCAATAAATTTTCAAAAATTTCTGTCCACAAATTATGTGGAGTGCGGTAGCTTGCTACCGCTTTAGATAGCGAGACCTTGGTCTCGCTAATTTTTAGGGAATGATCTCGACCGTTCCCTACAGTGGAAGCAAGCTTCCACAAAATAAAGCGAAAGCAAGCTTTCGCACTCCAAATTTACTTCACTTCCGAATGTGCGACTTCGACGCAGATTTTATCCATTAATGTGATGACATCTGCTTTTTTTCCACTATATTCATTTTGGATTATAGAATAAACAATTTCTGTGCCTGCTTTATTCGTGATTACACCTGTTACGGAATTTACTCCTCCTATCCAGCCCGTTTTACCTCTGATATTTTGTTTTACCTCTTTTTGATAATCATCATCATTAAAACGGTCATAGAGTGAACCTTGACCTCCTTTGGGTAATGTTGAAATAAATAAATCTCCGTATCTTTTCTTCATCACTCTTAATAGTTCCGCAAGCTGAATGGGCTTAACTTTATTAAGATAACTTAATCCCGAACCATCAACCATCACAAGACCTTCAGGATTAATATTAACCTCCTTCAGGAATTTTTTTACCCATTCAACGCCACCAGGGAAACTCCCCTTGCCATCTTTTTTAGCGCTAATGGTTTTTAAAACCATATCAGCATATAGATTTTGACTATGGTGATTTATGATTCTACAAATCTCAGATAATGGAGGGGATTTATATATTGCAATTAACTTTCTCTTTTTATCATCCTTAAGATTTTTCTTTCTGGAAGAATCCAAATCATCAATGTCTTTTGCATCACCTTTAACTTTAATTCCTTTTGCTTCTAATGTTTCCTTAAAAACAGTTGTAAAATAAAGAGTGGGATTATAAATGGAAAAATATTCGTGTGATTTTTTTCCGATACCGATTTTCCCATCAGCGGTTATAGTATTGCTCTTATCCTGTCTTTTGTATTCAATAGATGAACCCTTACCCTTTTCTGAAGTTTTCACATTACTGCTAAACTTGTAATAATTGGATTTCGGGTCAAGCTCGTAAGTTGCAGGTTCATCAACATTTTCGGCTCCCTTCAAAAATATATCAACACAATTATCATTAAGAGACAAGGCTGAATTTTCTGCCTCATACCACTCTCCTCTTTCCGCAGGATACCAGCTTTCGTGCCAATACTCCTCATCAAAATAATCATCATCACCAACTATATCGCCTTCAATCGTATTTATTCCCATACCTTTGATAACATCAGCCCAGTCCTTCAGGGTTTTCGTAATATCATCATTATTCCATCGACCACATATCGAAGGATCGCCACTTCCAACGATAACAATGTCACCTTTTAATAAACCATCTTTTGCTTTGCCAACGTAATAAATATTCGTTTCATAAATGAAATCAGGAGTAAGATAATAAAAACCTGCGGAAGTAGGCAGCAATTTATTGCAAGAGGCAGGAGTCAAAGGCGTATCTTCATTTAATTTAAATATAACTTTCTCATTATTAAGGAATCCAAAGTAAATTCCGAGAGAGCCATCGCCTTTGACAGGGGATTCCTCTACTATTTTTTGAATCTTATTGCTTAATGCCGTTATATCTTCGCCATTAGTAAATATAGACACGAATAAAGAGAAGATAAGGATAAATATAAAAGTTATTTTATAATGAGTTTTTGGCATATTACCCATTCAATCCTTTCCTTTAGAATGATATTTTTTGAATCATACTTTCACACGGTTTTAAAATCATATTTTAATTAAAGGAATCTTCATCCAATATCAATAAAAATATCATACTAATTACATATAATTATAGAATTTGTATCTTCTTTTTATCTTGCATAGAAGAAATGTTATTGAATAACATCTTCGTTATTTTCATTAGTGAAAACACTAAACACCTATAATTAACCTTAATACAAATAATAAAAATGGAAGCACATCCGAAAGTAATACGAAGAAAAATATTTAGTCTGGCTTGGCCCCTTATTATCCAGAATTTTCTTTATACGTTAATGTATTTTGTTGACACATTAATGGTTGGGTCGTTGGGCGCTGTAGTTCTTGCCGCAACAGGGATAACTGGACCTGTTATGTGGTTTCTATCGGCAATATTGATGTCGATTGGGATAGGAACTGTTGCGATGGTAGCTCGGTCTGTAGGGGAGAAGAACGTCCTCAAAGCTCGCACTTATGCCGCAACTGCCTATCTATTGGGGATTATAGGGGGACTTATCATTACGGTTATCGGTGTAATTTTTTCTGAACGAATTGCGGAATTATTTACGAAAGATCAACGTGTTATTTTGGAAACAGCTGGTTATATGAGAATTGTCTTCTGTTCTTTTGTTTTCAATTATATTTCTATGATTGGTTCGAGTATTTTACGTTCTGCCGGGGATACCCGCACACCGATGAAGATAACGGTCTTTACTAATATCTTGAATATTATTGGTAATTATATTTTTATATTTGGGAAATTAGGGATGCCTGCTCTTGGATTACAGGGTGCGGGTCTTTCTACAGCGATTTGTAAAGTGGTCGAAGGATATTTAATATCGGCTCATATATTTTCAGAACGGAGTGTTCTGCGTCTTTATCCTGAAAATTTTAAGATGATTAACTATGAGAGTATTAAACAGCTTTTAAGAGTGAGTTTACCCGCTGCATTTGAACCTTTTGTAGTTCAGTCAGGTATGCTTGTATTCACAAGGATTGTGACATCGCTTGGAACAATAGCAATGGCATCACATCGCGTTGCAGTTGCCATTGAATCTCTTTCTTTTAATCCGGGATTTGCCTTTTCAATGACTTGTGCGACACTTGTTGGTCAAAAATTGGGAGAAAAATCGGAGAGAGGTGTCAGACAAATTGTAAAGCAATCGCTAATTATTGCGATAGGAATAATGTCTTGTTTTGGAATAATATTTTTTATATTCCCGAGTTTTTTAGCGAGAATGTTTACTGATAATAAATCAATTATTTCAAACACGATAATATGCTTGATGATTGGTGCTTTTGAGCAACCATTTTTAGGTGCGGCGATGGTTTTCAGAGGCGCTTTTCAAGGTGCTGGAGAAACAAAAACTCCTGTGTACATCGGGGCTATATCTGTATGGGGTCCAAGAATAATTTTGTCTTATCTTCTTAGCATCAAATTTGAACTTGGTCTTGCAGGAATCTGGATTGCGACAACTGTTGATTGGATTTGTAGAACAATACTTTATGCCTGGCGCTATCATCATCATAAACATAGAATTAAAGAGATAATA
>Ga0315274_10001063_pt1 | contig 42634 bp, 27 predicted proteins | sample YL17G02_20_MG_FD_203700 | JGI IMG/M metagenome (GOLD analysis project Ga0315274, IMG submission 203700) | Sediment microbial communities from Yellowstone Lake, YNP, Wyoming, USA - YL17G02_20 | ecosystem: Environmental > Aquatic > Freshwater > Lake > Sediment | place: USA: Wyoming | collected...
GTTTACTGAAACACCCTTTATGAATAGGCGATGATCGGTTGTAGACAAGGGGTTGCAACCCCTTGTCCCTGCGATGTCGGTATATCGGAAAATGCCGGACCCCTTAGTGTCTATGCGCCTTTGCGTTACGCCGGAAAACCCAAGCCAGAGAGTGCAATGCGTTGGGCTAATATATGAGGGATGTTTCCTCGAACCACATGTGAAGGGGCAGCCTTGGTTGTCTGTCCGTGAATCCGGTGACGTATTGTCACACGACAACAGAGTTCTTGGAGATTCCCGGACGAGTCCCTCTTTGAAGAGAGTTGGGGGGGATGTTGAATTCCCCCTTCGAAGGGGGCAAGGGGGATGTTGAGTTCCGCCGTTGCACTCCAACATCCCCCTTGCCCCCTTCAAAGGGGGAATATGCGCGAATCCGCTACTTGGGACGCATCTGCGCGCCGGAACATCAGGCGCAATGCGGCGGCGGGGGCAATGCCTTTCCGGCGCGTGAGGATTTCTCGGATGTCTCGATCAGGGCGATCACGCGGCGGGCGCTTTCGGGCGTTACGGCCAGGGGTTCGTCGAGGAGGAGGTGATCGGCGACGTTGCGGTAGTACGCGTGCCAGTCGGACTTGAAGTACGCGACCTTGGATTTCAAACAGGTTCCGTGTGCATAGCTGACAAGCTGAAACTTGTCGTCGTCCTTGTCAAGGATTGCGCCGAGCGTTCCGAGGATGCGCCAGCGCGGTTTTCCGATGGCCGCGATGTGGGAGAGTTCGATGTGGGCGCTGCATCCGTTCGCGAAACGGACTACGGTGCTGCAATGGTCTTCATTGGTGACATCGTGCCAGATTCGCTTGAATTGGAAGTGGCCGCACACCTCGGTGATCTTGGCGGGAACGAGGCCGAGGGTCCAGTCGACGACGTGCGCGCCCCAATCGTAGAACGCGCCGCCTGAGATGCGTTTGTCGGATCGCCACCAGTAGCTCGGGTGGCCGTAGCCGCCCATGGCGACCTCGATCTGGAACACGTCGCCGATGAGGCCGCGCGCGATGGCGTCCTTGATGGCCATGTAGTCGCCGTCCCAGCGGCGGTTGTGAAACACGCTGAGCATGCGCCGGTTCTTTTTGGCGGCGGCGATCATGGCGTCGGCCTCTTTGACGGTGATGCAGAACGGCTTCTCCGTGACCACGTGGCATCCCGCGTTCAGGCATTGCAGCGCCAGCTTCGCGTGCTCGCAGTGTTCGGTGATGACCGTGACGAGTTCGACGCCGGACTTTGACAGCATCCGGGCTGACGAGCGGTACGTTTGGATCCCGGGGAATTCCTCGATCGCTTCATCGAGGCGCGCTTCGACCAGGTCGCATACGGCAGTGACCTCGAAACCGGCGTCGCGCATGCTCTCGAGATGGAGCTTGCCCATCTTGAATGACTTGCCGTAACCGATGACGCCGGCCTTGAGCGGTTTTCCTTCGGCGCGGCCGAAGGTCCAATCGACGCCGCGGCGCAACATTTTGAGGAACTCGGGGTGAGTGAGTGCGCGTTCATCGTGTCCCAAGGCAATGTAAAACACCTTGCCCTTGCCGTAGGTCTTCGTGTACGCCATGGGTTGCGGTTTGCCTTTCCACATTGCGGTGGCCAGGACGGTGACTGCACTGGGGTCGAACTTATCGAGAAGATACAGCTCATCAGTTACGCGGAAGCCTTGAATCCGTCGCGTGATCATGCTGTCATGACAAGCGATCGAGACGGGGAACTCGAAGAGTGGGCTATGCTTGGCAAAGGTCCCGCCAAGCATTTCCACGTAGCCGGCGTTCCTCGCGAACGAAGCTGCGGCGCCGTGAATTCCGATGAACGATCCGCCGGCCTTCACGAAGTTCACGAGGCCGATCTCCTGATCTCGCGTCAGTTCGCCGCCTCCCGTGTAGACAACGACGCCATCGAACCTCGAGACGGAACCTTTCTTGAGCGCGTTGTGGTCCGCGGATACGGCTACATCGTAGCGTCCCGTCTCTTCGAGCAGCGTTTTCACGATCTCGGCGCAACGCTCGAACGGATGCCACACGCCGCCGATCAACATGAGGAGTCTTCTCTTGGCCATTGTTTCTTCCTTTCCGGCCTATCTTGAGGATTGCCCAAAGAGACCAGATGCATGCGCCGTGGTCTTGCTGTTGGATCGGCGCGAGCGGGTTACAGGGAAGTCCCATTCGCGCTCCGTCGCCTTCGAGCCGAGGCCATTCCTCATCGCTCAGGCAAACGCATACTGAAACGTGCGCGATGGTCCGTGTATTTATGACGATGCAGACTGAGGCACTACAAAGTCAAAGCGGTCAAGACCCCGAGGACGCAACGATCCGCCAGACCTTGTCGGGATCTTTCTTCAAGGTAAGGTCGACCGTTAAGGATCCCGCGTTGCTGCCCAATTCAACGGGACCGACAGTGGCGGTATCCTTCTCGATCTTGATCTCCGCCTTGGTCATGTCGGCCTTGGCCCCATCGAGATAGCCTTGCTCTTTGGCGTTCGTCAGGAAACCCTTCATTTCCGCCTTGCCCCCGCCACGATCGCTCGTAAACTTCTCCGAGTAGGCTAACATCACTCCGTCGATGTCCTTCTTCTCGATGGCCGCCTTCCAGTCGGCGAGCGTCTTATCGATCGACTTCTTATCCTTGCCGCCCGTGGTCGCGCATCCGACGACCATCAGCGCCACCAAACCAATAGCCAAGACTACCGCGACAGTTCGCTTACTCATGTCTCGTTTCCTCCTGCCATTTAGAATCGGAGAATCCCGATGCTGGAACAGAACGATACGCGCAGAGGCGCCAGGATTCAAGATCTGCTGCGACTCCCTCGCGCGGAAGCCTTGCGCGCGCGTGCGGAAATACTTGATTACGTTTTGTCCCTGAGGTTATATTGCGTAACCATGAGTTGCTGTAACCGGCGAGATCTGGCGCACGACCTCATCTTTCCTACACTGCTCTTCGCGGCTTTGGGCGGCATGACGTGGGCGATTCGAGGATGCTCCGGCTTCGGGGGCGCGAATGGGTGCATCTTTGCCGGGGTGACCTGGGGTGCGGCGTGGTGGTTCATCGCCCGCGATCCCAGTGGCGCACAGTCTCGCCGGTACGCCTCGGCGTGGATCATCCTTGCGCTCACCGTCGGGATTGGCATATCCGGCGCCAGAGGATGGATGCAATGGCCCAGCTTCTTCAATGGCCATCTCCAGACAAACGCGGCGACGGGTGAATGGGTCCCGATCTCACGCGCCTATGGTTTCTTGTGGCTATTCATTGCGGGCGTGCCGTGGGCGGGTATCGGGGCCTGCATGCTGGCCTGGTGCGGCTCTGAACGTCGCACGCGCATCTGGCACTGGGGACTCCGCATCGCCTGTGGCATCGGTGCGGCCCTCCTGGCCAGGTTTCTCTTCGACCATCTTCCCGAAGTCTTTCTTCCGCTTTACAAAACCATGAAGTCGCAGTATCACGACTTTGGAGCGAACCCCAACCTTCGAAGGCTCATCAACGACAGCCGCTCCGCCATCATACACCTTGGCCTTTACTTGGGGTTCCTATTGTATGAAGTCGTCCGCAGAGACTGGAAGAACGTGAAGCTGATTCTAACCGTTGGTCTGGTGAGTGGGATGGGATGGTCCCTGTGTCAGAACTGGCAGTGGGCTTCGAGGCTATGGCCCACGGCGAGTTTCAACTGGTGGCGATGCTGGGAGTCCTCGGGAGGGATCAGCATCGGCGTCGCTTACGGCCTGGCCTACTACCTGGTGAATCGCAGGACGTCCGAACGGGACAGCGCGCTCCAAGGGTCTCGATTGCCCAACGGACATCCGAATCTCGACCGGTTTGGCTTATATCTTGGCCTGCTGCTGGGCCTGGGCCTGTCCATTAGGAACGGACTGAAGGGTTGGGCCAACATCTATCTCGGGAACGAGGAATATTGGAGCCGCGTCTTCTGGATGTATGTAGGCCCCTTAATGCTGATTTGCCTCGTCGCGTTGCTGGCTTGGGTCCTGTTACGTCGCCTTCCAAGAGACTTCCAAGGCGACGTGTTTCCCCACGCCTACAGGATCATCTGGCTCGTCCTGATCACGCAGAACGTGATCGCTCAACTGGTGACAGGGCCACCCACCGCGTGGAACGAGATGGCGTTCAGCATCTACTACGTATTGCTCTTCCTTATCTCAGCCGTCATCATCTTTCATTACCACTTCACAAAGCTCCGCTGTTCCACGCAAGAGCCCATCTGACCTATCTCGCTCTCCCGCTTTCCGCCTTCGTTCGAATGTCGCGCAGACGTCTTCGCTGAGCTCTCGAGGAGCGCAATCTCTGATCCTTACCCGCTGCTCGGCCTGAAGCCCGGCCCACGGTGGAAACTCTACCACCACGACCGGCTGAGTTATCCACCACCGGCTCGCGGTTACACCCCCTGCGAAAAGGGGTCACGCCGGTTGTGGGTAACTCAGGATGATCGGTATAAGCAATCTCGTGACGCGCTAAGTTGCGCGGCCTGCGCGCGCGAGTGGCGCTGGTGTCATTGCGAACGAAGTGAAGAAATCTCCTGTTGCCTTCACCAACCGCCTGGCATTCGGCCTAGAAGAGCGAGAGCAGATTTTGGGATACTTGTCTCGCGGGTCCAAGGCGTCTGTGGGGTGTTCTGTATTCTTGAGTGCCTTTTCTGGCACCAATAGCGTTCTGAATAGGGTTTACCGGGAAGGCGCTTCCAAAGTACTACGAACCCCATCAATGCGTGATTGTATGGCGGCAACCTCTTGTTGATCGCCCATCGCTTGACAGACGCCTTTCAGCCGCTCCATTAGATCGACGCTGCCAGGGGAATCGCTTAGCGCCATTTCGAAAAACGATTTCGCCTCGGCAAGTTTCCCCGCACGCCGATAGGCTTCTGCCGTATCACTCTTCAGGGACGAAGTTCCTCGTCCGCTTGCCAAGCTTGCGCGACCATACTCCGCCGCCTCGTCGAATCGTCTGAGGTGTATCAGGCACCACAGTATCCGTCCGTCAACGTACTGGTCCCCGCTGCCGTACCCTATGGCCGTTCGGTAATCGGCTATCGCGTCTTCCCACTGTTGTGCGTCGTAGTGCAAATGACCGGACAGCATATACGGCTCGGGAGATGTTGGGGTCAGTACCAGCGCTCTGTCTATTTCGAGTCGGGCGTCTGAATACCGCTTTTCCGCCAGATGTTTCTGAGCGGCCAAAATGTGGAGACGCGGATCATTTTCGGACCGAGTCTTCACAAGCATCGCCAGGGCGAAATTGCCTGCGATAGTGGCAAGAAAGACCACAGCAAGGATCATTCCCCACAAGATGAAAAATCGCTTGGGGTTACTGATCGTGTCTTTCTCCGCCATGGGATCCTTTTCTCAAGGCCGCGCGTGTTTCTCGAGTCCTACAGCAAGAGCGCCTGTCTCCACCTGCCGGTCTGGCAATCAGCGCACCTGGAATCATAGGGGACACGAACGCCGCGTTCAACTGTGCCGCCATCCGTTGTTGCGTGCATTCGAATACCCACACGTTCTCGACGCAAGATTTGGTATTAATCCCGCAAGACGGTAGCGTCAAGTGACCGCCTTCATCCCTGCCAACTTTTCAACTGCTTCCACAAACTTCTCGGCCATGCGCGGAATCGTGTAGCTAACGATGAGATCGCGGCTGCGCAAACCAAGTCGAGTTCGCAAAGCCGAGTCTTGAGCCAGCAGACGAAGCCGCTCGGCAAGCGCCCCGGGCTCATTTGGTCTTACAGTGAAACCGTTCTCGCCGTCGTGAACTAGGTCGTGTGCAGCGCCGGCCATAGGCGTTGTGACTACGGGAAGGCCGTAAGCCATGGCTTCATTGATCGTGAGGCCCCAGGTATCCATCAGCGTTGGGAAAATCAGAATGTCTGACAACTGGTAATACTTGCTTAGCTCCGTTCTCTGCAACCATGGCTTCATCACAACATTTGTCAAGCCATGTTTCAGGATGAACTCCCTGCAGAACTCCCCTAAAGGCCCAGAACCTATCAGAAGCAGAACGAGAGGTTCAGACTGAAGAGATCGAAACGCCTCCAAGGCGGTATCGACACCTTTTCCAGGAATGAGACGCGTCGGGTAAATGACGACAATGCCGTTGAGACCTTCGGTCACTTTCCGGGCATCACGTTCTTCCGGTTCCAGGGGGCTGGCATCCGGAGACCTCACGGAAAAGGGGTATTCTACAATCCCGGAAGGGTCGGCCCCGTAGTATCGTAGATACCGTGTGCAGTTGGAGCCAGAGGACATCCAGAGGCTGGCAAGCGGGAATACCTTGCGTTTCGTAAGTTCCTTGAGGGGATTCCCTCGTTTCGCGGTGTAACACTCGAGACCTCGCATGGGAAACCCGCCATCGGACTTGAAGATGAAGGGTATGTGCCTGCGTCTCAGCCAGCGCGCCGCGAGGATCTCGGTGGGGGAGCAGTTGAGACTCATGATATAGGCGTCAAACGGTTGTGCGCTGAGCGTTCGGCCGATCCCCGGGTTGAGGTACTTGTCTTCGCCCAGGCGCATCCCGGGGAGGATCTGGTAACGGAAATTCGCACCAAGGCCCTCGATATCCCAGAGGCGGCCCATTTCCCGCCCTGCCTGAAACCAGACGGTCAGATCGACCAAGCGGCCGAACTCGTTCCAGAAATCGACCCGGTAAGGCGCTGGCGCCCCTTCTATGAACAATACGCTAGTCATTGTCTGTCAGTTGCCGGCAAAGGGCATGAGGCTTTTGGAAGTCGATCTCCCAGTTGAACCGGTCGCGGCCGTCGATTAGGTACTCCTTGCACGGCGCGAGGACGGGGACGGTTACGCTTTCACCCGCGTTCGTGAAACTGCGGGTTTACGCCCGCGTCTTGCATCGGTTGTGATGGAACCGTCACACGGGGGGCGCCACGCGACTTCGGCGCAGTACCGCCCGTACTTTCGTTGTGACGTCAACGAGCTTCAGTTCACGCAACACGATAAGAAGCGTAACATAAAGCGAAATTCCCAGACAAGACATTGCGGTGAGCGCAGCGAAAGCAACTGGGAGCGGGACTGGCGTGGGCACTAAGCTATAAGCCGCATAGACAGCGGCGCCCGTGGCTGTGGCGGCGGCCAGAATCCGGAGGAACGAGGCCACCGGGAGACGCCAGGTGAAAGTCTTACAGGTTGCCGCGGCTATCAACAGCAGAAGGAGGGTGTTCGCGACCGTCCGGCTGACGCCGCAACCGCTGAAGCCAAAATGTGGGATCAGGAGCGCGTTCGCGCCGAGATTGGCCAGGACTACGACGGTATTGACCGCGAACAACGTGCGGGTGCGCTTTGTGACCAGCAGTCCAAGGGTTGGATACTGGCTGAGGCCCTGGAGGAAGGTGGCGAATGCTATCCACGGCATCACCGCGCCTGAGGAGACGTACGCATCGGGAAACATCCCGAAGAACGGCCGTGCGAGGACGATGAGCAGGGCGGCAATTGGCGCGCTCATGAGGAGGTAGGTGCGCGTCATAGACCTCACTAGGTCCTCGGTGGACCTTCGGCCCAGGCCGTCAAATGCGCGGGAGGCGGCGGGAAACGCCGCCAACATTAAGCTTGAGTAGATCACGAACAACGGTTGTTCACCGAACTGGCTGCCGACGGCGAACAGCCCCACTTCCGCGTTGCTGCGCAGTTGTTGAAGGATGTACCGGTCGCCGTTGTTAAGGAAGAAGGCCATTACGGCGCCGAGTCCCATTGGGAGGCCGAAATGGAGCATTTCGCGCAGGAATTGGCGCTGGCGAGTCGATATGCGAAGCTTCGGGAGAGTGAAGTGGCGCGAGGCCACGGCCAGGAAAAGGCCGAAGTATATGAATGCCGCGCCCCAGAGGAGGCCGTTGACGCCCAATACCAGCGCCAGAGGTATGCCTACCATAAGCCGCCCAACCGAACTGACCATCAAGCTGACGCTGTAAGAACCGGCCATGGACTTCGCCCGCAGCATCATCAGGCCCGTCTGAAACAGGGCATAGCCGATAAACATCGCGCCAGCGGCCAGAAGAAGGCTTCGATAGTCCTCTGACACGACGAAATATGCACTCGCCACCAGCAACAGCCCAATCGCGATGCCTACGGTCTGGATGGTTCCCACTGCGTCGAGGAATGCGCCTCTCTCGCTCTGTTGTTCGGGGCTCGGGTGGTACCGCACGATCGCCATTCCAAGCCAGAAGGCGCATAACACATTGAGGAATTCGACGAATCGTGCCGTAAGGTCGTAACGCCCAATATCGGCCGGGACCAGGAAGATCGACAGAAGTGGAAGCGCGAGTGCCCCCGCAAGTGCGCGCACAAGGGTCCCCGGCAGGTAAACGACACCCTCCCGTGTGGCGCCGGCGAAGGCGGCGATGCCGGCGTTCTTCTCTGCCTCGTTACTCATTCGCGATGGCGTCCCCCCGCTCCCTCTGGGCGACAAGGACGCAGAAACGGAGACCCAGGCCGGTGAATATCCAAAAGACCGTTCCGATGCGCACGCTGTACGTGAACAACGCGCCACCGAGACCCACGCCGAGGAATGTGACGAACGACAAGCCCAAGGCCGCTGTCAAAGAGCGGTCGAAGGTTTCGGCAGGAGGCAGAGCTTTGAACGTGCGCCACAAGGCGAGCGGAATAAGGCCCAGCAACAGCAGCATGACGAGACCGCCGAGCAATCCGTACTCGGCGAGAATCGTCAGGAAGAGGTTGTGAGGATTGGCGGCGGAGATCCGGCCTCGATAGTAGAGAATAACGCCGAGTTCGTCCAAGGCGGGGGGGATCCAATCAGGCTGTAGTTCGTCACGCGGATACACGGAGTTGGGCGAGGCGCCCAACACGGGATGGTCGTAGAAGACCTGAAGACCGGTAGTCATGGACTGCACACGACGTTCCACGTTCGCGTCCTCGTAGTAGTAGCGCGACCGGAAACGACTGAAATCAAAATGTGTGATGAGCCAGAGCGTTCCCGCAAGCATGAGCCCTCCCAACAGGACGCCCCCCAAGAGGGTCTTGGTCCGGCTTGATGTGCGTGTGCCGAGCGCGTAGAGCAGGGATACGATAGCCATGGGAACGGCCACGGCCACGGCGGTACGTGACTGACTGAAAAGGATTCCTCCGAAGATGAGCAGAGCGCCGGCCACGTTGAAATATCTCATTCTGGCCACAGGGTGCCGGACCCCGAGGACTATGGCCACGGGCAGGGATAGCGCCAGCACGGCTGCCACGGTATTGGGGTGTCCCAGCGGCGTGGAGGCCCTGAGGAGCCCTCCGCTCAAAGCAAGCTCCCTGGACCATCCAAGGATACCGTAGATTCCCGCGGGCGCTACGGCGAACACGACTGCCACCAGAGCTGTCGCCGCGGCAAGGAGCATGATCAAATTGATGCCCGCCAGCACTTGGCGCTTGCTGAAGTTGGAAGCGGGAAGCAACGCGGCAAAGGCCATGGGCAAGCAGAGCGAGCCCAATGCGAGTATCTCTCCAGTTGCTGAGCGGTCGGGCACGTAACCCACGCCAATCGAATTCGCAATGACCGACAGCAGGCCCAGGACAACAAATGCCGCCCAGCCAAGCGCAAACATGCCGGGGGAATAGGATATTACATTGCTAGACGGCTGATTCCTTCTTTGTCGAAACAGCAATTGAAGCGCCAGGACGCTTACGACGAATGCAGTGAACCAATAGCTGACCTTCAATGTGTAGGGGCCGATGTGTACAGCCAGAAGCTCGTCTAGACGGTTCAGCAGGAAGTAGGCGCAGGCCACGTTGGCCATGACAAGCAGCGGGATCGCCGCTGGCGCCACAGCGGCTACAGTAACCACGCCAACTACAATCATCAGCGCGAGCGCCGCGAAAGGGGAAATAACGACGGCAGCACCCGCCATGATGCAGACAGCAAATGTTAGTTGCAGGAACCCAATCCTATGTCGAGATCTAACTTCAGCCATTCGCGGAACTCCCGTGCGGCGCCCGTGAGTCGGAGTTACTCTTTGCCGGCGGCGCGGCGAACCTTCTCGAGCAACCCCTCAAGGGTAGCATCTCCAGGATGTTTCTCCAATGCGGATCTCAGACGGGCTTCGGCGAGGCCGAACTCACCTCGGGCTATCTGGTAGTCGGCACAGGCCGCCTGCGTACTGATGTCGTCAGGCCGCAAGTCGGCAGCCCGTACCAGGTATCCATATGCGTTCTGCTTGTCACCAAGTCTCTCGTACGCCATCGCCACAACGAGATTCGCGCTCCCGTGTTCGGGATGTTTCGACACGAGCTCCAATCCCTCCCGCAGTGCCTCCTCCGCCTTGGCATCTTTCAGCAGCATTCGAATCGCCGCAGCTTTGTATCCGGGATCGTCCAGTTCGCTCGCTGCACTCTCGTATTGCTGGTGGGCCTTCGTAAAGTCCTTCTTCAGTTCATAGAGTCTCGCGAGATCCAACCTCACCCATGGCGTTGCATTCGGGAGAACCGCCGCCGTCTCATACGATTGGATCGCTTCATCGCCCTTTCCAAGGGCCTCGTATGCTTTCCCAGCCCTCATCCAGTAGTCCCACCGGTCTCCACGGGCCTTCGCCGCAAAAACGAGCAAGGGCAGAGCCTCCTCGCCCTTGCCTTGACGCAGCAGGAGACCACCGAGTCCGTCGCTGGCTCGCGATGTCCTGTATATCGACAGGGACTTACGAAACTCCATTTCTGCTTCGGCGTCCTGCTTCTTCTCCAAAGCGGCTTCGGCATCTATCGCGACATCTGTGGCGCGGGACAAGTCACAATGCGCTTTGAGGTGAGTAATGAGCGATTCGGGCTCCGTAAACCTTTCCGATGAACAAGCGAGGGATATCAGGGAGAGTTTTAGAGAACTCGTTGATTCTACCTCTGCTACTGGGTAGCGTTGTGAGGCACGAAATACACGGACACCGTGCAAAGCTAACGGCACTCTTCGGATGGAATCAAAGTACTGATCGCCGGCATCGCTCAGCATTACACAGAGTTTTGAGGGTTCGTAACCGTTGGCGACGGGCCACGCCCATTTAGGGTCGACTGGCAACCGCAGGCCAAACCGCATATTGAGTTGAAACGCAATATTCCGGGCAATATCATCGCCTTTGGCAGGAGCGTCCAGGATCAGGATGTCCCCCGGCCCTGCATTGCGCCTCAGGATACTGGCGATCTCGCGATATTCGGGGACCTTACTCTTACTATAAAGCTGCTGTTTCAAAGGGTGCTGGAGAAGCCGACTGTCCACATCTCCATTTAGTTCGTACGCGCAGAGGAGTGACTGAGGACCGCGAATAAGATAATACTGATAAAGGCCCGTCGAAAAAGGGACCACTAGGACGAAGCCTGCGAAAGCCAGGCTCGGCCAGACGCGCGTGGCGCAGCTTTCGCCGCCACCACCGAACAAGGAAAGCAGCAACCGGCGCAGTTGGTCAATGCCAGCCGACGCCAGTAGTACCGCAAAGGGCAGAGCGTATGTATAGTGACGCGCGCGAAACGTGTAGCCCCGTGAATGGACCAGGTACAAAGGCAAGCCGACGGAGAGCACCACCAGCGCACAGACAAGCCATCCCTCGCGACGGGTAAGTAGAAAGGGCAAGCTCAAAACGACCAAGCCGAGAAAGATGGGGAGGCTTTCCTGGCGGTCGCCGATGAACATGCGCAGGATCAGCGCAAAAGTACCCAAGAATGTATAGGGTGACGGGTTATCCCACTGGTGCGCGTTTTCCGGTGACATGCCGCGCAACACATACGGCATAACCGGACTTGCGGCAATTACGATAGCCACACCCGCGATAGTTGCCCTCAGGAAGGTCGAACGAGTAAGTCTGAAAGGGGAATCAGCGGAGTGCCTCCACAAGGGCTCAGTGACAAAAACCGCGAAGAAAACCAGGAGTGCGAGGGCAGTGTAAATATACGTGTACCACGAAAGAACTGCAGCGAGCGTAAACAGAACCCAGTCAATAATACGATTCCGTTCGCAGGCCCGGGAGAACAGCCATGCAGAGAGCGCAACACAGAGAACAACCAGACTGTAGGGAGCGACTTCCTGCGACGTGTATACCGCGGTCGGCGAGAAGGTCATCAACGCCGCAGAAATGACGCCGGTTTCTTTCGTAAAGAAACGGCTCCCCACAAGATAGACCACGACAATGGACAGAACTCCTGGGATCAGGGCCGACAGTCGCGCAGTGAACTCCCCGAAACCCAGTAGCTTGATAAACACGCCGAGCAAAACCGGGTACACGGGAAGATGGACTGTCCCGGCGCTGCTTACATTCTGGAGGAACGCCTTGAGGCCCATCTGGGACCAGAGCGTGTAAGACATCTCGTCAGTCCACATTTCAGCGCTGTCGATTCGGTAGACACGGAGGGCTAAGCCCAGCAGCATGAGCACCCAGACCGCTGAGGGAATGCATGGAATCGATGACGGGACTCGTTGATGATGCGGGCTTTTTGGGTCGAGCCCTTCGTGGTTCGCATTCATGTCATGACATCCTACTTGGGTGTAGGTCTCCTTGTGAAGCACGTGCCGGTGCAAACCATGAAGTCCGACGTAGGCCAGACTACCTCCGCAGCAGGCAACGTGCGTGTTCGCCTTGATCGCGCTACTTAACCGCAATTATTAGTAGTGAGCCCGCAAATTCCCGAGCGAACGGGATCTTCTCCAACAGCAACCCAATCAACGTTGTGACATAGACGAGTCTGCTGGGGATGATTGGATGAAGGAAATCGAACGGGCGGACGGCAACGTGCGAAAAACCTGTATCGACTAGTTGCCGCCCGATCGACCACCGAAAGAAGGCCGTCTCATCCTCCGTATTCTGCAGCATCTTGCCGATGAAGCGGATGTTCTTCTCAAGGAGGATCTGAGGGTTCATCATGTTCGGTTCCGAGAACCAGAGCATACCGCTTGGTCTTAGCACGCGGAATGCCTCGGCCAACGCCTCCGGCATGGGAAGGTGGTGGAGAATGGAGCAGCCTATCACCGCGTCCACACTGCCGTCGCCATATTCCAAGGCGAGCGCACTACCTTGCTGGAAAACGGCGTGCGGGTAAATCTGCAACCGCTCGGCGGCAACGCTGGCCGCCTTCACGGATATATCAACTCCGTGCAGTCGCAGTGACGGATGCTGTTCGAGAAGGTACTGTGAAAACGCGCCTGTTCCACATCCCAGTTCCACCACAAAGGGATCCGTGAAGGCGGAAAGCGCCGTGGCCAGCAGACGTCCGCGACGGCGGAGGCGTTCGACCCCGGCGGGCGTGGTACTGCCCCACCATGTCTCGCCCGTCGCATCGGCGAGTTGGTCGAAGTGTTCCGATTCAGCCTTTTCTCGTTTCTGGTAATCGCGCATCGTCACCTCGGCTGGTTCCGTCTACCTCTTTCTCACTAAACAGCAACAATACAGGGCGGAATCGAGAGGAATCACAGACGGAAAGGCCCTCGCCACGAGAGTGACCGGTCGTGAATGCAGCGCGTTCAGGATGTCCTTGTGGGATGACGGATGGATCTTGCGCGGGTTGAACCCCAACATTTTGAAGAATATGTTCATCGCTGGATTGCGGCACGGGAAGCCCAACGCAAGAACACCGCCGGACTTAAGAATGCGCAGCATCTCGTCAATGAAGTCGCCGGGATTCACAACATGTTCAAGCATACTGACGCACACAACACAGTCAAAACGTTCGTTTTCATATGGCATGTTAAGAGCGTTGCCAGAGACCAATTGGGCTCTCACATTGCCCTTCCCAAGGGTCTTCTGAACGATATCCACTTTGTCATGGAGATCAATCCCGTGAAGCGACCTGCAGAGCCGCGCCAACGTGGGCATGAAGACTCCGCTCCCGTAAGCGACCTCGAGAATGCTCTCGTACGGCCCATCCCCAATAATGTCTAGCATCATCTCCAAGCGTTTGCGATAGAACCAGCCCACGAGCGGCCAATAGTAGTAGCGCGTGGGTTCCTCGCTCGGATCGATACACGTAAGATCTTGTTTGCGCGGCAAAATCAGCTTCATTGGCAGTTCTTTACAGGAGTTTCAGTCTTCTGAAGGCGACATTACACATTTTGAGCATGGTCCAGGCATTTTGCAGGCGCTTGGTCATCTTGGTTCCGCCGGACACGCGTTCGCGGTAATGAACGGGAAGCTCGGCAATCTTCAGGTTGTGGCGGGCAGCTCCAAAGATCCAATCGTAATCGCCCCACCTGTCTATCTCGCCGAAGTGCTTGCGCGCTTCAAGTATCTTCCCGTAATCTCGCCGCCATATGACCTTTGTGCCGCACAAGGTATCTTTCAGGCGTTGTGAAAGCACGAAACTGAACAACACTGCAAACGCCTTGTTGCCGATGACGTTGGCGAATTTCATCGCCCTGTCTTCCATTGGGTAGACAAGGCGCGAACCATTGATGAATTCGCCCTTCCCGGACACAAGAGCATCATAGAACGAGACGAGGTCCTCCGGCATCACGGCCATGTCCGCATCGAGGATCATTAGGATGTCGTTCCGCGCCTCGGCAAAACCCGCGCGACATGCGGCCCCTTTGTTCCTGCCGGGCCCCTTGACCATCCGGATCCTCTTCTCAGGGTGTTGGCTGATCGCCTTTTCTATCAGGTCTGCGGTTCCATCCGTGGATTGATCGTCCACAAAGATGATCTCTGTCCCTTTGCCCATCTCTGGAATCCGCTCGGCTAGATTCGCGATATTGCCTTCCTCGTTCCTGCATGGCACACACACCGTGACACTGAAGGCATCGGGATTAGCGTCGTTCATGAGCGGCCGCATCACGGTGTAGTACATCATGCACAACTGCTTCAGAAGCGGGACAGCAGGAGCAAAGCGGTTCACAAAGTCGCTTACCAGCGGGATGCCGGCAGGCAGAACCATGTCGTAGCCCTCGCGCACGAGATCAAATCCCGATAACGTAAACATGCTGGCAAAGTCGTTCCGTGTCAGCCAGTTCTGCACGGGGTGTCTAGGCGCCACTCCAAGCGCACCCGCCGCTTTAACGACGGGCATCAAGAGATAGTTGTAGGTAAGCTGCACAACTCGCGTGCTTGGCATGGAGAGCTTCCGGATTTCCCTGAACAGCTTCACAAGATCTGGGATTTCCGTAATGCTGTTCACGAGTAGAATACTGTCGAACTTCTCGTCAAGGCCGCCGCACTCGAGGCCGGACATCGTTCTGAACTCAAGATTCGGGTACTGCGAGGAAGGGTATCGCACGCGCGCTTCCTCTATCAGCTCCGGACAGAGGTCTATGCCGAGTCCGTATTCTGGCGCCAGTCCGGCGAGGTTCTGGCCCAAACCACAGCCGATTTCCAGGACTCTTCCGGGGAAGGGTAGCAAGTGACGCAACAGACGGATCTTGCGCTGATAGTAATACTTGCGCCTAACCAGCCACTGCCCGTAGTGTGGAGCAATGCCGCGGTAATAGGCACGAATTCCCTCTTCCTTCTCAGCCAGGAAACGATCTTTCTCCGAGGACATTATATCCTCCAGCCTTTCGGTCTGGGCGACGCAAGTGCAGTGTCCAGTCGCTACGGGGGAACTTAACCGAACGCCTCACACCCGCTCGAATACTTGGACAATGTCTCTGACCCTTTTACCACAGACTTGAGAGGCATTTCCAGGCAAACTCGGAACGGGACGGAGGAGTCACGATCTACGTGGGACGTCCGCGTGCGCTCTAAGACGGGGATTCGGCGCTTACACGTTGAGCCTTCTTCTGATCCGGCAAAGAAGCGAATTGTTGTAGGCTCTTGCCTGCTCTTCAGAGTAATACAGATGAGAAGCGCGAAACTGCCCGGCTTCCTTCACAAAGGCGATGTCGACTTGGGCGAGCGCGCCGTCCAACGGTCTTCCATGCCCGCCGAAAACGTCGTACACTACAAAGCCTCTTGTCTTCATGTAACTGATGACCTCGTCAAGAACTGGCGCCGACGCGCCGAATCGAAACAATGAGACTTCGAGCACAACGATCTCCGTTTCCGCAAGGAGGCGCTTGGCTCCATCCAGGACAGTCAATTCCGTGCCTTGCGTGTCGGCCTTTATGAGGTACGGGCCCCGCGTCGAGTGTTCTTCAGCAAGCGTGTCCAGAGTAAAAGCCGGAACAACCCTCGAAAACCGGGGCTGTGCGCTCGCGCCGGTGTCCTCGATGGTCGAGGCCCCGTGGAGGTCAGAAGTGCACCTCAGTGTCGCCTCGCCGTCCTCGTCGGTCGCGGCGGCAATAACGTACGCAGCATTGTAATGCCGGCAGATGAATTGCAGTGCGCCCTCGAACTCCCGCGCCGGCTCGACTAAGAGATGAAACGCTCCAGGGAACGTCGAATACAGTTCTATCGTGCCGTCCGCGACGCCCACGTCAATTACCGTCGCTGGGGAAAAGCCAAGCGAACGCACGTGAACAAGGAAACCACGAAGGTCGGCGCGCGGCTTCGCTCCGGGCCGCACCCGGATGCCCAGTGCGGAGATCACGCGTTTGATTCGGTACTTATTTGGAGGAGATATCAGCATGTGACTTGAATCGCGAGAAGACCTCGGTGCCTCCGTCCTTTCCTATCCACATCCCATTACCAACGTTTTTGGCGAGGAACTTCGCCGGTAGAGAGACAGACCACCCATGCTGGGAAAAGATGATACAACAAGCACGGATAGGAGTAAAGGTGCAGGCGAGGGCTGCGGCGATGACGGGGTCGGAGTGTCGAGTTGCCCACGCGAACGCCGGACTGGCGTGTGATTTGGCAGCGAGAGTGTTATCTCCAGTGGTTGTTTGACCGCGCCCGGCCCCGCTGTGCCAAGCAGGAACCCGTTCGACAAGTCCACTCGAAAGGTTTGTCTTACAGGCAAGGGAAACCTTATAATGAGAGCATTGCTGCGATGCGCATTGGGGAAGATTACACCCATATCTGATGGAAACTCGGCCAACGAAACGCGTGGGCGTGTATCATTACAGTGGATTCACGCACTTACGCGGCGGTACGCTCAAGACTATCCGCCTGCTGGCTGATGCAGGGTACGACGTGACGGTCTCGCTGCTGCCTCCGCGCGACGGCGCCCCTAGTCATATCGAAGAACAACTGCCACCAAACGTCACCGTCCGGCGCGTGCGCCTCTGGACCCGAGTCTTACCTCGTTTCCGTGGCACTTCGGTGAAGTTGCTGGAACTCATGGTGCGCCACGTGTGGCATGCGTGGCGTTCGGTTTTTGATTTGTACGTCGCTATCGATCCCCCTGCTGCGTTGCCGGTGTTCCTCGGCACGCGGTTCAGGCGCCGGAAAGTCGTCTATCTGGCTTTGGAACTCTTCGCCGAAATGCCATGGGTCAAGGGCCGGCCCTTGTGGCGCCTTGTCGATAGGTACTTGTGCCCTCGGGTGGACGCCATTGTCACAATGGACGCGTACCGCGCGCAACATATGGTCCAGCAATATAAATCCCGGCCTCCCCTCACCATTCGCAACACCCCGCCCTCCCGCAATGTCGAACGCACTCGCCGCCTGAACGAGATTCTGAAAAGCCGCGGAATCGACGCAGAAAAGATCGCTCTGTGCGTGGGCAACATTGAACCGGGACGGAACATCGAGACACTTATCGAAGCCGCGCAAGCGTTTCAGCAAAACGTGGCCCTCGTCTTTATGGGGTGGTGTGAAAAGGACTACTTCGAGAAGATTACCGCACAGATCGCCAACCTGCATCTGCAACACCGTGTTTTCATCCATCCATCGGTGCCTCCGGACGAGGTTTGGGACTTCCTGGGCTCTGCCCACGTCGGCCTGCTCGTGTACAGGAATTTGTCGCTCAATTACTATTACAGTGCCGGGGCATCGTTACGGTTGTATGAGTACCTAATGGCTGGCTTGCCCGTGGTCGCCCCAGATTTCCCCGGGTTTCCCGAGCTTGTCGAGGGGGAAGGACTGGGCGCGTGTGTAGACCCCGATGATCCGCTTGCTATCGCCGAGGCCGTGAACACACTCGTGGCTGACGAGGCAGAGTGGAACGCGATGCGGAACCGTGCGGCCGAGGCGGCCAAGGACAGGTACAACTGGGAGATCGACGGAGGTAAGCTCCTCCGCTTGTGTGAGAACTTGATGGCTAACCGATAACGCAGAAAGGGATTCCATGGAAGCAGACCTCCTGAAGCGCATAGATTCCGGGGGAATCGTGGGCGGCATAGCGGGCTAGGTTATGTTGGCCTGCCGCTGGTGCAGCATCTCATCAACGCAGGGTATAAAGTACTGGGATTCGACATCGACCCTGTCAAGGTGAGTACCCTTTCCAGCGGCAAGAGCTACATAAAGCACATCCCGGCCGAATGGATCCGAGAGGCGGTCGCCAGCGGCAAGTTCGAGCCTACGGCTGACTTCTCCCTTCTCCGAAACGCCGACTGCATCAGCATTTGTGTGCCCACGCCGCTCGATCGGAACAGTCAACCCGACCTGTCCCACGTGCGCAGAACGTCAGAGGCTATCGCCCAGTCCCTGTGCCCGGGTCAAATGGTCATCCTCGAAAGCACCACGTATCCCGGGACCACCCGGGAGTTGGTCCTTCCGCTGTTGGAGGCCTCCGGGCTTAGGGTAGGGCAGGATTTCTTCCTGGCCTTTTCACCGGAACGCGAGGACCCCGGCAATCCCAGGTTCACGATCCGCAATATCCCCAAGGTCGTCGGCGGGATCACCCCAGCCTGTACCAGACTCGTCGCTGCATACTACGGTCGCATCTTTGAGCGGATCGTCGAAGTCAGCAGCCCCGCCGCCGCGGAGCTCACCAAGCTACTCGAGAACATCTTTCGAAGCGTCAACATCGCGCTTGTAAACGAACTCAAGATGCTGTGCCACCGCATGGGCATCGACATCTGGGAAGTCATTGATGCCGCCGCCACGAAACCCTTCGGGTACATGCCGTTCTACCCGGGGCCAGGATTGGGCGGGCACTGCATTCCCATCGACCCGTTCTACCTAAGCTGGAAGGCCCGCGAATACGAATTCCGAACGCGCTTCATCGAATTGGCCGGCGAGATTAACACCTCGATGCCTCACTATGTGCTCCAACGACTCATTGAGGCCCTAAATGAACGAGGCAGAAGCCTCAAAGGGGCGCAAATACTGATTCTTGGAGTAGCCTACAAGAGAGATGTGGATGATACGCGCGAATCCCCAGCTCTCAAGTTGATGGGAATGCTTCGCAGGCATGGCGCGGACGTAGAGTATAATGACCCACACGTTCCTCAGCTTAGGCAGAAGGAGCATGGGTATGACCTGAGTTCAGTGGGCCTCACTGTTGATCGACTGGCGGGATGCGACTGCATTCTGTTATTGACCGACCACAGCAGTTATGACTATGATTTTCTTGTAAAACATGCCCGACTAGTGATTGATACGCGTAATGCTACACGGGATGTTACCGTGTGCCGGGAGAAAATCGTACGAGCTTGATAGGCCCAATGGCTGACGGTCCAAGCCCGAGCAGAAAGAACGGCCGTAGCGTGGGAGCGCCCGGCACCCTTCGCCAGCGAACATGTCTCGGGGTCCCAAGATCGCCGCGGCGCGTTCGACGAATTCGCGCATCACCAGGCCGGCCTCATCCTGGCCCACGGGGGTCTTGGCGCAGTGTGCGGAGGGCAGCGGCAAACGAGGTCATGGTATCGTCATGGACGAGCACCACGTCCGGGCGTGCGTCACCGAGGATTCCCTCCACTCCAGAGAGTATCCTTCTTGTCATCTCGGAGAACGTCTGATTCGCTTGCATGAGGTCTCGCTCGTAGGCAACAGGGATATGGGATAGATCGATGACTTGGTTCAGCAAGAGGCGGTGCTGGGCGGTCAGGCGTACGGACACCTTGAAACTACCATCGCGGCGGAGGGCCTCACTGATGACAGGGGCCATTTTATGGCTTCGGTCCGCGTGCCTAGTACGAAGAGAAGATTCAGTTGGTTTTCCCGTGCAAGGCCAGCCACGGAAGCTGAAGAAGCACGGTGATTTGATCTTTGGGGGCAACGCAAATCGAGCGGGATCCGTTTTCATGGCCGCCGCCAAGGTCGTCGATGGGGGACTCGCGAGCTTGACACGTTCTTGATGGCTTTGCGAACATGCCTAGAAAAAGGTGGAGAATGCCCAACGCGAAACAAGAACCGATTTCAACGAATACGCCACTGCCCGTGCTGAAATGGAAACACATCGCCGGGATATGGCTCGCGTGCGTGCTCGCCGTGATCGCGGCCATGGTTTTTATGATATCGGTGGAACGAGAGGTGAGCCAGTACAGCAGGCTCACGTTCGAACAGTCCGCACGGGCTGCCCTGAAGGCTGGCGAATACTCACGGGCCGCGAGAATATGCAATGGAGCGCTAAGGACGGGCTTAGGGAGGAGTGACTACTTGGGTCTAGCCCTTTTGTTGCGTGCCGAAGCCCTCACAGGCGAGGAGCAGTCCATTCCTGCACTGGATAGCCTATTGTCGGCCTCGCGCATGTGGAGCAAGTATTACTATTACGCATCAGCGGAACAGCGCCAGGAGGCGATGGAGTTCGGCGCCGGCCTTGGACTCCGATTCTTGCAGGTCGGAGATGTGAACAGGGCACGGCAGGCAGTGTCGGCTGCCGGTATTTGCAGCGGAAAGCCGGCCGGCTTCCTGTACGAGGAAGGTTCGCGGCTCGAGAGAGTTGTCACACGGGTACTATGGCCGGAGGGACCCTGCATTGCGCTCGTCGAATTCAAAGACCTTGAGGGTCCTAGATACGCGCCGTGGACAAGGAATATTGCCGAAGACATACGGGGGCCAAGTTTTACGCCTTGGGCGGAAGAGCAGGGCCGGACGTTGCTGAGAACAGGTATAGATGCAACCGGCGGCCGCAACGGCGGTCCTTGTTCCACGTTTGAGGTGAGCGATTCCACGAAAAGCGGAAGGAGTTACTACGGCATTCCTGTGTATATTACTTTATCCGACAGGCCGTTTGGAATCCGTGTCCGTTTCCGGGAAAAGGCGCCATGTGCGGCACGGGTCGCCATCGATTATTGGTTTGACCTGGCGCGGAAAGCAGCCGTTACGTACGGCGAGGAGAAGGATGCAAAAGACGCTGGCGACGGCTGGCGCCAGTTTGACATTCTGCGCGACTTCTACGCGGAAAGGAAAGCCTCTGCCGAGAAAGACGGCTACGACGCGACAGGCGGTGCTATTCTCCGCATTGGGATCACGCTGGAGCCGGGACCTGCCAACCAGATTTGGGTGGACAAGATCGAACTATTTGTCCCAGACGCCCATTAATCGCCGGATACCGCGGCGCCGGACCCAGCCATTCGGTATCAGGCGCTCTTCATTTTTCCAAACATGGTTCGATAGATCGCGGCCACGGTAGAAACGAAGAGGCCCACCACCGAGGCGAGAAAGACGATCGCTGTTCTATTGGGCGCGGATTTTGTGTCTGGAAGGACGGCATCCGCGGCAATCTTGATATCGGAGAGACTCTCTTGTTCCATCTCTGCAATCTTGGCTTGCTCGAGGCGAGTGCCCAATTCCGCGTAAATCGCCTTGTACACGTCGAACTTGCCTAGCAAGAACATATGTTCACGGCGAAAAGCGGCGTATTTCTTGAGTTCCTCTTGGATCTGTGACTGTAATTCCGTGATGCTTTTCTCAAGGCTGGCCACCTTATCTTGCAGGCCCTTCAAAGCCTTCTCCGCCTCTACGAGCAGGTTCGCCGTAGCCGTATAGACGGGGTTGAGGACCTCGGTTTGGTAACCGGGGGCCTTACCCTCTTCGGGTTTTGGGATTTCCCCTTCTTTTCCCAATACGCCCTCCAGGAATAGGGCCTCCATAGGAGGCGAGTTGAAAACGATCGTCTTTTCGTCCAACTTTGCCAACTGTGCGCGCAGTTCTTCCGCCTCTTTACCGGTGCTCTGCAATTGGGCGACCGTATCCACCTTCTGACCTTCCAACTTCGTCAGGAGGGTGGTCATATCGTTGATGCGCAATTCGCCTGACGTGGAAGTGCTGGATCTTTCACTCACTTCGAGCTCTTTCAGAACACCGTCAAGTTCGCCCTGCGCCGATTGGAGTCGTTGCGTGAGAAACTCGGTCTGGGCGCCTTTCCCCTTCTTGTAGACACTAGTGGCTTCCTGAACAGACACTTCAGCCCATGCCTGAGCCAAGCCCCTGGCGAGTTCCGGCGTTCGTCCGGTAACAGACAGCATAATGGCTGGGGAAAGGACGGAAGAGTAAGCCGTCTTCTCAACAACTGTCGTAGCGACCTCAGTAGATCGACGAAGCCTCGAGATTCGAGAGAGCCTATTGGCGTCCTTCTCGCTGATTCTGCCCTGTGTTCGTAATAGCTCGACTGTCTTCATCAAGACACCGTCGCTCTTCAGAAGCACCGAGTAGTCCTTTACACCCAGGACCTTGGGGAATAGCCCTATCTGCTGGTTTTCCTTGTCCTTAGCTTCTCGGAACGGCGCCGGCATGAGGAGTAGAGTCGCCCTGGACTCATAGGTCTCAGGCATTATGAGACTCACAATCACGGCCGCCAGCATGCAGACAGCCGTGCCACAGATGAGCAGCTTCTTCTGTCCAAGTACACCGATGACCAGCTCTGCGGGCGCCAAGAGCTTAGCCCCAACCCTGTACTCAATTCCGTTCATGGAACTAACCTCGATCCAAAAAGCAAAGATGTCAGACTGCTTGGCGATATATAGTCTTCACTCGCGTATCGTTGCATAATCACGCAGAGAACTCAAAATTCCCACAGGGCAATTGCATCAAAGGTTATGTTCATTGTCGTATAGCGACCTCTATTGCTGCAGCACATTCCGCGGACGGTTCGTCGGCGAAGGCTTCCCATTCCTGATTCCATGAGGGGAAGAGAGGAAACAGAGCAGCGTACTTCGCCGGACCAGCTTCTTCTCAGAGGTGTCCTTCAAAGCCAAGGAGCATTTCCTCGATGATGAGATGGATGATATACTGATAGCGCCAGCCGGGGAAAGTGCGACTGAAGCTGGCGCACCTCGTTGATCCACCAGATATGGTCGCGCCGCGGGTGCCTTCTACGTACGCGTAGTTCATTTCCGCAGGGGCGGATTGCTCGCACATCACAACCCGTAATCTTTCATTGAGCAGTTGCTGAGCTGGCCCCCGCCCGCATTGTAGACCCCTGCGGCGCAGGGCTCCCCGAAGAATTGCCGAACGCATCCACGAGGGCACTAAAGTGGACGTTGCCCTATACCCATTTACCCTTTTATCCGAAACCCCGGTTTTCCGAGCCTGTCATCGTACACTTCACAAGATACGACAGGAACCTATGCAGTCCCGCGCCCAATCATCAGCCCCGCCGAGCCCGTTACCAATACCACATTTATAAGGCCAGTGGCCGCATCTCTCGATCGTTGAAGCTTCTCACGGCCCTGCGGGCACTACTTTCTCGCATACCACCCCTTCAAAGCCCAAAACGAAGTCAGGGCCGAACGCCAACGACGGTGTTTGGGGACCCGGATTGATATCGCCCCTTAGCAACCTTTCAACTGTGCGAAGAGAGGCTTCAACCGAGAAGGCACTGGCACTCGCGATAGAGATGGTCATGGCGACTTTCCCACCGTCGGGGTTGCTTGTTTCGCCGTAGAGTTGTATCTCATCGGTACGACTTGCCTTGTTCTCATCGATATCACTGCAGGTCCGCGAGGTGCCAGCCATCCTGCCTTCAGAGCGGCGCCTGAGAGGCATCTTCAGCGGCCAAGACCGTCCAAGTAACCTTAGCTTGGCTTGCCTGACCTGCTTCTTGGTAACAGCGAGATATGCCTCGACGTTTGTTATTCCTGTTGAATAGAAGGACGAAGACACAACGCCGGACGCGATCGCCACAGCTAGAGATGAACCAGTGCGGAACGGTATTATCCTCTGCTTTGACATCATTGGGATGCTCTCTGTGGGTCCGCCCTCTCATATGCAGGCCATTTCAGATATGCTCTGTGAGACGCTCTTAAGTGTGCAAGGATGCACCTTGCCCTTCGTGGATCCAAATGCGATGCAAAGGCGTGTGGCATCGGGGAGCTCGCGTTTCAGAAGTCCTGCAAGGCAGTCGGAGGCAACAACATTAAAACCGACACCGGGCAATGCAATGACGCCTTCCCGTTCCCAGTCGTGAAATCTGTAAAAGATGGCCTCGAATGTCCCAATCTCACCCGAGGTATCTATATAGTGTGTCTTGGTACGCGGGCAGGTGAAGAGGAGCTTCCCCGACGTCGTCGAATGCTGACAATTAAGCACGAGGTCTACGTCGCGAAGATAACAGTCTATGCGCTCTTCTCTCATCGCGCTTAAGCCGAAAACACGGGTTTCAAGGCTCAACATATCGCCTATCTCACCTGTGAGTCGAGCGTCAGATCCGGCTATTACAGGTCGCATGCCACGTCGCACGGCCTCAACGGCGCATAGCCGGCCAAGGGCTCGTCGGCACCATATATAAGCCACGAATTCCCACTTCTCACTGCGTTAAGAGATCTCAGCACTGTGAAGCATCCTCAATGACTCATCTGTAGATTATATCATCGATATCCGGCCGCCCCCAAACTCTCTTGTCAAAGCAGGAGGTTTCTGTGCGTACCGCGGCAGGCGAGCCCAATGGTGTGGCTGCTTTGCGAACTAGGATGTGCCTTGGCCGTTGGGGATAAAGATATCAACTCGGTCAACCCAAAACTCGTTGGCGGGACCCTGTATGCCCAATCCTATTGGGCCCACGGAGGCGCCGGAGATGTCACGACCAAGTTGATTCTTGTCTCTGCTCACAAGGAGCTGATAGATGTCACTCTTCAATTCGACGCACTGCCAACCGTCGTCCTGCACCGTTGGCTCAAGATTGACGGCGAGATACGAGTGATCCTTGATCGCCGGCAGGTACGCCAGAATGATGCCCTTAGTGCTCGACGGCTTAGCTTGCCGAAGCCGGAAGCGAATGCCAAATGGTTTTTCCGACACGGGGATTGAGAGTCCGAGCGTATACCAACTATTGGCTTCTTTGCTGGGGTCGCTGATTGCTAGATGAACACTCGTGGCGCCATCCAGGGCCACATCCGTCACGGACTCATTCTTATCCACCGTTCTCCCGGCCTTTTCGGCCCATTGAAAGAACGGTTGACTGGTGCGGGACTCAAAGCTCTGAATGGTAACATAAGGCTCAGCCGGCCACAGGGCAGCACGTTGAGTCTCGTTGAGGCGATCCAACAAGTCGTATAGAAACTCCACGGGATTCTCAGACGAGCCCGCAGCCGCAGAGAAGGCGTACAACGCCTCCTGACTTTTCCTGGACTCAAGGAGTTGCATGCTGCGTTCCTTACACATTTCCAACAAAACGGTTCGGCATTCAGAAGTTCCAGGCAACTTGGAGTATTGCAGGAAATCAGCCGACGATCGTAAGTCTGATAGAGATCCGGTGGCAGCAGCACGCTGAACGAATGCTGCGCCCAAAGCATCTTCGTCCTGGGTAAAGTCCGCCTTAAGGGGATCTGCGTCAACCCAACGACAGCCTCTGGTCAGATCGGCTTCAAGTTTGTTCAGAACTACGGCGTCGCCCCGTGCACAATATACATCCACACGAATGAGCCGGATCCCGCCGCTCCACTCCGGCGGCTTGTCCGAACCATCGAAATCTACTTCGAACACGCCCGGCTCGACCTTCTTGAACGATCTAAACCGCTGCATCTGAAACGGGTATCCTTTGCCCTGTATGTCCTCAACCCGAGCCCACCAGAAGCCTGCATACTCGGTTCCCGCAAGATGCACGCGGAATCTCCTGCAATCCTCCGCGCTGCAAGTCTTAATATCGAAAGCGAAAACGAAACTATTCGGAAAATCCCCCGCTACAAACTGCGAGTCGTCTCTCTTGTTGGCGTCAGGGCTTAATCCGAACGGATGCAATGAACAGAATTTCAAATCATGGTGGGGCAGCCAAAGATCGTGCCATTTCCATCTGCTTTGAAGTGCTATGGGCTCTGGAGGGTACGTGATCATCTGGCCCGGCGCGGGACGCGCCGGCAACGGCGTGAGATCAGCAGGCTTGCTGTCCGGCGGCGGAACGACATTGGATACCCGCCGCGGCCCGCACCCGGGTTCAAGAAGGACCAGTATCGCCAAAATGCAGAGGGTTCGACTCCCGAAGCCACTCAATCTAATCATCAACACTCCTTTCGTAGACTCTCCCAACGTGACGGTTGTTTGGCCTTCGTCGTTGTCCTCTACTGATCCGGACTCTCACATATTTTATAGCACAAGGGGCCGTCAGTAAGCCAAAGCACGCGCCAATCGCGTGGAAGCAGGCGAACGTCGAGGATAAGCCTAACGAAATCGAGGCCATTCCCGCACGAACGCCCGTGATGTGGCTCGATGGATCTCGAAATCGCACGCCAGTAATCACCGTCTCCATCGACAACGAAATCCTTGCCATCCTTCGCCCGGATGATGCGCGGGAGCTGCCAGATCCGGTCGGAGAACGCCCCTTCCTCTTGAAGGCGCCGGTGAACGTGTTCCGTGACACGGCGCATGTTCTCCATAGTGTATACCGGACGCGGAAAGACGCGCGTGTTTATTCGTTGAAGGATGAACCGCTCCTCGGAGAACGTCGTGCGAAATACGGCAAGGTAAGTATCATTGACGTTGCCATCCCCGGTGTTCTCGACGGTGACGAGGCGGCCCGCAACGTCAAATTTGGGTGCAACCAAGGCGGCTTTCATGGCCATTCCTCTCCTTACTGTACTGATTGTAGGTGGAGCGATTTCGCCACAATCAACCCCGCGTGCGAACCCTAAAGCTTTGCCGTGCCTTTGCCGCCTGCCCACCCAACGAGTTCGACTCATTGAACGCGACACAATATAATACGCGAAAAATGAAAGATGAAGGGTCAACTTCACGCATGGGTGGATTGTCCAGGGAATCGCAATGTCACATGAATTCGCATTTGGCGGCAAGAGCGCGTCTGCTAAACGGGTGCCTGGTCCGGAACCATTGGGGGTACTCTCCGGAGACTCTTGCCGAAAGCCAAGTATTTGACAAGGAACTGATAGCGTCACGGACATGAGAGTTTTCCCGCAGCTTAAGGATAAATCATATCGCGAGTACGCGGCACTCGCTGGAGGTGTGTTACTCATCGGTTTGGTCTTGCGCTGCTATCATATCGGAATGCCGCCTATCGATTTCCTCGCTTGGCGCGAGACCCAGACGTTGATGGTGGCAAGGAATTTCTGCCGTGAAGGCATGAATCTCCTACGGCCTTCGGTCGATTGGCGCACAACTTATGAAGTCGCTCCCAGGGGTACTGTTGGCGGGACAGAACTGCAAGTCGTTCCCTATCTGACGGCTGTTCTGTACCAAGTGTTGGGAATGCGCTATTGGGTTGGGCGAGTAGTGCCCATCTGCTTTGCGAGTTTGGCAACATGGTTCTTCCTCAGGCTTGCCAAACGCTTCTACGGTTCCGCTTGCGCCGCGATGGGTACCGCTTTTCTGATTGTATCGCCATACTTTCTATACTGTGGACGTTGCCAAATGCCCGAATCGTTTGCTCTTGCCATGAGCTTTGCGGCAGTCTACTACTTCGATGATTGGCTTTCAGAGGGACGATGGCTCAGGTTTTCTAGGGCAGCGGCCTTCGCTTTAATGATGCTGCTGGGTAAGCCTCAAATGGGGGTCATGGTTGTTCCCATGGCCTTTCTGGCCTTCAGCCGCTTCGGCTGGAAGACGTTCATAAGCTGGCGCCTCCATCTCTTTGCCGTCGCCGTCGGCCTGCCGTTCATCACATACATGTGGTGGACTTTTCATGTCCTAATCAAGGAAACGGGGATTTCCTTCTCCGGCCCAGGCTTCTTCGACTACGGACGTTGGTTGACTAGTTGGCCATACTATAGCAGTGTAGCCAAATCGATCTGGTTATGGTCCGTCACTCCACCGATGTGCGTCCTAGGTCTTGTGGGGCTGCTCGTTCCGGGAGGCGATACCCGGAAATATCTCACGCACTTGTGGCTATTGGGCGCCGTCTCTTTGTTCTTCTTGATGCCGGGTGGAACGGCGCCAAATGGGTATTACCAGATTATCCTGGAGCCGCCGTTTGCACTGCTGGCGGCTCGTACTCTAACGGTTCCGTGTTCCAGACGCGCGCTGAGGGTTGCTGGAGGTGCGATCTTCGTTGTAGCCCTCGTTTGGCCATTTCACGTGACTGCGCGTCTGTACGAGCCAAGGTATCTCTCTGACTACCAGTGTGGGGAGTGGGTCAAGCGCAATACCCCTGAGACGACTCTCCTAGTGACTTCCTCCCCCAATCCGGCCACGCTCTATTTCTCCGACCGGGTGGGATGGACTGCTTGGCAGGAGTACTACGGAAAGGGCGCTGTTTTTAGTCGTAGACTGCTCAACAAGGTGATACCTTTGGGTGCGTCCGTGCTCGCTGTTCCCGTCTCACAAGATTATTTTGACAACGCTTACTATCGTGAGTACAGGCCAATTCGAGATTATCTTTACGAAAACTACTTATCCTACAAGCAGGATTCCTTTGCGATCTTTTTTCTTACAAGACATGCCGACTTGTCCCTTCCTGAAGACGGCCGGATCGCTTTTGGCACGCTGGAGTCCCGCAAGTATCTGCGTGGCTCCTGGGGGCCAAACCAGGAAGACGCCGTAAGGGCGCCTTTCGTGACCTTGGGACCGGAAAAAGCTGCATCCATTCGCTTCCTCGTTGGGGCCGACGTGCACGGCCTTGCGCTCGAAATTGCGTCGGCGGTTGCGGAGCAGACCATAACAGTTGAGTTAGATGACGAACTTGCTGGCACGGCTACGTTGCCAATCAGCGGGAAACGGGCAGAGCTTCGCTTAGAATCACCCAATCTGAAAGGAGAAGGTACAGTTCATAGGGTGACAATCGAAGCAACCCGATGGAATCGTGACGGGGTGTCAGTAATCCTGTTTAGTCTCCGTGAGCTGTCCTAATGGTGGGATCTTTCCGGTTTACCTTTAGCTTCCGAAGCGGCTGTTCCGCCTCCACCTTCAGAACTCAGGAACCGGTAATCTTTCCATCCAGGCGTTGGCACGCACCACGCAGCCGGGAAGCACCGTCTGCATGGGCCATTCAGAGCACCAATCCCAGGTACACTGTTTCCCTGATTCTCATTTCACGCCGCTGCAAGGCCTGATTCCCAGCTTGACATGGCCCGTCTTGGAAGTGCTATTCTTATTATAGGTTTTCGTTAAACGTAGGAGTGTTGGCGGCTGGATATATCAGCGGACTAGAGCGCACGGACAGAGTCTATTTTTTACTTCGAAGTATCGACATCCTCGTGCCGTGCTTACTGCCAAACGTCCAGTGCCTCGCTAGCCTCGATCAGTGGCTCTTCCCAGATCCTGTCCTCAGGACCAAATGTGATTCGCACTCCTCAGCCAGCGTGCGTGGCCCTCTTGACGAGTCTGAACAAATCAACAGCTTCGGTTCTCTCCGTCCGAGGAATAGAAGCACCTGATTCAAACCCCAAGAAGTGTGCCGCTTTGTGTGCCACTTTTTGACGAATGCGCGCTCCATGTCGTAGACGTGCTGAAGAGTTGAAATGGGCCAAGTGGTTGGTGCTGCGCTAAGTACCCGCGGTGAAGTGGGTCGAGGAAACCGCCTTGGATGTGGTGCTACCCCAACGGTCGCAGCATATCAGGCAAGCCAACTCCTGCGTATTATGCGTTGTTGGCTTGCCCGACGAAAAAGATCCCTCTGTCAGGCGGAAACTTTAGCAACGGATATATGAGCTTGGCTGCCCGGAACTCGTGATCGTCAATGAATCCCGAGCGCGCGTGGCTGCCACAAAAAGCAGAGATCGCTCGCGCTGGTCGTGCTCCCGTTGGGCTACAGGATCGTCCTTTATGCCTTTCCGTTCGTAAGGAATAATGCCTTTGTTGACCCCGGCAAGAATCATGCATGGGAATTCCAAGCCTTTGACCCGATGCATCGTCGCCAAGCGCACGCCAGGCCGTTCAGTGGCCTCGTCGCCCTCCAATGCCATGTAGGGAATGTCCGCCATCTCCATGGCCGGGGAATAATCCTTCTTGAGAATCTTTGTTGTCCTTGCGACGATGCAAATGTCTTCTGGACGGTGATCCTTTAGAAGATCTCGGACCGTCTTCACAATGTATTCCTGCTCCTCGTCCAGCGAATCGAACTGCAGCACGCTCGGCTTGGGTCCGGACAAGAGGGACGTATAGCCAACCTGGTCGTCAAGCCCACCATCGAGGTCGTCCACTTCCACGCCGTGTAGGATCGCAAGCGCCCAGTTCTTGATCTCCTCTGTAGTCCGGTAGTTGATGCGCAATCTGCTGGATCTGCCGCGAACATTGATCCCGCGTTTTCCGAGCACGACCCTCCGCCCGTAGATGCGTTGATGGGCATCGCCCACGATGAACAGGTCATTTGGACCCTCGGACACCAAGGTGCGGATCAGCCGCCACTCCTCATCATGGAAGTCCTGGGCTTCATCCACCACAACGGCCCGGTACGGCAACAAGAACTTATCCTGGAGATACTGCCGCGTCTGGCGGATGACTTCGGTCCACTCGACTCTACCCTTGTCACGCAGCGCTGGCACGTATTCCTCGAAAACCTTCCATATCCTAGCGCGGTCCGTCCTAGACAGAGTCTTGCCCCGCCCGATGCGCCGAGCAGTAAGGTAGTCCTGCTTCTTCTGGATGCCGTTGGCTAGGACAACCTGATCCCATTCGTCCCGCAGGAACGAGATGTTCCACGCTGCTTCACCGGTGACGTTCAGGGCCTGCTGCCAGCACTCGTTTTCCTCTTCGCCCGTCGCGATGGCGAAATCAAATCCCTGGGTCTTCATGAACCGGACGGCCCAGTGATGCAGATGCACGACCTCCAGGCGCTTGTATTCGTCGCCACAGAGGTTCTTCAAGTTCCGATCGATGTCCCGGGCGAGGTTCTTCGTGAACGTGGTGACAAGGACACGGTCGGTCTTTTCCGTGAAGGCATCGCGCACCAAATGTCGCGCCCGGTGCATTGCCACGACGGTCTTGCCAGTGCCCGCACCGCCAGTGACCTTCGCCGGGCCGCTGAAGTCCTTCAGTACGACCCGTTCCTGGCTGGGGTGTAGGAAGATCCGCCATTTTTCAAGCGGCGCATTTAGGATCGAATTAAGGTCATGCTGCGAGTTTACCGTCGCGAAACGGCGCTTGGAATCCGGGTGTTCAAGAGCCTTGGCGAAGTCCTGGGTATCCACACGTTGCTTGTCTTTCGACGGAGCGATAGCGGCCCTGACCTCGTCCAGTGGAAGGCCCTCATCCAGCCACATCAGCGCCTCGGCAGCCTCAGCAGGAAGATGGCCCCGCAATGAGGCGAGCGCTTCGGCATCGGCAACAGCCCGAACCGCAGGCAGGAGGATCTGCGGCACACCCATGGACACCATGTCCGCATCGCTGACCGCATCGAAAAGCCCCTTAGCCTTCTTGGGTAGCGTCGGCACATTCTCCGCGCCCGCCGTGTTCACAATCTGGAGCGAACCCGTGGCTGGGTTGATTTCGAATACCCGGTTCTTGGCCCACGCCATGGCTTCGTCGTGATGGTCCACCCACACCAGCATGTAGATGTTGCCGCTCTCGGGTTGTAGCACCACTGCACGATAATCTGACCCGATCCGCACCGTCCGGATCTTTTTGTCGCGGGCCATGTTGATTTTTTCGTAATTGATGGATGATGACGCGGGATTCTCACGGAACTTCTCGGTGAACTCCCGCACCTTCCGCTGCTGCGCCCGGGGTATGCGGGCGAACGCATCCAGGAACTCACTGGCAATCGCGACTATCGGCGTCATGCGTCAGACTCCCTATATCAGACCAAGGATGGTATGTTCGCTGTCTGCGGTTTCGCCAGCTCGGAACAGCTTCCACCCCTGGAATTCGAACACTGCTGTGAACTCCGCCTGGGCCTCGGTCAGCACGGCGACCTTCGCGGAAGGCCAGGCCAGTTCCGCTTCGCCGCATACACGTCCATCCGACCCTTCCAACTCATACCCAACCACCGGCAGCGGCTTCCCATGAGCCGCGCACGCCCTAATCAGCCTACGACAGGACTCGTTACACAGTTCCAACAACTCCGCGATGGCTTCTTCGCGAACCTCTTCGGGTTCCTTGGGGGCCTCCGATGCCGGGGTCGCGCCGGTCTTAGACATCGTGCCGACCAGATCGGAACTAACCCATTCAAAGGCCGGCAGGAACTGGAGCAGGTTCGCCGTTGCCAGGGATCTCCTCCAGGACACCTTGTAACCGTCCGCGTTGCGTTGTTCGAGTCCATCCTCGATGCGCAACACCGCCCCGATGTGCTCCCAGTCGAAGCGATTTGTTTCCTCCAGCCCCGACCTCATCAGCACCGTCAACCATTCCTGCCGGTGCAGCTTCGCAAGGCTGTTCCCGCTGCTTTCGACCGGCTGGAGTTCCGACACGCTCAGGATCTGATCCTTTCGTATCATCGTGAAGAGACTCTCGACCGCAGCGGCATCAAACAGTGGCGGTACCGGCATCATGGCCCCCAACACAGCCGCGGCCATCCCCTGGCCCCATTCCGCGGGATTTGGGTTCTTGAGGTACGCCAGCAGGGTTTGCATGCTGCACGCGGCGGTCAGGGCTTCGTCGAAACCACATTCCGCCTTCGCGAGGATCTTTCGCACGATGTCGGTGCGGAGGTTCAAATCCGTGAAGACGTTGCTGCCGCCCGTCTTCGGATCTTTTTCGAATTCCTCCAGGTCATCCCAGGTCAACGACCACAACGCAAAGCGCCGCGAACGGATGATGGCCAATCGTTTCTCGATGTCGTCAGCGATTCCGCCATGGGGGTCGTTGGGCCGTACGTGGTAGGCAAACCCATCCATGAAAACAGCCACGGGCAGCACGCCGGGTTCATTCCCGGAAGGCCATATTATGAAGTCCGGCTTTGATGCCACGGATACGCCGTCGGCCTCGGTGAGTAGGACTTGCGGCTCGATCAACCACTTCCGTTTTTCAAGGGTGAATTCGTAGCATGCCTTGCCGTTCTTAAGGATCTTGCTCCAGGCGTGTTCCGGCTTGCTGAAACAGGTTCCCATCGTGGCGACGAACCGCCCTTCGAGTTCGCTCTCAATGAACTCGTCGGACAGGTCGATATGCGTCAGCGTCTGCACGGGGCGCAGGCCATCCCAGCCTTTCAGGATGCCTTCGAGCAGCTTAATGCCCAACTCCCGCGATACTTGCTCCAGATCGTATTGATACTGATATGCGTAAAGGCAGCGGTAGCACCCGTCGGCTCCCTCGCGTTGGCGGCAGGGGCAGCTCTTGAGCGTTTTGAATGCCTCCTCCAGCAAATTCCGAAACTCGGCGGGATTGTTGACGAACTCCTTCAAGTACCCCGTCCCGCCGGGCACCGAATCGTACAGCACAAGGAAGTTGCGCGGGGCCGCGTCGCCGCCGTGGCCGGGATCCTCCTGTTCGCGGATGATGAGATGGCCCGGATTACCCTTGAACTTCCGCCTCAACCCGAGTTCCAGACACGCCTTGAACGTCGCCAAGCGGGTCTCAACATCCAGTATCGACACCGGCAACAGGATTCGGATCGCCTCGGACTGCACCTGCCGATAAAGGAACGTATTCGCCCACTCGGGTTTTCGGTCCCCTTGGGCGTAGTAGCACCAGTATCTGTGTTTGGGGTTCTGATTACTCCTGCGTGGTGGGACAATCCCGCAGTCGCGACACACAGCGAAACCCTCTTCCGGGATAGGCTGTCCAGCGGCCATGAAGGTCTTCCCGAGCACATCTCTGGGGCCGAAGTTTACTTCCCGGAGCGTGACCTGCTTCAGGTAGTCGAACCCAAAAGGCAGGTCCTTGTTGGCATGACCGCCGCCCCAGTTCTCGGGTTGGATCGAGATGAAATCCTTCAGGATATAAGTCTTCATTTCCCGATCGTCGGAATCGTCAGAGGTGCGGCTTTCGTAGTCTGATGTCCGCGCCGAAACCTGCCGCAGGGGCAGCAGGATATGTTTCTGGCCCACATCTTCCCAGCCCGGGCTGCCACACTTTGGGCAGGTCTTTTGTTCCGAGTCCGGCCGCACCCGCTCCATGTGGTGGCAGATGTTGCAGAACTGCCAGTCTTCAAGCGTGCTGTGGGATCGACCGCCCGTGTCCACTTGGTCTATGACCACCTTGCGGGATTCGGCATAGAACGTGTTGAAGGGGGCAAACTCTCGGATCGCCGTGCCCGCGCCGCGAATATACTCGTGGGGTTCCGATGATGCCTGCCCGTCGTCTCCCTCGACGCCATAGATCAGCGACTTCAGTTTTACGCCCGTCTCGGGGAAAGCGTAATTGGGGATGATGCCCTCATCGGTAAACAGGTTCAGCGGGTACTTGTTGCTTACCAGGTCGATCATCCGCCGCAGCAGGATCATCTCATACTGCAACTCGCGGACCTGTTCGCCGGCATCCTGGATGGTGGCCTTGTTGGCCTCGATTCGGTCGCAGGACGTTTTCACCCGCCGATACTGGCCGCGCAGGCGGTCAATCTCATCCTCCGTCCGATCCAAGCATGCAGCCAGTTCCCGGGCGTACTCTTCCGTCAACGCGTACTCCCGGATCCGTTCCTTATTGCCGTCGGAAAGCACATCGCCAAACAGGCCCAGGAACTTGTCGCACAGCGCCTGCTTGTTCGCCTTGGCGTAGGCCAGGAATGTTTTGGGGTACTCACCGCGGCGGTACTGGGCCAGCAGGAACTGCACGTTCTTCGGCATGCGGTCTGCCTTGGGGTCATCCCGACACCACGAGTCCATGCAGAAAGCCAAGAACTGACGTTTCAGCATCTCAGGGGCGTCGAGAAAACAGCCCGGTGGGATTACGCTCCCGGCGATCATCTCGAACGGGTCGTCAAAGAAGTAGAGGTCGTGGGGTTTTACGTTCGCGAGCGCCAGCACGAGTGCGTTACCGGTCTTGCGCCCGCCGCGGCCAATACGCTGGAGGTAATTGGTTGGCGTTGGCGGGATTGAACACACCATGACGGAGGACAGGTCGCCCACGTCAATTCCCATCTCCAACGTCGGCGTGCAGGTCAGCAGATTGGGCGCATCCGCAAGTTCCCCTGTCTTGAACTGCTTCTCGACCTCCTCTCGATCCTCGCGTTGAAGGATGCCGGTATGCTCGTGGCAGAAGATGCGCTTGACCTGCCCTGAACGGTAGAACGTGCGATAGTAACTCTGGTCCATGGTGTCGTCGCGGCGATAGAGGTCTTTCCCTTGGTACGACAACGACGGCATGCCTTCCCACCACGGCAACCCGGCGGTGTCGATGGCTAGGTAGTGGCCATCGACCTCGCTGCGGACCTGTACGGTGTCCCGCGTCACGATCAATGCGTTCTGGGGGATCGAATAGGTGGCATGGTTGTCCTTGCCGATCCGTTCCAGCAGGGACGCCGATTCCAGGGTCTCCAGGGTTCTCCGATACGTCTCGTTGCAGAGGGGGATGTCCAAGTTGGGGCTCAGGGCACGCCGGGCCCAGTCCACGTACCACGTCGCGCGGTTGCCTGAAGGAATGACGGAATCGAACACCGGCTCGCCCGGCGCCGTCGAGAGGAAGCGCGGCAGGCGGCTCTGTGAACTGAACGGGGAAAGGAGCGGGGCCATCTTCTTCGTCAAGAAGTACCACTTGCCCCCGTTCTCTGCGTACTTCGTCAGCAACGGGTTGGAAACGCCGCCCCGGGTCTTGGTGCGCCACAGCAGGCCGAGTACGAAGCGCCGAAACTGGTCGATGGTCACGTGCTCCAGCGGGGCGATCTCGTTCGTCAGCACCAGGCGCAGCCGATCCAGCACGGCCTCCAGCCGTTCAGCATCAACGACCGCCGTCGAGCATCGAACCTTATCCAACGTCCGACCGACCCGGGCGTTGAACCCGAACTCCATCGAGATCTCCCACGACAAACGGGTGCGGAACTTCTCCATCAGCCGCTTGCCGGGGTGGCTGGACTTGGACTTGATGAACTGCCGGTACTCACCAATACCCGCGAGATCCGGCGGCATGAAGGTAGCCACCAGTTGCTGCGGCGTGACGTGCTGCGACCAGAAATCAATCATGCGGTCGGTGAACTCGCTCAGGCGGATGCGGCCCGTCGGTTCGTTCTCCAACACCGTCTGGATCGCGGTACGGAGATTGAAACGGTACGTCCGTGCCGCGAAGAACCCGGACCGGTGGCTGGCGTCCTGCACGGAATCCGTAAACGCAAGCAGTTTCCGGTCGTTGTTAAACCGGCTCGTGTAGAGATGGCTAATAGCCACCGAGGACAAGCTCGCCGCCTGAGACCCCACCAAGTGGAGGGCGGAGTCGGCCTCGCAGTCCGGACACTGCTGCATTTCGCGCGGGGGCGTGCCGCTGCTGAGGTGTTGGTAACGATGGACCGGAACGCACTCGACCGAACACGCGGCGCACATCGGTTCGGTTCCAATCGAGAGGAACTTCGGACACAGGTGTTCGCGGGCGTTAGGCAACAGATTCGGATCGGTCCCCGGGAACAGGTACCAGATGTTCTTGCCGTTTTCCATGTATTCGCGATAGATGATCTTGGTGTCGTCCGTGATCCGGGTGTCTTGGGTCCGCTTGAATCCCACCCACCCCCAATGGCCGCATTCCCGGCAGAACACCGCAGGGAGCCCCTTGCGCGGGTCACGCAACGGCACCTCGTCGCGCCAGAAGAACTTCGGTTCTTTGTCTATCTGCCGGACCAACCGGCTCATTTCACGCACCCACAACTGCACCTGGCACTGGATAAACGGTCCTACGAATCCTTCGAAGTCTTTCTTTGCGAAACCGATCAGTGCAATGAAGGATTGCAGTACCGCGTTCCGCGTGTCCGGCGGCAGCGCCTCGTAGTCGGGATCCCATTTGGCGATGCGGTCGGTCAGCGTGGACCACTCCGTGATCCGGTTCTCCATATTCATCAGAACGGTCCGCAGGAAGCCATGCCTCTGGAGTTCCTCGCCGACCTGGAGTTCCGTCAACCCGGTCTCACCGAACCACAACCCGCATTGTCGGTCTACGTAGCTTTGGATGCTATCGTCGTCCCGGGGGAGCAATTCCGCGGCGGAGGCGGCAGGGAACGCGTTATGGGCCTCCTCCGATTCCAGGTACTCGCCCATCTCGACGCGGTCTTCGCGGATGACGCCGGTGCGCGGAATCGTCTCGCCGAACAACTTGCTGGCGAAGTCCAAGAGGTCCGCCGTGGCCTTGGCCTCGTCCCCGGCCAGCGTGGCGCTGGTGCCGATGCAGCACAGGCTCCCGGGCCGGACGTTGAGCTTCGCCTTAAACCGGCGCATCAGACACGCGACATCGCTGCCCTGGGCTCCGTCATACGTGTGCAGTTCGTCCAAGACCAGATACTGGACGGTGTCCGGCGCCGTGTCCTTCCAGACCTTCTGATCCTCGGGCCGGATCATCAGGTAATAGAGCATCTTGTAGTTCGTCATCAGGATGTCGGGCGGAAGATCCGACGCGCGTGATCGGCATCCTTTAGCAGCGCAAGATGCGGTTTCGGCCAATAGAGGCAAGAAGCTCCCCGCCATTTCAAGGGAGAAGGAATGGTGGGCGGTGCAGGACTTGAACCTGCGACCCCCTGCGTGTAAGGCAGATGCTCTAGCCAACTGAGCTAACCGCCCACTTCTGAGGACCTGGACGCAGCTTGGAATTGGCGTACTCAGACAAGCAGAACGTTACCATGGGTGAGCGTGCGCGCGCAAACACCTGGAAGTGGCAACACGCTGGAAGTGGTACAGCAACTCGCGGAGTTACTGTGTGCGCTCGAATGTGCTTGCGGTGGGCGGAGGGGCATGATAGCCTGTGTCGAACGCGCAGGTCCGAGATGATCTAGATGATCTCTGATCTGTAGGACTGATCAACGGAGGGGAATGAAAATGGACAAGCGAGAGGATGCGAAAGTGGAAAGACGCACGTTCCTGAAAACTGCTGCAGCGGCTACTGCAGGTCTGACGATTGTGCCGACAACGTCGGTGCGTGCGGCGGCGGCAAATGAGAAGCTGCGGCTGGGGATTATCGGCTGTGGCGGACGCGGGCCTTGGATCGCGGACCTGTTTGAGAAGAACGCCAACGCGAAGGTGGTCGCGGTGCACGACTATTTCAAGGATCGGGCGAAAATCGCGGGTGAGAAATTCGACGTGCCTGAGAAGCATCGGTACACGGGTCTCGACGGATACAAGGAGTTGCTCCGGGGCAAGGTGGACGCGGTGGCGGTCGAGAGCCCGCCGTACTTTCATTCGGAGCAGGCTGTGGCGGCGCTGGAGGCGGGAAAGCACGTGTATCTGGCGAAGCCGATCGCGGTGGACGTGCCTGGATGCATGGCCATTGTGGAGGCGGCCAAGAAGGCGAGCGGGAAGCTGAGCATTCTGGTCGATTTTCAGACACGCAACAACGAGTTCTTCAAGGGCGCGGCGCAACGGGTCCACGAAGGCATGATCGGCGATCCGGTTCTGGGGCATGTCTTCTATCACACGGGCCGGCTTGGATTACACGCGAAACCGGGAAGCGAGACGGCGCGGCTGCGGAACTGGGTGTTTGACAAGGCGCTGTCGGGGGACATCATTGTCGAGCAGAACATCCATGTGCTCGACGTGGCGAACTGGTACTTGAAGTCGCATCCGGTCAAGGCGTGTGGGACCGGTGGGCGGAAGGTGCGCGTGGACGTCGGGGATTGCTGGGACCATTTTGTGGTGACTTTCTGGTATCCGAACGATGTCATCGTGGATTTCAGCTCGCGTCAGTTCGGCGAGGGATTCGATGATCTGTGCATCCGGTTGTACGGCGCGCTGGGCACGGTGGACTCGCATTACGGCGGCGAGGTCAAGATCCGCGGGAAGAAGGAAGGGTGGCGCGGCGGCACGACGGAGGACATCTACCAATCGGGCGCGGTGAACAACATCAAGGATTTCTGCGCGAGCATCATCGACGGAAAGCCGCTCAACAATGCCGAAGAAAGCGCGATGAGCACGATGACGTCCATCCTGGGGCGGACGGCCGCGTATGGGAATCAGGCCGTAACCTGGGATGACATGGTGGCCGCGAACACAAGACTTGATCCCAAGCTCGATCTTCCGAAAGACGGGCCGGAAAAAACGGACTGAGGATTCTCGAATTCAAGTGGCGCAAACGGTCAGTTTGCGTGTGCTTGGAGGTATCCCCTCGGGTTTCCGCAGACTGACCGTCTGCGCCACGCGCCCGCTTGTCTCATTACGACACGTCAGGGCTTTTCAGTGGTCTGGCCGGCGCGCAATGCTTCCGCTGACAAGGGCGCAGCATTGATGAAATCAAAGGAACTCACCCAGATGAATCCGCGATCCACGGCAAACGTGAGGTTGAGCGGGCGCAGGACTGTTTCGAGGGCCTGGTCGAGCGAGAGGTCTGTCAAGTTGATCTGCGGAACGATGCCGTTCGTCACGTAGCCGGTTGATCCCATCTTCACTTCCCCGCCGGATTGTCTGGGGGGTGCTACCACGCGCGAGTCCAGCACGACGTTGACCTCCCACGATTCGCTTATGAACTCGATCATTTCCGAGATATGGATATTCTCGAACTCGATGCTGACCGGCGACGCCAGGACCTTCATTATTTGCTCGTCGTTGAATCTTGGGGCCGGCTTGGGATGGGTTGCGTCCTCCTTCATCTTCTCCGGCGAGCTTATCCAAATCACGTCCCGGTCGGCGACGAAGGTGAGGTTCAATGGGCGCAACAGCGCCGTGAGCACATCGCGCATCGGCACGTCCCGTAGATTGATGTATTGAACCATCCCGTCCGTAACGTAATCGGGCGATTTCGGCACAGGAATCGGGGCTGGCGGGTTTTCCCCTTTCGCCGGAATGGACTTGCGCGGCGGGGAAACCACGCGCCAGTCGATGGCGATGTTCACGTTATATGATTGAGACAGGAAGTTCGTGATCTCGACGAGGTGGGTCTTCTCGAACTGGAGGCTGATGGGCGTATCGAGCATCTTCTCTAACTCTGGTAAGGCCTTCGGCTCAGGTGTAGCCGGGGCGACGGGTGCTGGAATGCTGGCTGTTTCAGGCTGACTCTCTGGGGTCTGTTGAACCTCCGCAGGTGCCGGATTGGCTTCCGTGACGTGAACGGGCGTATCGAGCATCTTCTCTGACTCCGGCGAGGCCTTTGGCTCTGGTGTGGTCGGGGCGACGGGTGCTGGAATGCTGGCTGTTTCGGGCTGATTCCCTGTGGTCTGTTGAACCTCCGCTGGCGTCGGATTGGCTTCCATCTGGAAGATCGCGTACGAGAGATTTGGGACGACGAGAAGAGCGAACAGCGCGACAAGTCCCGCAGTCATGATGGATAGACGATTGGGCATCTTTCCACGGAGGATCATCGCGAGTCTGCGCTCGAAGGCGGCAGCGGGTCTGTTGGCCATGCCGAGCGCGGGAGCGGGGGAGGGGCATTCGGAGGCGAGTTCGACAACGCGGATCAGGGCTTCCGCATAGTCGTGCCGGCGTTCGGGCAGGACGGAGGTGACCCACGCGTCACAAGCCATCTCCGCGCACTCCTGGAGTTGGCGGCGCGAATACCAGAAGACGGGGTTCCACCACCACACACATCCGACGATTAACTGCATCCAGCCGACCCAGTGGTCCCTTCGTTTCAGATGAGCGAGTTCGTGGGCGAGAATGGTGGGCCAGCGATTCGCGGGAATCGTGTCGACGAGGGCTTCGGGAATCAGAATCCTCGCATGCCCGATGGTCCAGGCCAACGCGGAACCGAGGCCGGACACGGTGGTGAGCCTCGGGAGGGACAGGTGGAACTCGTCCGATAGTCGTTGCGCTTCGCGCGCCAGCCATTCGGGAGCGTCGCGGCCACTCAGGATGATCTTGCGGAAGCGAAGAAGCCGCGCGAGCTGCGTGCCTGCCATCGCGAGTGCACCGGCCACCCATAGAGCGAGTAGTGCTGTCGCGAGGAGTTCTTTCCACTGAAGGTCTCCCGGTTCCGTCGACATGGCGCTATTCACAACAGGATTCTCGTTGCCAATAAGACGAAGGATGAGAGGCGCGGTGCGCTGATCAGTACTGGTCTCCGTGCCGGCATAGGGAGCGGCGGCTGTGGTTTCAGGAATCCCTCGCGAGAGAAAGATGTCTGGCAATCCATGAGGCAGCCAAGGTGAGGTGACCCACGGCGGAGTCATGAGTTTGAGCAGCACGACCACCCACAAGGCGTGACAGAGAGCGGCGCGAGGCCGAAACACCCTGCATATCAATGCGACAACCGCCGCGAGCAACGCCGACACCAAAAGACTTTCAGTAATCCAGGAAACCATGGCTTCGACTCCTCTTGGGACGCTGCCTCCCCTCTTACTTGTGCTTGTTCCTCGGCTCGACGGGAGTCTCGCCCTCCCTCGGGTGGACTTCGCCGAGCAGTTGCCTGAACTGCCGGATCTCTTCTTTCGAAAACCGATGGCTGCTGACCAGTGCCAGAACCAACGGCGATGCCGCGCCCTCACAGAGTTGGTCGGCAACGGCGCGAAGACGCTGTTTCACGATCCCGTCGCGCGAAACGGCCGGACGGAACACATGCGGGACCCCCTTGCGGTCGCAGGCAACATATCCCTTCGCCGCGAGACGGTTCAGGAGCGTTTGCACCGTCGTGTAGGCCCAGCGGCGTTTGTGGGCGCGCAGCCAGATGCCGATCTCGCGGATGGTTCCGGGCCCGTGTTCCCAAAGCGACCGGAGCACCTCAAGTTCGGCATCGCTTATCGTGGGGCTCGGCTTGGCCATGGGCACTTCCTCTCTCTGGACGCGTTGAGTCGTTACTACACTCTGTAGTAACTAGATTCTACTACATTGTGTAGTAGAAGTCAAGGGAAATCATCGTGGTGACACTTAAGCGGATACGGGCAGCTTCTGCGGAGGATGCATGCGGCGCATTCAGGGCTTCGGGCGTGGCAGACTGTGCGGCCATGGAAGATGAGGTCCAGATGGAGGGCGAGGGAGCGGCCCGCGGGGATGGCGGATGCGATGTAGGTGTGGGCCTTCTCGGCGGTCATCTTTGGGGGGAGAAGACCGAGGCGTTTGAGGACGCGCTCAATATGGGTGTCGATGGGGAACACGTCCTTGTGCAGCGCGAACAGAAGGACGCATCGCGCGGTCTTCCGTCCGACGCCGTGAAACTTGAGGAGTTCTCTCTCGGCCGCATCGGGGGAGATTTTGGCAAGATACCGGAGGTTCAACGGGCCGTTGCGGGCGATGGCCCGCAAAATCTCCTGGATACGGCGGCTCTTGGTCTTGGTGAGGCCGCCGGGGCGCAGGGCGGCTTCGAGTTTGGCGGGATCGGCGTTCATGGTCTCTTCCCAGGTAGGAAAGGCCCGGCGCATGGAGTCGTATGCGGCACGGCTGTTCTTGTCATTCGTGTTCTGGGAGAGAATTGTGGCGATGAGGGAATCCAGGGGGTCCTCGCGCCAGGGCTGGGGGTCGCCGTATCGCTTGACCAATAGGCGGTCGATTGTCATCAATCTTCTCTTCAAGGAGCTCTTCATGGTTCGCTCTTTCGGCCACAGCCCGTGCTGTGGGCAGTACAGGTCGAAGTCGTGGCGCCGACTGCCCTGTGGGTTGCCGCACGGGACGGGGCGGCCATCTTGCCTTATGCGAT
>Ga0315274_10001064_pt1 | contig 42632 bp, 43 predicted proteins | sample YL17G02_20_MG_FD_203700 | JGI IMG/M metagenome (GOLD analysis project Ga0315274, IMG submission 203700) | Sediment microbial communities from Yellowstone Lake, YNP, Wyoming, USA - YL17G02_20 | ecosystem: Environmental > Aquatic > Freshwater > Lake > Sediment | place: USA: Wyoming | collected...
AAGTAAACACCTTGCTTCTATAGCGAATCATATCATCAACCAACCTGCATTTATTTTAGGGGGTTGACATTGTAAGTCTTTCTAAGTTGGCTTATTTACTACTTACCAAGACAGAATCTTGGGCTACAAAAAGAATTGGCACAAGCCTTTATTTACTACGGTACGAATAAACTATGCAACAAACAGACGATTATGGAAGAATTATAAACTACCTCCGAATATCCATCACCGACAGATGCAACCTGAGATGCACTTACTGTATGCCTCCAGAAGGCATTCCGCTTATGAGCCACGATGATGTCCTTAAATATGAAGAGATCACCAGACTAGCGCATCTTGCTTATGAATTGGGGTTTACGAAGTTCCGCATCACTGGTGGTGAGCCGCTTGTGCGAAAAGGTGTTTCAAGCCTTGTGGCAAATATATCGGGATTTGGAGAAGATATTGATCTGTCTCTCACAACCAATGGTGTCCTTCTGGCTAAATATGCGGATGATCTGAAATCGGCGGGTCTGCACAGGATTAACGTAAGCCTTGATACGCTTGATAGGGACAAGTTTAAGCGTATATCCCGCTTTGATCTTTTTCAAGACGTTATGGATGGAATTAAAAAGTCAATTGAGGCTGGATTTAACCCGATTAAGATAAACGTCGTGGTGGTGCGGTCCTTTAACTACGACGAGATTCTGGATTTTGTGGAGATGACGAAGGATCAACCTTTGTGTGTGCGCTTTATAGAACTAATGCCGTTCAGTAGAAGCGAGTGGAGTGTTGATGATTTTGTATCAGCAGGTGAGATGAGAGAGAAGATTGAAGCATATTATCATCTTAAAGAAATAAACGAAGGCGATAACAGCGCACCTGCCAGAGATTATCTAGTGGAAGGTCATAAAGGTAAAATTGGGTTTATTGCGCCTCTGTCAAAGAAGTTCTGTGAATATTGTAACAGGATCAGGCTTACTGCTGATGGGCGATTACTGCCATGCCTTATGGGTGAAATTGAGGTTGATGTAAAGATGCCAATGCGTGAAGGTGCATCGGATGATGAACTGAAGCACGTAATTCAAACAGCAATACAGAAGAAGCCAAAAGAGCATAAATTGTGCGCTGATGAAAAGGTTAAACGTGCTATGTCGAGGGTAGGCGGATGAAACTTACACACGTTGATGAGTCAGGAAAAGCTAAGATGGTGGACGTTACAGATAAAGCCGATACGCATCGTGTGGCGATTGCGGAGGGTAAAATCTATATGAAAAAGGCGACTCTTGACATGATAGAAGCATCCGAGATCGCTAAAGGTGACGTCCTTGCAGTTGCACGGGTCGCAGGCATAATGTCAGCAAAACGCACTTCTAATCTTATTCCTTTATGTCACACAATACTCTTAACGAGCGTTAACATTGATTTCACCAGTTTTCGAGAAGAAAAAATGGGGATAATCATCACCGCAGAGGTTATATCAACAGGAAAAACTGGCGTAGAGATGGAAGCACTAACGGCTGTCAGCGTGTCTGCCCTTACGATATACGATATGTGCAAGGCTGTTGACAGGGGTATGATAATATCTGGAATAAGGCTTTTGGAAAAGAAAGGCGGTAAAAGTGGAACATGGAAGGCCTCAGAACATCAAGATAACTGCGGTGATTCTGACAGTCAGTGACCGATCCTCACGAGGTGAGCGGGAAGATAAAAGCGGTTCCGTTATTAAGGAATTGCTTGAATCCATCAATGCAGAGATTAAAGATTATCGCATTGTGCCAGATGAGAAGGACGTCATTGCAGATGCTATGATAGAATTTGCTGACAAAATTGAAGTTGATCTGATCGTCAGCACAGGCGGGACAGGTCTTGCCCCTCGTGACGTTACGCCTGAAGCAACACTTGAAGTTATTGACAGGCGTGTTCCGGGGATTGAGGAAGCCATGCGGGCAGAGAGCATAAAGATAACACCGCATGGCATGTTGTCCCGTGCTATCGCAGGTATAAGGAATCGTACGCTTATCATTAACCTGCCCGGCAGTCCAAAGGCTGTCAGGGAGACGCTTTCCGTAGTTTTGCCTGCGATACCTCATGCAATCGAGATCATGCGAGGCTAATATGGAGTTACGCACTGCTGATGAAATTTGAATAATTAATACGAGTTTTTCAGTTAGCAAATAATCAAATCCCCTCTAACTCGAATGTCAATGACTTAAGGAATTTTTAACCCCAGAGGGGTGTCATATTTATAGAAAAACAAGCAAACAACAAATCTAAGCTCCGAAGGAGCGACATATTTTCAAAGATCTGGTTTATATGTCGCTCCTTCGGAGCTATGAGTTTTATCGGTTTTACATATCTATAAATATAACGCTCCTCTGGAGCGAAGAACTAGCACTATTATGAATGATATTGTTACAAAATCATAACCTCTATCTCTTAAGTCAGTGCCATTCGGCATAAAGCCTGCGACTACCAGATCAGGGAAAAACCATAGTTAACAAAATAGTATTAGTTAAGAGAGTACGTTATTGACTGAATTTGCTGAACTTCAACGTTAGAAGGAATCTCATTATATGCAATCACAATAAGATTGGGTAAAAATCTTTCCGTCATCCTCTTAAAGTGACGTCGTATAAACGAGGAGCATAAAACTATTGGTTGAGTATCTATAACGGCGTTATTTATCGCCATAGCAATAGTATTAATAATGCCCTGAGTAGTATTGACATCAAGATTCAAGTGGCTTTGATCGGGGTTGATGGCATCAGTAATAGTTTCTTCTATTGAAGGATCCAGCGTAAAAATTCTCAGTACCCCGTCCCTGCCGAGTAGTGTTTTACATATATTTCGTGCCAGTGCATTTCGCACGTACTCCGTCAGTAAGTCGGCATCTTTTGTAGCGCTGGCATGATCCGACAGCGCTTCCAGAATCCGAACCATATCCCTTATTGATACTTGCTCTCTAAGAAGGTTTGAGCAGACTTTATGCAATACTCCCATCGGCAAAACATTTGGTATTAGTTCCTCGATCAGATTTGGATGGGCTTCCTTCACGTTGTCAAGCAGGCTTCTGAGTTCCTGCCTACCCAGCAATTCATGAGCGTAAGTTTTAATAATTTCAGTAATGTGTGTTATTAAAATGGTTTCTGGGTCCACGATTGTATATCCTGCAAGTTCGGCTTTATCCTTTTGGCTTTCATTTATCCATTGTGCCGCCAGACCAAACACTGGTTCCTGAGCTTCGATACCTTCAATAGGTTCAGTAGCGATTCCCGAATTCATCGCAAGGTAATGCCCTATCATGACCTTTCCCGTTGCAATGCTAGACCCACGTATGAGGATACTGTATTCTCCCTGCTTCAACTGTATGTTATCCCTTATTCTGATGGGAGGAACTATGAACCCTAAATCTATGGCACACTGCCTGCGCATGATTTTGATTCTGTCCAATAGACTGCCATTTTCATTCGGGTCAACCATCGGGATAAGTGTATGGCTGATCTCCAGTTCCATAGGGTCTATCTCCATAACCCGTTCAAGAATCCCCTCTTCCGTTTCTGTTTCTTCATCAGATTCAGTTCCTTTTTCTGCTGTATCTTTGCCAGCTTTTGACGTTAGCATGATTCCCTTTCTATTCATATAAGCGATACCCCCGGTTATCCCGGCAAGAGCCAGAAATGGGACCTTCGGTAAACCGGGGATAATCCCCATGACAAAAAGAACTCCGGAGGTTATTGCAAACACCTTTGGATGGCTTAGGAACTGAAACGAAACTTCCTTGCCGAAATTAGAGTCCGAAGCGGCTCGGCTTACAATGAAACCAGATGCTGTGGATATTATTAACGCAGGTAATTGGCTAACCAATCCATCACCTACGGTCAAAATGGCATATCTACCACCTGCCTGTGCAATACTCATTCCGTGTTGAGCAACGCCGATGATCAGTCCACCGATTATGTTGATAAACATTATGATGATGCCAACAATAGCATCACCTCTGACGAATTTGCTTGCGCCGTCCATAGCCCCATAGAAATCGGCTTCCCTTGAAACCACCTTCCTTCGCTCACGTGCTTCGTCTTCTGTTATAAGGCCTGCGTTCATGTCGGCATCTATGCTCATCTGCTTCCCCGGCATGGCGTCGAGTGTAAAGCGTGCGGCAACTTCGGCTATTCTCCCAGCACCTTTAGTTATGACAACGAACTGTATAACAACGAGTATCAAAAAGACTATGAATCCAACGATGTAATTTCCACCAACGACAAACTTTCCGAAACTCTTTATCACTTCCCCTGCGGCTGATTCTCCCTCGTGGCCATGTAAGAGAACCAATCTCGTTGATGAAACGTTCAGTGCCATGCGAGAAAGGGTCGAAACCAGAAGCACAGAAGGGAAGGACGAAAAATCCAATGGGCGAAGTATATAAAGCGATATAAGCAGTATAATCAAAGCGAAAGTGATATTGAATGACAGCATAAAATCCAGCATGATCGGTGGAATGGGAATGATCATCGCCAGCACTATTCCCACGATTGCCACTGTTAGAACAATATCACCGTATTTGGCTATTTTGTTTATAAAACCTGAAAAGTTTTCGCTCATAATACCGTCCTGTTTATTTGATATACACGAGCCAAAATCTCGGCAACAGCTTTGTAGAGTGTTGCTGGTATTGCCTGATTCAAATCCAGTTTGAATAACGATTGCGCCAGAGGCTTATCCTCTATTATAGGAATATAGTGTTTACGAGCTATCGCCTTTATTCGCTCTGCTATAAGGTTCTGTCCTTTAGCACACAATTTTGGAGCCTGATCCATGTTTTGTTTATATTTTAGTGCTACCGCTAAATGTGTGGGGTTCGTTATGACAACGTCAGCAGATGGCACAGCCTGCATCATTCGCTTCATAGCCATCTCTCGCTGAATACTCCTGATCCTTGACTTTACCAGCGGGTCACCTTCAGAGCTTTTCATTTCATCCTTGACTTCCTGTTTCGTCATCTTCAAGCCGCGTTCATATTCCCATCGCTGATAAGCATAATCAAAAACCGCTATTAATAATAATAGCATTGCGGCTCGATACCCCATTTTGAATATGAGGCTTACAACTTCAGAGATCGCAGGTTTAATCTCCATATCTGCCAGATTCAAGACTTTATCTTTCTCTCCATTTACTGTAATGTATAGCACGTAACCCACCACGATCATTTTGAGAAACGATTCACCAAGAGTAACAAAAGTCCTTTTGGAGATAAAACGCTTAATCCCTTTAACAGGGTCCATCCTATCAAATTTTGGGGTCATGGCTTCAAAACTTACTAAAAAACCCACCTGTGCATAGTTGATAACCAGAGCCGAACCTATCATGATCAAAGCATACGGCGCAAGGGTCTTACCCACTGCCAGTAAGGCACTTATCCCAAAGTGTTGCATGTATTCAGGACTCAGTTTATCGGGTGATATATTAGAAAACGTGTTTTCTGCCAGAACCTTTATTTGAAAGAAGATTGTTGGAAAAAAAAACTTTATCATTAACAGCCCGATCAAGAACATAAAGGCAGATACGAGTTCATTGCTCAGAGCAACCTGCCCTTTCTTTCGAGCCTCTTCTTTCTTACGAGGTGTTGCTGATTCTGTTCGTTCCTCTTGATTCTGTTCTTCCGGCATTGCTTCTCATCCTATTCAAATCAACGAAATATGAGCCAAATATTATCTCGCATAGACAGGAAAAGACCATATATAACACGGGCAGTAAATGGCAATGAAATTGCGATTGCTAACAGCCCGACTGTAATTTGTATGGGGAACCCCACTGCAAAAAAGTTCATCTGCGGCATCGTTCGTGCAACGATCGCCATCGCTATCTTCGCAAGAAAAAGCGCCGCCATAACAGGCATCGCTAGTTTCAAACCAGTGGCAAAGACACTTCCGAACACAACATTTAAATGCTCCACGAATGACCCCGATGGGACCCACGACCCCAGTGGTATAGTTTCAAAGCTCTTTGCAATAGCCATCAAAACGTAGTGATGGCTGTAAGTGATCAGGAAGATAAGTGTTGCTATGATTGTGTTCAGTTCCGCAGTCACCGTAACAATGCCATGAGTTGATGGATCCATAATGTTCATCATACCAAATCCCATGTCATTTCCTATAAGCTGGCCTGCTATTTGAATTCCAGTGAACGTCAACTGTGCTATAAAACCGATAGCAATCCCCAGAAGAAGCTCTTTTATAATTGCCATAAAAAGCCACAGTGAGTCCTGCGCATTATTCAGTGAGTGAATTTGCACGTTCTTATACGGTACAATGGCTGACGTTATCAAAACCGCAACGGTAAAAGACAATAATATTCGCACCTGCACAGGAATATTTCTGGCTCCAAAGAACGGCGCAGAAAACATGATCGCACCAACACGAAAAAATATAAGCAAAAAAGAGATTATCTGATTGCTGCTTAAACTGATGATTTCCATTTTACATCGTCCCGTAGTTAGATAAATTTGATAATATTTGCGTTGTGAACGTTACAACTATGTTGATCATCCAGTGACCAAAGATCATGAGTGATACAAATATAGCTATAATTTTCGGTATAAAAGATAAAGTCACTTCGTGAATCTGGCTTACAGCCTGAAAAACACTAACAACAAGCCCGACTATCAGACCTACGAGCATAGCCGGTGCCGAAGCCAGAAGGACAGTTATCAATGCCTGTTTAATAATCTGATTTACAAATTCTATTGACATTTTTAAATTCCTCAACTAAATCCCATCACGAGAGATTTCACAATAAGTTGCCAGCCATCAGCCAGCACAAACAATAGTATCTTAAATGGCAGTGAGATCATTACAGGTGGAAGCATCATCATTCCCATAGACATCAATATTGATGATATTACCATGTCAATGACGATAAACGGTATGAACAGCATGAAACCTATCTTAAATGCGGTATTTAGCTCACTTATAATAAATGCGGGAATAAGAACGTGAGTAGGAATATCGCTTTCGTTTCTTGGCTTGCTCATCTTCGCCATCTGCACCATTAATGCAAGGTCTTTCCCCTTTGTCTGTCTGAACATAAATTCACGGATTGGCTTTGCCCCCTTATCAATCGCATCCTTATAAGTTATCTTGCCTGCCATGTAAGGATTGATTGCATCAGAATTTATAGTTTTCCACGTAGGAGCCATGACGAAGAATGTCAGGAAGAGAGCCATTCCGATCAACACCTGATTCGGCGGAGTTTGCTGTATGGATAACGCAGATCGAATCAAAGATAATACCACAATTATCCTTGTGAATGATGTCATCATGAGGAGGAAAGCAGGTGCCAGCGATAGAGCAGTCAGAAGCAATAACACCTGTATTCCGGTAGAAAGGTTTGCTCCACCGGCACTTTTGTTACCTATCTCTACTTTTGGCAAAGTGATGCTAACCTGTGAGTTTGCCGTATCAGCAGTTATAAGCAGTGCAAACAGGATCGTAACCAGCAAAACTAATGTATAGCGCATTAACCTATTGACGCTTTTTGATTTCGGATTAATGATATGATTATTTGTCTTATTCATTTTATTAAACTACATCTTCCATTTGCTAATGGTTGACCAAACAAATTTTTATGGTTGAGCTCCTATTGTAGTGACAGGTTTCAAACCTGTCACTACGTTACCATAAACCAAAAAAATAATCTGGTTGACCATTATTTGAAACGTCTGTTATGTATGGCTTTTTTGAGTTGCTCCAGAAAGCCATTATCGTTTCCTGTAATTTTGCTATTTTGAGTATCTTCGGATACCATATTTTCAGACGAATCGTATTCTTGAGCATTCATCTTTGATAAAAGCGATATATTAGTGTTTGTTAATCCTAAAATTAGTACCTCATCGGCTACTTTCACTACACATACAGAGCGCTTGTGGCCCAATGAAACGTTTGAAAGCACTGATACCGGGTGTTTCACACCGCCTACAAGTCGCTTGTAAAAAGGCACCTTCTTGAGAAAGAAAACACCGCCAACGATCAGTGCCAGCACAAATAGCAGAGAGGCAAGCATCCGTATACCGTCCCCAAAACCATCATAACCTCCGGCATAGGAGCTATCGTCCGCCTTGCCTTCATTCTCCGCACAAACCGCTGACGTGATAACGAGAATTAAGCAGATAACTATTATCCATTTTGCAGAATTCTTCATTTTTTATCTCAGACTCTTCAATCTTTCCGCCGGGGTAGCTATGTCTGTTATCCTTATACCGAAATTTTCATCAAAGACGACTACCTCGCCTCTTGCGATAAGGTTATCATTGACGAGAAGATCAACTGGTTCGCCAATCAGTTTGTCCAGTTCTATTATCGAGCCCGGACCAAGTTGGACTAAATCTCTGATAACCATTTTTGTTCGACCAAGCTCCACAGAGACTTCCAATGGGATATCGAGCAGAATCTCGATATTGGTTCCATTTGCTTGTTGCACAGGCGGACGCTTTAGCTCAATCACCTGTTCTTCTTGCAAAGTCTGGTTGTCCTGAATGTCTTCTATGGTTTGCTGTTCCTGTTTTTCTGCATCAGCAGGATTTTCCTGAGAGTTGTTTATCGCTCCCTTTAATATGGCATCAATCTCATCCTGATTCACTTTTGAACTCCCCCACTTGTTTCTTCTTCATTGCATATTTGAACTGCTCTTCTTCCATTAATCATACCCGGTTTTCCATAGTATTTCTTATTACCAGCAATCAGCACTTGCACCTGATCTTTTCTAGTGTTTTGCAATATAATAACGTCCCCTTTTTTGAGTTCCAGTAGTTCACCAATAGTTACTGGGTTTGGAGCGTATCTAACGCTTATAGGCAGATGCAGTTGTTTGACGTGCTTTTGCATTATGCCTTTATAAGTCTTCATGGCTTCATCATTAGCTAAACTCGTAGAACCCTCTCGTCGGAGATTTGTGAGTGCCTGTTGTATAGTCAGAAATGGAAAACACAAACTCATCATACCACGAGCGTTGTTGAATTTGACGTTTAGTAATATGAGGATCACGGGGTCACCAGTTGTTGCGGCTTGAATAAACTGGGGATTGTTCTCCAGACGTTCCAATTTGATCTTCAATTCCATGCTTCTCTGCCATGAGTCTTGCAGTATTGACAATGCCTTTTCTAGGACCCTCGTGATTATCGTTTCTTCTATGACAGTAAGATTTCTGTTATAGAGTTTCGGAGCGCCTGATCCACCAAGCAATATATCTATTATAGGGAACGCCAGCGGCATGTTTACCTCCAGCATACCAACCCCTCTCAATGGTTTCATGCTGAAAACCCCTACACACGTCGGATCAAATAATGAGGAAAGATACTCTCCGTAATTTAATTGGTCAATGTTTATACATTCTATCTCTACGGCAGTTCTCAGAGATACAGAGAGGTATGAAGCCAGTGATCTAGCATAACTACTGTGCAGGGCATTCAGCGCTTTAAGATGATCCTTTGAAAGCCGACTTGGCATAGTAAAGTCGTATTTCTCAATATTGGCTTTTTGTTGTCGTGAAGATACAATCATACCAGCGTTTATTTGTTCTGGATGCGCAGACGGCTCTAAATCCATCTTCACTGGTGACGTCGCTTTTAGCAATACATCTATCTCATCCTGTGATAATATCGGCTTAGGTGCTGTTTGAAAGCTCGATATCTCATCATTTTGCTGTTTTTCATCACTATTTTCAGACATCGCTTTTAGCAAAGCGTCTACCTCATCCTGCGAGATAGGTTCATTTTCCATAATTTGCTTCTCCAGAATATAATCTCACTGCACTATGAATTCACTGAAGTAAATATGTGGTAATTCCTCATCTGTAATATCGAGTTCAGAACACATTGCTTTTCTGATTTCCTCTTGTAGTGCTGTTTTGCCCTCCGGTGATGTTAGAGAATCAACATCCTTGGCGGATAAAATTAAAATAAGCTGATGTTGGAGTTTTGACTTAGATTCCTCGATTTCCTTAGCGAGAATCTTTGATTCAACCTCCAGGCTTATTCCGACTCTGACAAATCTCCGTCCTCCTGTTCCCATAGGGTTAGCCAGCACTGGCTCCAGCGGTTGTATAAACAATTCCTCTTTGCCTTTTTCCTTTGACTTTGGTTTTTTGTTTTCTTGTTTTGCATTTGAAGATGTGTCCGCCGCAATCAAAGCACTACCTGAAGCATCTACTGAACTAGGAACTCTGAAATGAGGATTTATAAATTTTGTTACAACAAAAAATCCCAGAAACATGAAGATCATTGGTACGAATGCCGTAAGATACAGTTTTAACCTGGACTGATTCTTTGAAGATTTTTCTTTGATTTTCTCTTTAGGATCGTTATTAGTATCAGCCATCATGTCCTCCATCAAGAAATATCAATTCTCAGGTTCTTTTTGCTCTACCTGATCCGCTAAACCATCAATCAGGTTGTCAACCGCAGAAGTATTTTCTTCTTTGAAGTTATCTGTAATTTTCTCGAAAGATTGTTCACCCAACAATTTATCTGCAATAACTTGTAGTTCGTCAACGTTGATTGGTTTTGTAAAATGCTTTTGTATATTTAAGCCTTCCAAATTTTCAGCAGAAACCTGACCATCAAAAGCAGACATTATTATTATTGGTATTTCTGATGCGAGTTCCCTTATGCGCTTCAAAGCGTCAATGACTTCGCTTTCAAAGGATGATATATCCAGAATCATCAGATCAAACTTCCTATTCCTGATCTTTGCTATAGTTTCTGCCTCTGATTCGCAAGTTTCAAAATCATAAGTCTCATATACTAGCACACTCTCTATGAATTGATGAGATCTTACCTCACCGTCAAATATCAGGATCTTTTTTCTTTCCTGATGTGTTACCTTATGTTCCTTAGAAACTACTGAGGAGATGATACCCGGCAATTCTTGTATGTTAATAGGCTTAAACAGGACAACTGATGCACCCAGATATTGAAGATCACGAGCCTCTTTAATATCTCTGGAAGCGATTAGTGCTATGATCGGTGGTTCAGCACCATGGGCTATATCCAATCGTAATCTGAAATACTCCTTTAAGCTCTTTATAGTGTTTATCCCACTGGTATCGCTAGAGCGAAGTGAGAGCAATATCACGTCAGGTAATTCGGCAGCTATATTCTGCATTGCCTCTATGTTGTTACGTGCATTAATGACTTTGTATCCATAGCTTGTAAGAGCATAGTCAATACTTAGCCGAGTATAGCTTATCTCATCTATTATTAGCAATTTGGGTTGTCTTGATGTTTTCATTGTGAAAAGTTCCGATTTTTGACGTCGATCTTGTTAAAACCTTTTGCTGATTACTTTTCAATATTCGTGCCACAGATAACTGTAAGTATCTTCCATTGATACTATTGACTTATATCGGTAGAAAGATTAAGAAACTTTAGCAGGCAAAATACCTTTAGATACATTTTTCCCCCTGTCCTCGAACAAATCTTCTCATTATTCCCGTCTTTATGCTCCTGATTTAACCTTACAGTGAATATACACAAAATGGGAGTTAGAACATGAAGATAAACCATTCTCTGGCTCTAATGTCTTGCCTGTTTTAAAATTGGCATATTATTTGCCTGTGTGTTGCAGTGGTATTAATTTTCACACAAAAAGCACTTTTAATATAAGGCTCAGTGAGGGAAAGAAAAATGATCCCTGGATTATATACAACAGTGGCGGGTATGATTAATCAGCAAAACATGCTTGAAGTGATCACCAACAATCTTGCAAATGTCAATACTGTAGGATACAAAAAGGATGATCTTAATTTCAGCGGCACGTTTAACCTGCTTCCTGATCAAACTGGAACGTATACCATATTAAATCTTGATGGCGTATCATCAAAGTTTCTTACCGACTTCTCAGCAGGAGATATAAAAACAACTGACAATATGCTGGACTTAGCCCTAAATGGTGATGGCTTTTTCGTTATTCAGCACAAGGATGGCATCAGATACACCAGAAGCGGGAATTTCACATTAGATAATAACGGAACGTTGGTGACCGCTGATGGATACCCGGTGATGGGAACAAACGGAACGATCCAGATTCAAGGCGGAACCCCTGAGATTGATAATTCAGGGCAGGTAATAGTAAACGGCAATGTAGTAGCAAAGCTTAAAATCGTTGACTTTCAAAAACCTTATCAAATGACGAAAGCAGGATATAATACGTTTGTCAACTCTAATCAGGCAGAGCAAAACAGCACGGCACAGGTCAAACAAGGGTTTCTGGAAATGTCAAATGCCAACCCGATACAAGAGATGGTTAAAATGATTGAAACGATGAGAGTTTATGAGTCCTACCAAAAGACGATTCAGTTATTTAACGAAACTTTGGAGAAGGCAAATAGCGAGCTTGGAAAAATAAGCGCATAATAATAAGGAGGTTTTAATAGATGATACGTGCACTCTGGACAGCCGCTTCTGGTATGCTGGCACAACAGCTTAACATTGACGTTGTTTCAAACAACCTTGCAAATGTCAACACCACAGGCTTCAAGCGAAGCAGAATTGATTTTCAAGACCTTCTGTATCAAACGATAAGGCCAGCAGGGACATCTAATACTTCTGGTTCACAAGTGCCTGTTGGTATTCAGGTCGGTCACGGCACGAGACCAATAGCCATACAAAAGATGTTCACTCAAGGCGATTACGAGGAAACTGGCAACCCTTTAGATATGGTGATTGAAGGAGATGGGTTCTTTCAGGTAATGATGCCTGATGGCTCTATTGGATACACACGAGCAGGCTCCTTCAAACAGGATAGTCAGGGACGGATTGTCACGTCAGATGGTTACGTTATGAAGGATCAAATAACAATCCCACAGGAAGCCCAGGATATTGCTATAACTTCAGATGGGACGGTACAGGCACTGCTTCCCGGTAAAACGTCACCGCAACAGCTTGGTGTAATTGAACTTGCAAGGTTCACTAATCCAGCAGGATTGAGCAGTGGTGGAAGAAATATGTATTTTGCCACTGCGGCGTCCGGGCAGGCGATCACAGGGACACCCGATTCAAGCGGATTTGGAACTATTGTACAAAGGTCTCTGGAAATGTCGAACGTTAAAGTCGTTGAGGAAATGGTTAATCTTATAGTTGCTCAGAGAGCATACGAGATTAACTCCAAAGCTATACAAACAGCAGATGAAATGCTAGGGATAGCGAACAACCTTCGTAGATAGAGGATAAAAAATGCTAAGAACAAGAAAAACTCTGTTTTGGTGTATATTCGTAATTTTTTCTGCACCATTGATAGGGTTTACTGTGGAAAAAACTTCCGTATCAATGCTTGAGAACTCTTACGTCAACGGTAAAGAAATATATCTAAGCGACGTAGCCCGAATAGATGCTCTTGAGCAAACAGCGAAAGACAAGCTTCAGAAGGTGTTTATATGCCGTTCAGCCGAGCCTGGCTCATCCGTAACCCTTAATATTAGTTACATAAAATCCAGAGCAAAACAACAAGGAATAATACCTGAGTCTATCTCATGGAACGGTTCTAATCAAATAACCGTTGAAACAAAATCAGTGAGTTTGTCTATGCAGGAGATACAGTCCTCTGCTGAAGCATTTATAATGGATCGTGTTGGCAATACCTCTGCAAAAATCAAGATTCAGCCAGTATACGACGCAAAACCAATTGTGCTGCCTTACGGTAAAATTTCCGTCAGAACAGAATTGGTATCTCCTTATACAGTCAACGACAATTCACTACTGAGGTTTGTGTTCTCAGTTGATGGCTGTGAATGTGAAAAACAGATTATACCTTTCAAGGTAGAAGTTATCAGGGAAGTAGTGGTAACTGCTAAGGACGTTGATCTTCATAAGGTGCTGAATACCGATGACATGGCTATCGTTTCACAGAACGTAGGTTTATCTTCTAACGTATTTTATACTAAAGATGAACTCATAGGAAAGCGTGTTAAAAGAGTAGTACCCAAAGGAACTTTAATAACCTCAGATATGGTAGAGCAACCACCTGTCATAAAACTGGGCGATCTGATCATAATAGTAGTCGAATCACCTTACTTAAAAGTAACCGCACAGGGTAAAGCGATGGAGAATGGTATCTGCGGACAGGTCATCAAGGTGATTAACACCTCGTCAATGAAAGAAATACAGGCAAAGATAGTTGACGGAAAAACAGTAAAGGTCTCGTTTTAATGAAATGGAGATGATGGTTTTTGAAAAATATTATTCCTGTTTTTATCAGTATTATCTTTTCTTTTTGTTTTGTTTCTATTTCGATCTCAAGTGATTTTGAATACACCTCGATTTATTCTGATCACAAGGCTCATCGGGTCGGAGACATTGTCACAATAATCGTCGCTGAATCGTCAAAAGCATCCAAAAGCGACGCAACTCAGACCAGCAAGAAATCGGGATCAAATGGTAGCCTGAATGACCTCTTCGGTCTGGGGAAACTGCCATTGAAGATGGGAGTTGATGCTGGATCGGATTACTCCGGTTCAGGAACGACCACTCGAAGCGGAAGCATGGATGCAAAAATATCTGTCTCAGTCAAAGAGATACTGCCGAACGGGAATCTTATGCTTGAAGGCACCAGAAACATAGACGTCAATAACGATATTCAAATGATCACCATAAGCGGGGTTGTCAGACCAGAAGACGTAGGTCCAGATAATACCGTTCTTTCTATATACATGGCTAATGCCGAGATAAAATACAAGGGTCAGGGAGGGTCAACACAAAAACCGGGTATAGTATCAGGCATAACAAATGTTCTCCTCGCACCATTTCATTGGGTTGCAGGCATATTCCAAAAGATCCTATAATATGGATTGGAAGATTCTAAAATTCTAAGATTGAAGATTATCGCACAACCTTTATGACTTAATCCCTAATCTTCAATCATAAGGGGGATATATGAAAAAGAGATTCCTCTGGCTTTTCGCATTTTTATCAATTACGTGTATTTTGTTTTATTCCCTATACTCAGACGCAGATTCATCGCCCAGTGTTCGTATAAAGGACATCGCAAGGATACAGGGAATACACGATCAGCCTATCTACGGATATGGACTTATTGTTGGATTAAACGGCACCGGTGATAGTAGCGGAGCGGCATTTACAATACAATCTGTTGTTAATATGATGCAAAGGTTTGGTATTGACGTTCCACAAAGCCGTCTCAGCATAAAGAACGTAGCGGCTGTAATGGTGACTGCTGAACTGCCTTTCTTTGCAAAGGTTGGTGGCAGGATTGACGTATTGGTTTCATCCATCGGTGATGCAAAAAGCATAGTAGGTGGAACTTTGATTATTACACCTCTTGCACTACCAGACGGTAAATTATGTATGTTGGCTCAAGGCGCAGTATCCGTGGGTGGATTCAGCGTCAGCACTGGTAGCGGTGAAAACAACGTGCAAAAGAATCACCCAACAGTTGGGCGTGTGCCAAATGGCGGATTAATCCAGTATGTTCCACCTGCTAACTATGCCGAAGGAGATAATTTGCTTGTAGTTCTGAATGACCCTGATTTCACTACAGCGGCACGTATGGTATCAGCCATCAACAATGTATTCCAGGGAATTGCCAGGGCTATTGATGCAACGTCGGTAAGCGTAACCGTATCAGAATCAGCACGAAGTGATCTGGTAACGTTTATCTCACAGCTTGAGAACCTGATGCTCGTGCCTGATAGCATAGCAGAGATAGTGATTGATGAACGAACAGGAACCATCGTAGTTGGCAAGGACGTTAAAATTTCCCCTGTGGCAATATCGCATGGAAATCTAAATATACAGATTAAGACTACCGAGGAAGCCTCTCAACCGCCAGCGTTATCTAGTGGGGAAACTGTGGTGACTAAGAAAGAGGAGATGAATGTTCAGGAAGAGAACATGAAGATGAAAATCGTTCCCGGTGGGGCAACTATTGACGAAGTTGTACAAGCCTTAAACTTGATTGGCGTTTCCCCTCGTGATATGATCATCATACTGCAAGCGATCAATAAAGCAGGTGCTTTACACGCCAAACTTGTGACAATATGAAGAGGAACTGAAATGATCGTCAACAACCTGAGAGAATCAAAGCTCACAAATAATGCCAAACTAGACAAACAAGACGCTAGAATGCGTGAAGTTTGTCAGGAATTTGAATCCGTATTCGTTTCATATTTACTCCAAAACATGAGAAAGACTGTCCCAAACAATAATGAAGAAGATGGTTTTTCACGGGAAGTCTATACTTCCATGATGGATGAGGAAGTTGCAAAAGCTGTTTCCAGAGGTCCTGGAATAGGTCTTGCTGAAGTTTTATATCGCCAGTTCACAGTAAAAAAAAGCTAAAGTTATTCCCAATTATTACGATATAAAAGATAGACAAGGAGTGACAGGTTTTTATGTTAGTTTCATTCAATTTTCACCTGTTGTTTATTGTCAGAGAAATGAAGGGAAGTAACAATGAGAGTCTTTGGTTATTACGATTTTCCAAAAATAGATAAGGCTTACCTGCGGCAATCTCGGTCAGTGGAGCAGAAAAAGTCTGTTTCCAATGATTCCAAATTGAGAAAGACGGATGAACTTGTTCTTTCTCCCCGCGCAGCCGAACTACAGAAATTTGAGGAACTGGTGAAAAAACTCCCTGAACTTCAGGATGAAAAAGCAAATTCCATAAGGAAGCAGATTGAGTCAGGGGAATACAGCATGGACAGTAAATCAGTTGCCAAGAGTATTATAGATCTACTCGGCTAATATCTCTTATAAATGTAGAGATAGGTTTCAAACCTTTTCTATGGAATTGTAGAGATTGAATTGACAATACCTCTGAGAACTCATGTATCATGGAAGTGTTGATGTTCTATAAGACTGTGCAATGCCTTTTCTAGCTCATTATCGCCTCTTTGCTCTGTATAGTGTATGTGAGTTAGCCCCGGCTGGAAAAGGTTAGCAAGGGTGAAAAGAATGGTGAAATTTCTCCCCCATTCACTCATCTTTTCACCCTTAAAATGAAGTTTATAGATAAAATGAATGTGAACACTTTCATGGAGGACTCAACCCTTGCCAGTGAAATCGCTTGATGAAGCTACATCAATTCACTTTTCCACGGAACAAATTGTGGAAGATGAATATAGAAATAAGCATATAGAATGTTTGGGAGATTTGATAGAAATCCTTGAGAATGAACTCAAACACTATCGTATCTTAGTTAGTATGCTCCTCGAACAGCGTAAGTGCTTTGCCGAAGGAAATATGGTATCCTTTGAGGATATTAATAAACGGCAAGGAACAATGATTCTGAAGATCAAAACGTTGGAAGAGGCAAGGAAATCGGTTATCTCCCAGTTGTCTCAATGGCTTGGGGTCCCTCCTGAAGAGCTTACTTTATCAGGATTAGCTAATTTGATGGATGATCCCTACAAAGGGCAACTTATTATTCTTCGTGAAGATATCAAATCCACAATAAAAAATCTTGAGAACATAAAAGAAAGCAATGCTTATTTGGTTCAGCATGCTCTTCACTACGTCAGTGGTGTATTGAGGATATTCGCATCTTCTCAATCTCAAAATCTCAGGTATTCAAATGATGGACAGTTGGAGCAAGATCAGGGAAAAGGTAAATATGTTTCAGGATGGGGATAGTACTTAAAGGATGAAGGATGAAAGCGGAAGGATGAGTGATGAAAAGAGATTCTTCTCTTCGCTCTGAATGACGTTTTCTGTCACCCCATTCACTTACTCGTTATTCATCACTCATAATTCGAGGTTATTAACGTGAGTCTTATCGGAAGTCTTGATTTAGGCAAACGAGCCATAATGGCTCAGACAGAAGCACTAAAAGTTGTCGGAGACAATATATCGAACATCAATACACCCGGCTATTCCAGGAAAAGAATTGAGTTGAAAAACTCGATCTATACTGGACAACAAGACCTTAACCAGCTTGAAACCCGAAGAATTCGAGATAAGTTCATAGATAACCACCTCAGGAAGGAAAACCAATCACTCGGTAACTGGGAAATGAAATCCCAGATGTATGGTCAGGTAGAACAGGTCTTTCTTGAGCCTTCTGAAAATGGTATCAATAATATGATTGGAGAGTTCTGGAATAGTTGGGAAGACCTTGCTAATAATCCTGATGACTTGAACGCAAGAAATATGGTTATTCAGCGAGGTATGACGTTGGCTCAGAACATCAATCGTGTAGATTCCCAGTTAAAAGATATAAGAAAAAATGTGAATGGATACGTAGAAGACCGAATCGATCAAATTAACCAGAAGGCAGGTCAGGTTGCTTATCTTAATTCTCAAATAGAATTTATGGAAGCATCCGGCGAGGAAGCCAGTGGGCTAAGAGACAGTAGAGGCCTGTTGATTGATGAGTTATCCAAACAAATAAACGTAACTGCGCTGGAACGTGACAACGGGGCTATAGCTTTATTCATAGGCGGGCGTGCTATTGTGGATGATGCAAAATTCACGGCTTTAAAAGCTGAACATGTATCCGTTGATGGTATGATCGTAACCACTGTGAAATGGTCTGATGATCAGGCAAATGTTGAAATCCGTAATGGAGAATTGGCTGGATTGATGGAAATCCGAGATAAGATTATACCCGAACTCTCAGACAAGATGGATCAATTGGCTCAAACACTTATAAACTCCGTAAATAAACTGCACACCACTGGATACGGACTAGATGGAACTAGCGATAGAAACTTCTTCACAGGAAACGGAGCAAGCGATATAAAGGTTAATGATGATGTGGATACAGGTATAGTAAACCATCCTGAGCGTGTTGCCGCATCCGAGAACGGGCAGGTAGGAGATAACAGCATTACCCTGAAGATAGCCAGACTGTCTGATATAAAAGTATCTACAGATGGTTCAGAAGTACCAAATAGCGTTAACGACCCAAATGCCATAAATATAGCTCGATTCTATTCTGACACAGTCAATTCCTTTGGTACAGATACCCAGCTTGCCTCGATGATGACAGAAATCTCACAAATGATTGTTACTGACCTCGTGGAACGTCAAGAAGGAGTATCTGGTGTTTCGTTAGATGAAGAATCAGCAGACCTTATCAAACTTCAGCGTGCTTATGAAGCAGCAGCTAAATACATGGCTGTTATAGATGAAATGATAGGAACTCTAATGAATATTGGTAGGTAGAAACATGAGAATTACCGATAAAGTAATCCAGAACCGTATAATAAATGGGCTTAAACAATCTGCCCAAAAGTTATCCAAAACGCATAGTCGGATTGCCACGATGAAAAATCTTACCCGTCCATCTGATGATCCGATCGGCAGTGCAAAAATTATGGGAAATTATAAAAACCTTTATAAAGTCCAACAGACGATAAGAAACTGCGAAAACTCGCTATCACTGCTTAACTACACAGATTTCATAGCTGAAAAAGTAGGTGATATAATATTCGACGCAAAAAATGGAGCAACGACCATGGCATCTGATACTGTAAGCGAAGATGCAAGAAAAACTTTTGCTGGCGAGATTGGGATTATGATTGATCAAATGCTAAAGTTAGCAAATACTGAGTTCACTGGAAAACGCATATTCAGTGGGCATAAAGTGATTGAAGACTCGTACGTTAAAGATGCTGATGGTAACATAGAATACGCTGGAGATCAAGGAGAGATAAAGCAAAGAGTTGAACTTGGCGATCAAACTATGACGGTTAACGTACCGGGAACAATGCTCTTTGGACAGGGAACTGTCGAGGGTGGGATTTTCAAGGTTCTCAACGATTTGAAAAATGCTCTGGAATCAAACAACACGACTGAAATAAACGGAACGTTATCACATTTTGATGAAGAACTAAATCAACTTGGTATGGTGCGTGGGGAGATTGGGGTTAAAATAATCAGAACTCAATCCAGCATGGATGAACTACAGACCCTGGAACTTTCCTTGAAAAATGAAATCTCAAAGGTGGAAGACGTGGATATGGCTGAAGAAGCAGGAACATTCATTGCTGATCAGGAGGCATATCAGGCGGCACTACAAGCAGCAGTTACGATACTGAAACTTCCTAAACTAACAGACTACCTTTCCTAGTTATTATAATCCTAAAACTTTTCTGATTTTTTGTGCGAATATGTCAGGTGTGAATGGTTTTACCATATAATCATTGACACCAGCCATAACTGCCGACATAACCTGTTCTTTCTCGGAGTTCGAAGTTATCATTATTATGGGAGTTTTCGACAGGGCAGGATTTCCTCTAACGGATTTAGTGAATTCAATACCAGTCATGCCCTGCATATTCCAATCAACCAGCACTAAATTAACTACTAACCCATCAATTAGCTTTTTAAGACCACCGTCACAGTTCTCTACTTCTTCAACCTCAAAACTCCCAATCGCTTCAAGAGAACCTCTGACAATTTTTCTCATCGTGGCGGAGTCATCTATTATTAGAATCTTCATCTTTTAATTATATCCCTTTTTGATTTTTGCGTGTGTGACTTTTTTCTTTTAAAAACATTATTAAGATGATAAAATTCCCATTTTTTTCAAAAAAAGGGTTATAAAATATCACTCGTTTTTATTACTTATATTACAGAAGTCTGATAATCAGTTGCCAGTTTTTAGATTAAAAACTGGCAACTGAAAACTATTCTTATCGTTTCAGATTGATCAATTCTCCGAGTATAGCATCGCTTGTTGTAACGACCCTTGAATTTGCCTCGAAACCACGCTGCGCGATAATCATCTTTGTGAATTCATTAGCAAGGTCAACGTTCGAGCCTTCAAGTGAATTGGATATAATGCTTGCCCTGACACCGGCTCCCGCAGTACCGATAACAGCCGCTCCTGAGTTCATTGACATGCTATACATATTACCACCGGTTTTTACGAGACCGGCTGGATTATGAAAATCAGCCAGAACCAATTGTGCAAGTTTTTGGCTGTTCCCATTTGTAAATGTACCGATGAGCGTTCCCGTATCATCAAACGTTATGTTGTCGAGAGAACCAGCGCCATGGCCATCACGAGAAGAAGGCACAGGTGTAAAAGACCCGGCAAACTGCACCAGCGAGGAAAGGTCAAGTGCGATCCTAACGGGGTCTGCACCATTTTCCAGATTAGACAACGTGGTAGTGCCATCAGCAAGTCCATTTGAACCCTCTATAACCAGATTAGCTGTTGCCCCAGTTTTCACAGTGCCGTCGGCATTAAATATGAGTTCCTGTGAATATACCGGACCAGAGGGATTGTTTATATAAACCTCGTCTTTTCCAGAAATTCCGATAGACCATCTCCACGTATTAATGGCTAGAGGATCCTTTTCAAAGTTTACGATAACGTTATGCGTGCCGCCAAGAGAGTCGTATACCAGCATAGAAGTCTGGTATGTCTCATCCTCCACGGGGTAGGACAACATAGGAGAGAAAGGACTATTTGTCTGCATCATCTGCGAAAAATCCAGATCAATCGTTATATCACCAGTTCCTCCTGTTCCCCAGCCTACACAGGTGATCGTATTGGTTGTAGCGGTGTCAAACGAACCATCAGCTTTGAAAGTTATGTTTCCAGTGCCTGTTGCTCCTCCAGAAGCATCGGATGCTGTCCACGACCACTCATCAAGCAATGCTGGAGGACCCGGGTCTGAGTCCTGTGTTTTCTGGAAAGTTATTGTAACATCATTCGCATTTCCTAGATAATCATAGACCACCATGTGCTTTGTATAGGTTGTCGAACCGACAGTAGAACCAGTAGCATTCAGGTTTCCTGAGAAAGATGCGTTGGCAGTATCCCCTATAAACGGTACTTTTCCTGTTTCAGCAGATGCATCCAGATTACCTACTAACGATACAGTACTAGTTGCTCTTGCCGGAAACAATGATTCTATGGGTAGAACAATGTCAGTTATGGGTGTAGACGACAAGATATTTCCTGATGCGTCAGCCATTCGTCCTTGAACGGCAAAGCCGCTGTTAGGGTCTATCAAAGTACCCCTTGCATCAACTGCGAAACTTCCATCACGGCTATAGAGATTCGCCTCTCCATGCCGAAGGACAAAGAATCCCTCTCCTGCAATAGTAAGATCCGTAGGATTCCCTGTTGTTTCCAAACTTCCCTGAGTGAATATAGTATCTATGCTGTCAACAGTTGACCCACGCCCAACCTGAAACGGGTTCAATCCACCACGAGTCGCTGTTGGTGGTGTTCCACCCTTCAGCGTCAGCGAAAGCGCATCCGAGAATGAAGCCCGTGACGATTTATACGATGGGGTATTGATATTGGCGATGTTGTTTCCTATTACGTCGAGTGACGTCTGATGTGTCCTTATGCCTGACAATCCTGAGATCAGCGATCTTAGCATTGTATTGTCTCCTCTTTTCAATCGCCTCTAGTCGAGAGACGATCCATAAAGCCTCCTCTTATCGAGGTCCAGCCTTTTATAGTATTATTGTGCTATCAATGTTTGTGAAAATTTTATCCTTTTGCCTTGCCTTGTCTACTGCGGTGATGATTGTTCTGTTGCTTATATTCACCACCAGAGCTATGTCCTTTAGCAGCATCAATGATTCTCTTGAGCCTTTCTTCTCAGCCATATTTGTTGCATCATTTATGCGACCGAGATCCTGCTGTGATATAGTGATGTTTTGCTGTTTAAGGCGTTCTTGCGCATGTGCCGATACCTTCACCTCCGTTTCCTGTTTTTGGTTTTCCAGAATTTGTGCAAAGCTTTCCGTACCAATCGGTTGCGTCTTCTGCACGTTCTGCGGCAAACCCCTGCCTGCAATATTTGCGATTTTATTTACCATACATCATCCCCCCGTAGAGTTTAGTAATATCTTCGTCACCGCTGATAGAGGGAAGCTTGAATTTCCCATATTCAATAAAGTTTGCGAACCATCAATAGATACCCCATCTACAATTCCAGAAACCGTATTATTGATACCGAGGTTTTGTCCGTTAGCATCCTTTGCTGAAATTTTATAAGAGTAATTACCATTACTCATTCGTATACCATCATTATTTGTGCCGTCCCAACTAAAGCTAGAAGAACCTTTCAACTGCTTTCCTAGATCGGCGTTCTTCACAACGTTGTGGTTAGTATCATAGATAGCTATTGTGACGCTTGCATCTTGAGGCAGTGAAAAATCCAGAGAAGCAGATGACTGGTCTGATAAAGTAAAAGACGAGTTAGCGGAGGTATCAGCAGTAACCTTTTTCCCAATAAGTGCCAATGCTGACGTCTTTGAATCTGTCTTTTGTAGCTCTAATAGGGAATTTATGCTAGAATTTAGTTTCTGCATTTGCTCTAGCGCAGAGAATTGCGCTGTTTGAGCGATGAATTGCTCATTACTCATAGGCTTCGTCGGATCCTGATAGCGTAGTTGAGTTACGAGAAGTTGTAAGAAATCATCTTTACCTAGCACCGAATTAGGCTTAGTGGTCTTTGTTGTGGAACTAGATTGAGTTGTTTGGGCATTCACCGTACTAATACTCATATTTCTCCTCCTATCATGTTAAAATATCAACCATAGACTCATTATTGACGTACCTCATGTAACGTTTAGCATTTTCGTGATTATCGTTATTCTGTTCATCACCTCGATTATTATTCCATGATTCTGATATCCATTTGTTCTGCTGTGACGTATTTGGGTTATATGAATTGAACTTTGAAGAACCGTTATCAAGCGTTACGTGGAACCCTGAAACCTGCACATCGCTTTGCATAAGGCTTTTCCTTATGTCCGGTAATTGGGCATCTATCATTTCTTTGGTCACAAGGCGGGAAACGCTCATCTCCACCATAATCCTGTCATCTTTTAAGAATACTTCGAGTCTAATTTTTCCCAGATGGGTTGGCTCCAACTGAATTGTTACAGAGTGTGGTTTGGTATTATAAGATTTAACCGCATTGACGTATTCTGCTATTTTATCCGGCAATTCCACCACAGTAGAAGTCATTTCACTTTTCGCAGTGGTCGGAATATTCTTAATATCGGTTTTATGGCTCATTAATACCGATTCATTATTCACTCTGGAAACCGGAATATCGAACTTCTCAGGCGTTCTATCTATGTTTTTCGATTCGTGTTCTTTAATCTTTGGCAATATAGTGTCAGGGCTTACATCCATCATCACATCGTCTTTAATGGATGCGGTATTTCCCTTTTCACCATTAATCACTGGATTCTGGAAATTATGGGCTATATTTGTTTTTCTCTGAGCTGAATCCACAAAATTGTAACTAATCTGACTTGTTTCTTGCGGAGTATTCTCTTTTACAGCCTGCCTTGCTTCTTGATTCATTCCTGTTCCCATTATCTGTGAATTGCTTTCAGGATTTTTTGATATATTCAGCTTTAATAATTGTTCCGATTTTATAAGTGGGTCGGATAGCCTTTGGATCATTTTTTCAGGTGCATATCCATCGTTTTGTTTTTGCTGATCCTTTCCTGAGTTCTGATTTTCCATGAATTTCGTTAATTTTCCCTGTTCTGTTTCAAAGCTACTTGCTTTATCTAACTCGGATACAAACTTAGTTTCTTTATAATCAGATTTTGTTATTTGAATTTCACTTATTTTATATTGATTACTTTTAAATCGTTGATCCAGAGCATTGCTGTTCTTTATATCTTGCGTAAAAGCATCCGCTACTATTTGTGTCCTGTTCGTCTGTCCAATGTCTCCCTTTCGTTCAGGTGTTTTTAGAGCAGATGATGCCTGAACCATGCTAATGTCTTTTTTATGGGTGATATTAATACTTTGAACTGCGTTTATATCTTCTGATGATGCTGATGATAAATTCAGCGTAATACTATCAATGGATTTATAAAATGATTGACGAGAATCTATTTCTGAATCGGAAGTACCAGTTTTGTATGAACTTCGGGGAAGTTCACTATTCTCTTCTCGCTTTACCTGTGACGGTGTTGGTTCTTGACTATTGCCTGACAATCTTATAGAGTCGTTTATCTTAAAATCATCATTTAACCTGTTTGCTTGAGGCGTTTGGATATAAACGGGATTAAGATTGGATTTGATCTGTGATTGCGAGCTTTGGGCTGGCTCAATAGGATATTCACGTTCTGTTTTCCCTTGTATGTCATTCTCTCTGGAAGCTGTCTCTGATATCTTTGGTATAGATTTATTAGTGAGTTTGTCCGATTCAGTCTTTTGGCTGGAAGCTGGATTTTGTTCGGATTTGATTTGTGAAGCCGATAATTTATACTCGCTACGTTCTACCTGCCTGATCTCAGAAGTGTCACTGTCCTCCACTACTGATACCTTCACCGCAGAATAATCATCAGGCTTATGCGCTTCGGATACTTCGTTTTGAGTTTGCTTAGGAGCAAATTTGACCTGCGTATGTGGATTTTGAGTCAGATTATTATCTTGTTTGAGTTTCAACTGCTTAATAATAGGTGTATCAATTGCTTCTTGAGTCACTGCTGACAAGTATATCGGAGAGTCGTTAGTCAGTTCGTTTTCCCTAAAGGACTGATGATTAGCAGGATTTACCTCTGGCTTAACTGACTCAAACGACCTTTGTTCTGTTTTAGTATACTGTTCAGTGTTTATTCGATTAGAACTCAAAACAACCTTTTCTGATATTTTGGCTATCCTGATCTTACTTTCATTCTGTAAAAACTGTAATGGTTTTTCACTCGCATTAGTTTCCTTCGGTTTTTCATTTTCATCTTGTGTAATATTGCTATCAATCAACGGCTTTAATCCCAATTCCGTTCGCTCTATACTATTTTCAGGCAGGACAGGATCAAGCGAATTCTTTGCTAACGTGTTAAGTTGTTTATATTTCTGTTGTTCGGAACTGTGTTCTGTCACTAGATTGGGTAAAAATTGAAAAGCTGTGGGGATAAGGTTTTCGGAACTCACGTAAACCTGATTGTTTCCGGGAGCATCTATCTTCAGGATTGGTTCAGGCATATCAGTTTTTTCATCTTCAGTGTATGCTTCGTGACCAATATTATCAGCATATAAATTCTGCTCAGAGACCAGCTTATTCTGTTTATTCTGAGCCAATATAATTTCCGAAAGGTCAACGTCATCACTTGAAAGAGCTTTTATATCCTTAGATATATTAAGTAATGGGGGGTTGTTTAAGTCCACCTTGCCAGCAGGCAAAGGCTTAAGCGCATTTACATCCTGTGAGTTTGGGTTTTCGTCTATATTACCATTGGATGCAGTCTTCATAAGTTGGGAGAGTTCATCAACAAACTGACTGGTGCTTCCTATATGAATGGGCGTGAATGTACCCAGGGCATTGCCTTTATTTTCCGAAAGACTGATTGTTCTATTAAGAGACTGAAAAATGACGTTTTTCATATTGTCTAGAACTCACTCAAATGATGTACTTCCTGCGTTAGCGAGTATCTTACTGACCTTAGCGGCGTAAGTTGGGTTTTGGGCGGCGATAGCTCCCATTATTTTACCCGCTGTTCTATCGCTCATCTTGGATAATAATTGTTCCGTCATACTTGGCTCCAATTCACAAAGAACCGTGGCAGCGTCTTCGGACTTCATTGAACTATAGATTTTAGCCAATTGTTGATATTTATCAACAGATGACTTGGTACTTTTAAGTGACTCGACTTCAAATTTAACTGATGCCAGTTTGGCTTCTTCAGCCGCAGTCTCCGCCTTATATTTCTCTACTTGCATTTCCAGAGCTTTATTACTACTTCGATCAATGGGGTTTTCAGTTTTCACCACGCTATTGGCGTTACTTTGACTCTCATCACTCTTAGCAATGGGCTGTGCTATCTTTTGATCTGTTTTCTCGTTTCGCACAACCTCACTCGCCGCTTGTGCATTGACCCGGTTGAAGGTTCCAGTGAAGAACATAGTAACTCCAACAGAAAGAAGAAATGCCAATAAACCTACACCAATAACTAGCTTCATTTTAACTATCCTTTCTAGCAAAACGGGTTGTTACGATCTCATTCACTACCTTGTTCTCTTGTTTAAGTAAGTCTTGATTATATTGCTTGAACTTTTTATCTCGTAATTTCTCGATTATCTTTTTTGATCTGGATGCCTCTATGAGTTTATCTCTTGCCTCGATGACCTTATTATTTAATTCACTAATAACTTTCCTCTGGATGACAGATTGCTGTGAGAGGTTATCCAGATACAGAAGATAATTTTTTTTCTCCTGTAATTTGCTTTGCATCGTCCGTTGAGCATCTCTTATCTCGAACAATTTTTCCTCTTCTCTGAACTGTTTTTCCCTCAGAGAAGCTAATTCAATACGGCATTGATCCTCAATAGATTTGCGATATTTCAGGAGCGTTTCTAACGCAAACTTGAACCGCAATTTTCCCTCACTTCAGGTGGTCCCCGCAAAATATCCCATCCTCTCATAAAGGGTCAAACAAAGCAGTAGCCTCATATTTACTTGACACAGGTTCGTTTATCTCTGGTTGTTGTATAAGTTTATGCAACTTCTGCGCCACATCCTACCTGATTGTGCATATACCAAAAGAGATGTTGCCAAGAACTGCGCATTTCTTGAAAGTGGCGAAACTCATGTCTATTTTACTATCGGTTATGTATGCTCTATCGTTGAGATTGACGTCAACGAAATATAAGTTCCCATCAAACATAGCCGCCTTAAAATCAACTATACCTTTGAAGGTAGCGGATCTGAAATCAGTTTCACCCTGGAATACCGTTGCACTAAAGAAAGCATTAACGTTGAAATTAGCCAATTTAAATGAGGCATCTCTTCTGAAATTTGCTGAATCGAAGTATGCACAATTGATCGTCGAATGAGTAGCAGAAGCAGTACCAAAAACGGCAGAACTGTAATCTGCGGAGCCTTCAAATCGGCAGGATTTGAAGCGAATGCCTTGCATGAATTTGCTTTCAGCAAAATTTACGTCACATCCAAAATCAGATGATCGAAAGTCTGTATGCCCATTGAACGTGGCTGATTCAAATGACGTTCCACCTTTGAAACTTGATAGCCTAAAATCCACTCCTCCATTGAAAACTGTTGACTTGAAAGATAGATTTTCATCAAAACGGATGTGTTCAAAGTATAAGTTTCCAAGGATTTCACTATAATCTACTTTTACACTTCCTGATATTACAGTTTCGCCATTTCGCTTCGCAGAAGATGCAATTCTTCTCATGTCAAGATCGCCAGTAATAATAGCGTATTCAATGTCTACGTTATTTCCTTTCAGGATCGCATTTATTACGTCTGAAGCAGGAATTGTTATCAAGTTATCCTGTGTTCCACGAAAACTAAAAATCTCTGAAGACATTTCTATACTCTTACCTTTTGTCAAAATTAGTTCAATAATTGGAGGAGATTCGACACACTTTCATCAAAATCTGCGCGTTCATCAATAGGTTGCCTGAGATAATTGTTGATTTTGTCAATGTTATCCAGTGAGTAATCTATCTTTGGATTGCTCCCATTGGAATAAGCGCCTATGTCTATAAGATCCTTAGAATCATTATATACTGCCAGAGTTTCTTTAAACCTTGCAGTCGCCTTCTGATGCTCTGGGGTAGTAACTTCGACCATAAGCCTGCTTATACTCTGGTTTACGTCAATAGCAGGATAGTGACTGCGTATTGCAAGGTCTCTGGACAGCACAATGTGTCCATCCAGTATAGACCGAACACTATCACCAATAGGGTCATTCATATCGTCTGCTTCAACGAGTACAGTATATAATCCTGTGATTGTACCTCTATCTCTGGTTGTACCTGCTCGTTCTAGTAGTTTAGGGAGTTTAGCAAACACAGATGGCGTATATCCCTTATTTGCTGGTGGTTCGCCTATAGCCAGTCCAATCTCCCTTTCTGCCATAGCGTATCTAGTCACTGAATCCATCATCAGTAGCACATCGTTACCCTGGTCTCGAAAATATTCAGCAATAGCCATAGCTGTAGATGGTGCCAGAGAGCGGAGCAGTGGCGGTTGGTCTGACGTTGCTACGACTATAACCGAGCGCTTTAAACCTTCATCTCCAAGGTTTTTCTCTATGAAATCCCGAACCTCACGGCCACGCTCTCCAACAAGAACAATAACGTTGACGTCAGCAGACGTGTTTCTTGCAATCATGCCAAGCAATACACTCTTACCCACGCCAGAACCTGCAAATATGCCAACTCTCTGGCCTTTACCACAAGTAAGGATACCATCAATAGCCCTTATTCCTGTGGCAAGTGGTTCTTTGATTCGTTTCCTTTCAAATGGATCCGGAGGATCGTTATGCACAGAATACTTTTGAGAGCAAGGTATAAAATCTTGCTCTTTCAACCCCATGTCTACATAGTCTAAAGGCTTTCCAAGAGCGTTGAGAGTTCTTCCCAGTAATTCTTTTCCTACTCCCACAGTAAACGTCTTGCCGATTTGCATGATCCGGTTCCCTGGTTTTATTCCCTGAATGTCTCCCAAAGGCATGAGCAAAGTCTCATCTCTCGTGAATCCCACTACCTCAGCTTTCATCGTTCTTGACGGTTTATCCGTATAAATAGTACAAAGCTCACCTATGGAAGCAGACATGCCAACCCCTCGAGTAACCAATCCGATCACCTGAGTTACCTTCCCATATTTTCTTAATGATGGTGCGCTTTTTACTGCATCTATGAGGTTTGTTAATCCCATATTTCAAAACCATATTAGCTTTCGGTTAATTGTTCAGAAGTTATAGCTTCCATAACTGACTCCAGCCTTGATTCATAAGTCATATCAAGGATGTTTGTATCTGTTGTAATCACACACCCGCCATGAGTCAAAGCAGGATCGTCCTCTATCATAATCTTTGCTGTCTGATCGAATGTTACCGACCTGAGAAAATCCAATAACTCATTTGCGTGTTGTTCCAATATTGTCCTATCTTCAGGATTTATAAGGATTGTAATTTCATTCCCTATTTTTGCTGTTTTTATTGCCTCTTTTATCACGTCAATGATAAATTCAGGATGCTGCTTCAATTCACAACACACCAGTTTTCTGGCTATTACCATCGTCAAATTGATAAGGTCATCTTCTGCATTAGCGACGATCTCATCTTTAAGAGAAGCCAATTCCCTAATAGCATTGGTTAGCACTTGCGACATCCGTTCGATTGCCTCATTTATCTCTTTCTCTGCAACCTGAAGTCCTGCTTCATAGCCAGACTGAAAAGCCTTATCTTTTATCTCTTCTGCTTCATTCTGAGTCTTAAGGACGATCTTCTGTGCATCATTTTGTGCTTGTTCTATAAGCATTTCTGCCTGCTTTCCTGCATCAAACACTTCTGTCTCACTGTCAAGACCGCTCATTAGTTCGTCTGAATCACCAAAAGGCGTGAATCTCATAGTTTGAATTCTATTTGTTTCATAGTCTTTTGTAGACATTACTCTTTGTATTCGAGATGTATGGCTGATCTTCATTTCATCACCATTAACCCCGGTATCCCTCTCAAGAGTAGAATTGGCTCAAACTCCCCTCTTGAGAGGCTGGTAGGGATAGTTTTTAAAAGAAGGAATGGGTTAGACAAAAACTTCTTGCACAGAATCCCTGACAACCTCTATCGTTCCCGACTGAATCATCTCTTTTGCTGTGGCAAGTATCCTTCCTTGTGCCGCTTGCACGTCCCTTAAACGTACAGGCGGCATGGTCTGCAAATCACTCTGGATTGATTGTCTCCGTCTCTCGGACATATTCATGAATATCTTATTTATTATCTCCTCAGTGCTTGCCTTCAATGCCATTAACAGATCGTTTTCATCTACCTCTTGCAGGAGTCTCTGTATGCCCATATCAGTAATGAAAATTATGTCATCGTACATGAACATAAGGTTTGATATTTTATCAGCCAATCCCGGATCGCGCTTTTCTACGGTCTCCATGATCTGTTTTTCGACATCAATATCGGCGTAGTTTAGTATGTCCGCAACAACCCTTATGCCACCGGTACGCACACGTTTACGTCCCTGTGATTTCTCCATCAGGGAATGTTCAATTTGTGATATGATCTCTGGTGACACCGTTTTCATATTAGCAATGCAGATGATGGTTTCTGTTTGAGTCTCTAAAGGGAGAGATTCAAGTATCTGTGCTGACCTTTGCTCCTTCATGTGTGAGAGGACCAGGGCTATGGTCTGTGGATGTTCATCCTTTAAAATCTCTACAAGAGTATCGTTTGAGCCAGATGACAAAATCAAGTTATCAAGCGGTCGTACGCTGATATTTTCACGAATTCGATCTACAGCATTCATAGCTTTTTCCGTACCCAAAGCTTTACTAAGTACTGCAGTAGCATAAGCCAATCCGCCTTGTATAAACGTCGAGTTGGTTGAGATACCATCGTAAAATTCATCAATTATGGGTTCTGTGTCTTCTATACCCATACGCGGCATCTTTGTAATTTCAGAGGCAAGTCGTTCCACCTCATCATTTTCCAGCATTTTGAAAACCTTAGAACATGAGTCTGCTCCCAGTGAGATCAAGAGAGCCGCCGCCTTCTGTATGCCTGTGAGTTTCATTATCGCCAAATCCTATCATCCTCCATAAAAAAGCTGAGTATTATCAATCATTTTGCCATCCAATCCCTTAGCATTTGTACCACTATTTCCGGGTCTTTGTCCAATGTTTCGATAATCCCTTGTTTCTTCTTCTTCTGCATTGGAGATATGGTTATTTGTGGAACGGGTTTTTTCTCTGAAGCTGACAGTTCTGGCGTTGCTTCTAATCCTTGTGAAACCCGATCGAGCATAAGAGGTTGTGGACGCCCCATCTCAAGCTCACTGATCTTGCTTTCACGTCCACCTTTAAATATAAGCCGAAGCACGAAAAACAAAAGTGCGGCAATTGCGATCCCAATAACTGCCTTTATTATCATGTTCCGTAGCCGCTCAGATTTTACCGTCTTTTCAGCATCATCAAGTTCCTGCTGGAGTGAAGTGTCGAAAGGTATATTCTTAACCTCAATTTCAGGATCACCTCTTGATACGTCAAAACCCACAGCGTTTTTGACAAGGTTCTTAATGTCATCTAACTCCTGCTGAGTCCACGCAGTTGTAGTATCATTAATCATTTTATTATCAACGACTACTGCTACGGATAGCTTTGTGATACTACCCGGAGGTTTCGTAGTCTTTAGAACTGTCTTGCTCACTTCGTAATTAACGTTGGAGTCTGAACCTTTATATTCCCCAAGACCGCTACCTGATTGTGGGTTCGGTGTTATGGCGGATGTTACACCGGGCGTTCCCGAAGGTAGAGTGCCCCCTTTTGAACTGTAATCAGTGTTTTGCTCTGATTTTACGACGATTTTATCGGGATCATAAGTTTCTGATGAAGTCTCGGTCATATTAAGATCGATTTCAGCGGCTACCTGAACAGTAGATTTGTTTTGACCAAGCACCTTGTCTAACATGCTCTGTACCTTTTGCCCAAGCCCTGACTCAACATTACGCTTATACTTTAACTGAGAATCGCTCAATAGCGAATTCTGCCCCGGCTCTGACAATAGGTTGCCATGTGTGTCAATTATAGTGATGTTCTCCTTATCCAGATTCTCCACCGCACTTGCCACTAAGTGTGCAATGCCGACTACCTGAGACTCATTGAGTTTTGCTCCCGGACGAAGCTTTAGAACCACAGAAGCCTTTGCCGGTTGCTCACGCTCGGTGAATACTGTCTCTTTTGGGAGAACGATATGCACTCTTGCCGCTGCAACTTCCTTAATCTGAGATATGGTCCTCGTCAGTTCTACCTGAAGCGCTCTCTGATATTTCAGTTTTTGGACAAAATCAGTTGTACCGAAATCTGTCTTATCGAATCCCTCAAATCCAACCGCACTGCTAGCTTCGGGTAATCCTTTATTTGCAAGCCTCATTCTCGTCTTATAGACTTCCGACGAAGGCACCATGATTGACTTTTCTGACAGCTTATATGGAACCCTCGACATGCTTAGTTCATCTTCAATTACTTGTGTATCTTCGGGAGAAAGCCCGGAAAATAGAACTACGTAATCTGGCTTGCTTGCCCAGAGAGCTAAAGATACGATAACTACCGGTATAGCGGCGGCTACCAAGCCTATAATCAATTTCCTTCGGAAAGGTAACTCACTCCATCTTGATTTCGCCCGATCCAGAACACCTCTCGTATCTAACACCTGTTATTCTTCTCCATAAGTATATATTCACACAAACCCATTACTCGTGACTCGTAACGAGTTACTTACACCTGCATCCTCATGACTTCTTCATAAGCCTGCAAAATCTTATTGCGTACCTGCATCATTAATCGGAAAGAGACATCAGCCTTCTCCATCATGATCATTGTCTGAACGATGTCTTTATTATCACCCATCACCAACTCATCAATAGCAGTATCAGCTTGCTTCTGAAGATCGTTGACTTTATCTATGGATTCCATGAGCATATTAGAAAAGGATTTATCATCTGGCTTATTTGTCCCTTCGGAAACAGCAGAAGTAGCTTTTGATGGTGAAGCTACACTTGTAGTAGGTATTATCAACTGATCAATCTTCATGTCCCCATCTCCTTAAATTGAGCATGAGTTATCTTGACAATTCCCAAGACTTGGTGATCATACTCTTTACCGCAGTAAAAGCATTGACGTTTGCCTCATAAGCCCTGGTGGCGGACAATATATCTGCCATTTCAAGCACTGCATTAACGTTGGGCATCAGCACATTTCCATTCTGATCAGCATCAGGATGCCCCGGCCTATTAACTTCTCTAAAAGGAGTTTGATCTTCGACAATAGCTGATACTCTTGCCCCGTTCAATTTTCCCATGAGTTGTGGAAACGGCTCGTAATAATTGCCAGCCGCCTCAAGTATGACCTGTTTGCGCCGATATGGACTGCCATTCGCAGTCCTTGTTGAATCTATGTTTGCAAGGTTTTCAGAGGCAACGTTCATTCGATACCTCTGAGTTATAAGCCCGGTAGCACTTATATCCATAGCACTGAATAAGTCCATTTTTAACTACCTCCCATTCCTCTACAGAAATATTATGTAATTAGTATTTCGGCATATTCCGCTTTAAATTAAAGCCCAAAAGTGAAACAATGTAACTTAACTTGACAATGTTAGATTAAAAAATAAATGCGATTGTAGCCCAACTTTCTATGTTGGTAATTCAAGAACTCGTTATTAAAAACCAAGCTAGAAGCTTGGGCTACTTAGAAATTTAACATTGCCAAGTTAACATATTTGAACAAACTTTCTACAAATGCTGAAAACTGATAATTTTTAAGCATTACCGCTTATGCTTGCTTTCAGGATGCGCAGTTTATTCCCCAGAAGTTGCAGGCACGAGTTATGAAACAAAGTGTTCTCAGTCAGTTTTACCTGTTCCTGATCTATGTCAACCGTGTTGAGTTCAACAGAAGGTCTCTGATCGCTTAGGTATGGAGCTAATATAGTCGTCGGTGGTAAAAGAGCGGATGCCGTATGATCCGCTCCGGGTGCCTGTGATTTCGTAAAAAGCTCAAGCTGATCTCTGAACGTAATGTCCATCGCTTTATAATTGGGAGTATTGATATTAGCAATATTATTGGCAATAACCTTGTGTCTCAGGCCAGTGTAATAAATTCCCGCTGTAAGTAACTGTGTGGTTTTATCGAATAGCATTGTTAATCCTTCCTTTATCTTTCGAAAAACACATTTTCAAAAGGCATAATCCGATTCATATTCGTTTTGAGCAAAGAATGTACCAATAGCATACAAACTTTTCTGCATGAGCTTACTGAAATTGTGATAAAACATGATAAAGTCACATACTACGGTTTTTGAATAAATATGCGTGAATTTATTCCAGCTAAGTTTTACCTTATTACTTAATATTTTTTGGGAAATTTAGTTAGATTCGAGGGAACTTTTTTCCTATGGCTTTGGACTTGACTGTTTGTAATCTCAGTGAGATAATAGCGGAAAGCTGTAGAGGAAGGCTTTAGGCTTCCAAAATGTTAATCAAACAAACTTGAATATAACAAGGAGATATATATGGATATAAATAAAGCAAAAAGCTGGTATCGCAATGCGTTCTGTAAACTACACTTTGACATGCACACGCCCGATACTGTTACAAATATCGCATTCGGCTTTGACTCCGAAGAATTCGCTCAACGATTAAAGATTGCCTCACCAGATGCGATATGTTTCTTTGCGAAAAGTGCTATTGGCTGGTCTCATTACCCAACCAAAATTGGTGCAATACATCCTCATCTTAAACGTGATCTGCTGAGAGAAGCACTTGACGCTTGCCACAAACATGGAATAAAGCTAATAGCATACTATTGCATCGAAGTTATACCTGCGCCAATCGTTGAGAAGCATCCTGAGTATCTCCTGAGGAATAAAGACGGTAATCCCGTTCTTGAGCATGGTGAAAGAGCAGTTGCCTGTCCGAACTCCCCTGTTCAGCAGGAACACATATTGCCTCAATTAAAAGAGATACTAGAAAACTACGACGTTGATGGTGTATTCTTTGATGGATTTCCTGCCTTACACCAGATTTGCTACTGTGAATATTGTCGTAAAAGTTTCGGTGAAGAAATCCCATCAGACTCGAATCATCCAGCGTGGCAAAGGTTTATCCTCTGGCAGCAGAAATGGATCAACGACTGGTGTACCGAGACTTCCCGATTCATTCATTCCGTGCAGCCAGAAGCACTTGTCGGGATCAACTGGCTTTCAGCGAATCGCTACGCTTGCGCTCCACCGCCGGAAGTTGATTACCTTACTGCTGACTATCCCGTTGCTGACAATTGCGCCCTTGGTACTTCTTATCAACTGGCAGGCTGGTGCTGGAGAGATATACCGTCAGACGTTATGAACGCCCGAATGCTTCACTGGTGGCAGGACTGGACGTGCCGACCATCAGCCGCCATCAAAGCAGAATTCGCCGCATCAATCGCACATTCCTGCTCATTGTTCCTCGGCGATCTGCTTCCACCAGAAACATCACTGCCTGATACAGACGTGATGGAATTGTCTGGAGATGCCTTCCGTTTTGCCCGTGAGCGAGAATCACTCGTAAATGCGAATCCGATAGCTGACGTAGCTCTGGTCAACAGCACGCAGGACTTACACTCAACCTCAATTGACGATTCTGCGCTTTACGGTGCATATTTGATTACGATAGAAAGTGGACACACAGCACATATTCTATTAGACACCGATCTGAAAGAGCATCTCCACAAATACAAAACAGTCATGCTCTGCGGGATCAAAACGTTGTCGGAGGATACTGTCAGCATCATCAAAGATTTCGTTACAAAAGGCGGATCGCTTGTAGTTTGCGGAAGTTTTCCCAGGGAAGCAGACGGCAGTTCGCTTGATGATGTGCTTGGAGTCACGTATCACGGCGACAGCGAACAAGACAGGGGATACTTGAGGATACCTGACGAGTATGCCAGCGTATTATGGGTAGATTGGGAAAAAGCAAGACCTCACGTCCTCGTTCACGGTCGCTATCCTCTAGTGAAGCCTAAAGGGTCGAAGGTCGTATCACCTGTTTACGCACTTGGCTCAGAATATCAGTTGGGAACTCATGCTCCGTCAAAGGCTTCCGAATTCTCAGCGATCACAGCCAATGGGAAAGTTGCTTTCTGTGCCTTGAACCTCGCTTATGACTACTGGAAACGTGCCAACAGCGAAGCCAAATACGTACTTGGTGGGTTGATAAATTACGTCCTGCCGAATCCAACAGTTCATGTAAAAAGCGAATTTACGCTTCAGGCTACGCTTGCAGAAAAAGAAAATGCACTTATTGTACATCTGCTATCGTATTGCCCTGAACGGAGACCGGGGATGCCTCTAGTCGTAGAAAAAATGCCGCTTATGCGTAACATAGAGGTGAAAGTAAGGTTGCAGAAGGCACCAGCTAAAGTATGGCAGTGTCCAGAGGATCGTTCATTGCAGTGGGATTTCAGTGATGGATTGTTGCACGTTATCATTCCTGATATGCGATTGCACACAGCCATCGTCATCGAGTGATAATCATCAGTTAGTTAGCCAAATTTTGTTATGTAATTGATTCCTTACTGTAGGGGGCAGGTTTCAAACCTGCCTTATTTTTTACAATACCATGTTGCACTTTCATCATTTTCGGCGTCTCATTAGTGAAAGGAATACGAAAGATGCGAACAGAAGACGGTCATATTATCCACAAATGCCTTAATGGTGAGCCAGAAGCTTTCGGTTTCATTGTAGACAAATACAAAGAAAGCGTCTATGCCTTTGCCTACACAAAACTCCGAAACTTTCAAGATGCTGAGGACGTAACCCAGGAAGTGTTCATCAAAGCCTACCGTAAACTGAATACTTTAAGAAGCTGGGATAATCTCCTCGCATGGCTTTATGCCATCACTTCCAATCTCTGCAAGGACTGGATCCGAGCAAGATCAAGACGACCCGATCAGGAATTCATAGAAGATAAAGATCCAAACACATTAGAAGCCGTTTCAGTGAACTCCTATCGTGAAAGCCTGATACTAGAATTGCTCGATGAAGCATTGGATTCACTCCCTGAGATCTATCAGCAGGTTCTGGTGCTTCATTATATGGGTAATATGAACAGCTTCGAGATCGCAAAATTTATTGGCATGTCCCCCGGTTCTGTCAGGGAACGCCTTAGCAGAGCAAGAGCATTACTAAAAGAGGAGATACTTACGATGATGAATGTAACGTTTGAAGGACAGCGATTAAGAGCAGGATTCACGTTCCGCATTGTAGAGACGGTGAAACACATAAGAATCCACCCGGGTCCACCTGTTGCGAGTGTCCCCTGGATCCTTTCGCTGGCAGCGGGGGTCATCTTCGGAGTTCTAAGTCTCGGTCCGGGAATTAAACTACCTGATCTTATGCCTGCACCCATGAGTTCACCGATTCCAGAGAAATCCAGTGTGATAATGAATGGAGAATTCCCGCTGAAATTGCTAATGGGCGATGAAATGTTAATACTTTCTGGTAAGCAGGGGTATGGCAGTGGCGGAGAATCCAACCGTCTAGTTCGACAGAACGCCTTTTCTCTTGCGCCAAAAGGAGAGAAATATACCTTCGTTGCATCATGGCCAGAGGAGATTATAGGCTTAAGGTCACCCAGCGATGTGAAGCTAGATAGTTCTGGAAATCTGCTTGTAGCTGATTCTGCAAATCACCGTATCCAGAAATTCGATTTAGATGGCAACATCTTAAAGGCATGGGGAACTTATGGCAGTGGTGATGGGCAGTTCGATTTTCCAGTGAGTATAGCCATTGATAACTCAGGAAATATCTATGTATCTGACAGCCAGAACAACCGTATCCAGAAATTCGATTCAGAAGGCAATTTTTTGACCAAGTGGGGAACTCTTGGTTCTGGAGATGGACAGTTAAATTATCCCAACGGGATCGCTGTTAGCGATTCAGGGAATATTTATGTGCATGACCTTAGAAATTATCGTATTCAGAAATTCAATTCAGAAGGCAAATTTCTGATGAAATGGGGTTCCGAAGGATCCGGCGATGGACAGTTCAAATGGGGATATAATCTAGTAGTAGATAAAACAGGCAATGTCTATGTAGCTGATAGTGGAAACTACCGGATACAGAAATTTGATTCAAATGGCAATTTCCTGGCAAAATGGGGTTCTCAGGGTGAAGGTGATGGGCAGTTTCAATGGGCTTATGGAATAGCAATAGACAATTCAGGTAATGTAATTGTAAGTGGTACGGATTGCCGCTTTCAGAAGTTTACTCCTGATGGCAGGTTCTTGAGTAAATGGGGGATATTTGGCTACGGTGATGAGCAACTTTTCTGGCCGGAAGGTATAGTAGTGGACAAAGAAGGCAATGTCTATGTTGCTGATGGAATGCGCAGCCGAATCCAGAAATTTGATCAGAACGGTAATTTCCTGAAAAATACAGGAGGAACAAACGCCGGTGGACAACTTAATCAACCTTGCGGTTTAGCTCTAGATAAGACGGGCAACGTATATGTTGTCGATCAGGCTAACACGTGCATTCAAAAGTTCGATCAAAATGGTAAATTCCTGACAAAATGGGGAAAGGGCGGCTTCGGAATTGGCCAATTCAGTTGGCCCTATGGGATCACAGTAGACAAAGCAGACAATGTATACGTAGCTGACCCTAATGTTAACCAGCGCATACATAAATTCGATTCAAATGGCAAGTTTTTGAAAAGTTTTAGCGGACCATTTGGAGATTGTTCCGGCGTTGCAGTAAACAGCAAGGGAAATATCTATGTAGCGGAGCGAGGCGTCGCCCGTATCCGTGTATCCGATTCAAATGGCGCTTTCGTGATGGATTGGGGAGGCCAAGGAGCTGGTGATGGTCAATTCTATTGGTGTGAGAGTTTAGCAGTTGATGCCGATGATAATGTTTACGTGGCTGATACAGGTAACAATCGTATACAGGTATTCGACTCAAAAGGCAGGTTTTTGGCCAAGTGGGGAAGCGAGGGAACTAGCGATGGGCAGTTCAGTTCTCCCAATGGGATAACGGTAGATAGCTCTGGAAGAGTCTATGTAGTTGATAGCGGTAACTATCGCATACAGGTATTCGATTCAAATGGCAATTTCCTAGCAAAATGGGGGAAATACGGCGCCGGGGATAAGGAGTTCGCCTGGCCTTCTTATGGTATAGCTGTGAGCAAATCCGGGTATGTTTATGTATCTGATACATCTAATAATCGGATTAAAGTCTTCCGCTCACCAGTTGGCGGTTCTGTTGATCCTTTGAATAAGCAACCCGTGACATGGGGACAAGTAAAGCAGACAGAGCTTTTTCAGAACTACCCCAACCCTTTTAACCCCGAAACGTGGATACCATATCAACTAGATGAAGATACCAGAGTGGAGATCAGTATATATACATCAGATGGACAGCTTGTGCGGACGTTGAATCTTGGACGTAAACAGGCTGGGAGTTATACCAACAGAGAAAAGTCAGCATACTGGGACGGTAAGAACGAAGCTGGAGAAAGTGTGTCTAGCGGGATATACTTCTACACCATTCACGCTGGGGATTACAGCGATACAAAGAAGATGGTAATAGCCGAATGAATAATATCACTCAATAAGCCTGAGCATTACCTGATAAGCCTCTTCTACGTACTTCGGCGCATTCTCCACATCTTTTACTTCTAGTTCCAGAGTGATAGTGCTTTTGTAGCCTATCTCTTTTAACGTGCCAAAGATAGATGGAAGATCAACTTCCCCATGCCCGATGGCAACTGACTGTGTGCCTACGTGATCTTTCAGGTGAACGTCAAATATCCTGTTCTGATATTTCCTTATCAGCTTTATAGTATCAACCTTTGCCGAGTGAAAATGCCCTGTATCAACGCAGATGCCGATGCAGGGGTGATCGATCTCGTCAAATATGCGGTCATAGTCCTCAAGCTGTTCTATGACGTTGCCATAGTGAGGCTCAAGACCGATTGTGACCTTGTTATCAGGTGGTAATAGCTCGATTATGCGCTTCACACAAGCTATGACAACCGATATATCATGATCCTTCCTGCCGACTGCACCGGTAGAAACGACGTGAACCCCGCCTAATTCAGTACAAAGCCTTACCGCTTTAGCAATGGCTTTAGCATGTGTTTCAATCTGTTCAGGAGTCGCACCTCCATAGCCCGGCGGATATAAGCCAGTGCATTTCAGTCCAGCATCCTCGATTCGCTTTCTCAGGGATGCGGTATCCAATGAATCTATAGCCAGCGGACTCCACGTCATAGGTCCGTGAATATCAACAAACTTGAATCCAGCCTTTGGCGCATATTCAAGAGTTGCAGAGACTTCGTCATCTGCATAGCCACGATAGCAGACAGATGCGCAACTAAGATACACCTTTCAATCTCCTTTCACTATTGGCTCTAACTCCCCTCTTGAGAGGGGTTAGGGGGTGTGTTATTTAACTATCCATAGACATAAGAAAATTAAACAACTCAGATTCATCTTTCACGACAATAGCTCCGTCATCCACTAATTCATTGAATATCTCGGTAGCTTTGCCGCCAGTGTAATCCATACCCTCGAAACCATCAAATACTATAACTGTTGCGCCATTTGATTGTGCAGACTGAACAGCGATCATATTCTTCAGATTACCGATACCGATTGGAACCTTTGTTAGTATGACTACGTCAGCATTCTGCGCCAGTTCCATATTCATAAAATGAGTTTCATCGCTGATGTGTGAGAATGGGGCTTCTGCCACCGTCTCCATTTCAAGAGACCTTGCAATTTTGTAATCACTATCACTTATATTAATCACACCGGTGCTGACATGAAAACCTTCAATAGCTAACCAGCGCATCAGTCGAGTTCCCGATCCACCGCCGCACACAATATGCACTTTCAGCCGATGCTTTCGGTACTTTTGGTACATGAGTTTGCTCACGGGAACTATGTGTGGAGCGCCGGTCATTACATTATCAGAGACTACGGCATTAATCTCATAAACCTCCCTTATATTTGCTTCTGTTATGACTTCTTTTGGGCTTCCATCCTTGTATACGTGACCGTTTTTCATCAAAACAAGCCTATCGCAATACTCAGAAGCCATGTTAAGGTCGTGAGACACGATTACAACAGTCAGGTCACGTTCGCTATTAAGCCGTTTAATCAGATCAAATATCTCAACCTGATGGTTAATATCGAGATAAGACGTGGGTTCATCCAGAAGCATGATCTTTGGTTCCTGGGATAAAGCTCTGGCGATTATGACCCTTTGACGTTCACCGCCGCTCAGTTCGTCTATGTTTCTGTCAGCGATCTCAAGAGAATCAGTCAAAGCCATTGCGTTATCAGCTATTCTGATGTCGTTTTCCCGTTCCATCTGCCAGAAGCCAAGATGCGGTGACCGCCCCATAAGCACTACCTCTCGTGCTGTAAAAGGAAATGCTACTGATGTTCCCTGCGGAACGACTGCTACTATCTTCGCAATGTCCTTCTGTTTCATGTATGCGATATTCTGCCCCATAAGCCGAATATTGCCTTTCTCTGCTCTAAGGACTTTACTGAGCAGTTTCAGCGTAGTGGTCTTGCCAGAACCGTTAGGCCCAATGATCCCGACTATATCACCCCGTTCCACGCTGAGATTGAATCCATCCAGTACCAGGGAGCCTTTTCGGTCATAACGATATTTAATCCCTGTAGCCTGTATAGCTAGTGACATCAAATTTGTTGATACTGGTCAATCAAATTTCCCCCTTGAAAAGGGGAGAAGGGGGTATTTAAAACCTTTCTTTGAACATAAAGCATTAATCTGTTTGACCAATACTATCCTTCGTGACAATGGTTATGCTTATTATAATTACAATGTTTTATAAATGTAGTGGAAGGCTTCAGACTTCCACCTTCTGTTGATTATCATATTTTTAACGATTACATAACAGGAAAATTATATCAGTTTATACTCACAGATGCAATAAAGTGTTTCATAAGCAGACTTGTATATTACAAAATTAACGCCAACTCGTTTTTCATTGTCAAAGTAACGAATCTCTGATATTATCTTTATCTGTAAGCAATTCTCAATCAACAGGCTTTTCTTGGTTGATGATTTAAAACCTTTCCAATTACTTTGTAATTATGGAAAGGATTAACCACTGCATTTTCAATAATATGGCTGTTTCATCAGGACAATCAGA
>Ga0315274_10001066_pt1 | contig 42568 bp, 37 predicted proteins | sample YL17G02_20_MG_FD_203700 | JGI IMG/M metagenome (GOLD analysis project Ga0315274, IMG submission 203700) | Sediment microbial communities from Yellowstone Lake, YNP, Wyoming, USA - YL17G02_20 | ecosystem: Environmental > Aquatic > Freshwater > Lake > Sediment | place: USA: Wyoming | collected...
TACCTGGGCATTGCCAACTCAAACTGCGAGGCGCGCTGCGTCACGACAAGCACCAATTGCCCGACGTGCGTCAGCATCAATTGCATCATGCGTAACAACTATTGGGGCATCGACACGCCCTCTGCCCAGCAGGTGGGCATCCGCGATCAGGATGGTGACACGATTCTCGATCCGGTCGACACCACTCCCGTCATCTCCATCCTGACCCGTCCCGCCGAGACAAGCATCCTGCGGACCGCCCGCTACACCGGATCGGCACAAGACGTGCCGTACAACTCCCCCACCTCGTTGGACGTGACCATCAATCACCTCACGGGCGTTGAGTACCAGGTCGATGGCGGCCTTTGGCTCGACGCCGTTGCGCAGGATGGGAGTTGGGATGAGACAACCGAAGACTACCTCGTCCTCACCACCACGCTTGACCTCGGGACGCACACTGTCCAGCTTCGCGCGGTCAACCGCGTGGGTAATACGTCGCTCCTTGAGAGCGACACCTTTACCATCATTCCCAGCGTCTATCTACCCATTGTGAATCGCTAGCAGGAGCACCTTTGGAGCCGACATTCCACGCGCCAGGCCACCTCGAGATGCGGAGGCATTGCTTGATGAGACAACTCCACCCGCGAATCCTGGCTGCACTTGCCGCGACGTCGTTGCTTGCGCCATTGGGCCAGCCCGTCGCCGCGTGGGAAAGCCCATCGTCCGCACTTCCTGCCTCCTTGCCACACCTCGTGCAGCCGGCCGGCGCGGGAAACGTCATGTACTTCCCGGTCGTATTCCACAATGCCCCGCCGCAGGCGATCGTCGTCGATCACACGACGACCGACATCAGCCAGATCCCCGCGTATTGGATCGAGCAGGCCAAGGGCTTTGTCGTCCATTACGCGCACACGTCACACGGCAGCCAGGTGCTCTCCGGCCTGCAGTGGCTGGAGGCGCAAAGCGCCACATACGACGTCCAAATCACGGCCAGCGGCGTCGTGGTCAACTCAGCCACTCCCGGCGCGCTCAGTTTCTACGACGGCAACAACTACCCTGGCAACACCTACATCACGCCCGACATGTTCTGGGAGGTGCTCGACGGCGTCACTCACACGCGAACCGTGGCCGCCACCGGCTGGTTCGATCTCTCAACCTGGACGTGGTGCGGCCAGGCTTCCTCCTACAGTACGACTCAGATCCAGCTCTACCTCGATACGTTACGCCAGCTCGAGAGCGAGTACCCCGGCCTGCGTTTCATTCTCCTGACCGGGCACACCGACGGCACCACCCCGCCCAGCCCGTTGCACACTAACAATGACCTGATCCGCCAGTACGCACGCGATCATGCCATGGTGCTGTTCGACTTTGCCGACATTGAAACCTACGCCCCGGACGGCGGCGGGCCGTACGCCAACAACAGCGAAGGCACGTGTCAGTGGTGCAGCGCGTGGTGCAGCGCGCACCCTTCCGATTGCGCCAGCCTGCCCGGCGACTGCGCCCACACCTCCTCGCCCACGCAGGCGCGCTTGTTCTGCAAGCTCAAGGCGCAAGCCTGGTGGTGGCTGATGGCGCGCCTGGCCGGTTGGAACGGAACCCCCTGAGCCTTTTCGGGTTCGGACATGCGGCACAAGATGATGCCCTCCTCCTCGCGCGCTGGCGTACCATCCACCCCCACCTCAGGCGCTGACTGCACGCATACGCCCACCGTCCCACGCGTCACCTTGCCCCCTTCGACAGGTGAAGCGGCTGCCCCTCCTCGCGCGCCTTGTTCGATGCACTGTGGCAGGTGGCCAAGCGGCAGGCATGAGGGCGTGCGGCCGGACGAGGAAGCTAGCCCGCGCCGCTCTTGTCCAATAGGCCCGTTGCAGACGCAGTGCGCGGGTTGACCTACGATCACCTTGCATTCGCTTGACCTCCAGCAATTCGGTGTGATAACGTAGAAGCACGGCCGGCGCCGCGCGTCGTCGGCCAGCCCACTCCGCAACGCGCCCCTGCCCCTCCCTCCGGGTTTCGCATGATGTTGTCGTTAGCGACCTCTGGTGCTGTGCAACAACCGACCAACTATTTTATTTCCGTTTCAGATTCATCTCAACGCGCCTTGCCATTCACAGGAGGGGAGAATGAAACCGACCATGTTGCTCACTCGTGGGCTGGCGATCGCTGCATTGATTGCGCTGGCGCTCGCCGTCTCGCCCGGCATCGCTCAGCCCGGGGAGGTGCCCGCCAGCCGGCCGCATGCGGCGCCGATGCCGCTTGGCTCGTCGATACCGATCCAGGGCAGGCTGACAGACGCCGCCGGCCATCCGCTTCCAGATGGGTCCTACGACGTTGTGTTCGAGGTGTGCTACACCGGCGGGGCGTGCCCGTGCGCCGACGCCTACTCGCTGTTCGTGGAGAACGGGCTCTTCAGCGCTGTAATCTCGGACTGCTCCGCGGATCTGTTCGATGGGCAACAGCTGAATCTGCAGATCACAGTCGAGGGCGAGGTCCTCACGCCCCGCCAGCCGATCTACGCCTCGCCTTACGCGTGGAGCCTGAAACCCGGCGCCACCATACACAACTACGAGACCGGGCATGCCCTAACCCTGGTGGCCGGAACAAAGGGCGAGGATGGCAGCGCGCTGTACGCCTGGAACACCAACACCAGCGGTATCGCGGTTTGGGCCAAGGCTGCCGGCGATGATGCAACCGTCGTCATAGAGAATCTGGGCACCGGCGCGCTGCTCAAGGGCTTTGGCGGCGACAGCGGCGAGGACGAGTTCCGCATCGACAACGATGGCTCGCTTCAGGTGCGGCCCGATACCGAGGTTTTCTTCCCTGCTTCTCTGGCCCGGCTGACCCCCGCGGCGGGCGCGCTTACACTGCTCGTTCAGCCGGACGGGAGAGTCGTTGTCGACGGCCCGACGCTCAGCAACGGCGAGCTTCAAATCAGCCTCCCCGTCCCAGCGGTACTTTACGGCCAACCCATCGAAATCGAGACGGTCACGATTTACTGTCAGACTGACTACGCCGCAACCAACACCACCCGGGTTGCCCTCTGGAAGCAGGATATCGACGGCACCCCCTCGCTGATCATGGATCTCTTTGCGGGAGTGTGCCCCGTCACACCCGGCGGGTGGTATTCCTTCTCTCCGGTGACCAACAACATGCTAGATGCCTCGACCGGGGCGTTGTCGCTCGAAATCGACATCCACATCGATGACTCCGCCGAGGAGGTCACGCTGGGTGCCGTCAAACTGACGCTCGACACGCATGATGGCTACTAACCGAGGAGGTGCGGCATGAAACACATTGCCCTGCTCGTGGTCGTGGCCATCCTGCTGCTGACTGTCTCCAGCGCGCTGGCCATGTCCTCGACCAACTACCGGCTTGATTGGTTCACGCCGCTCAACACCGGCGCCGGTGGAGGCGCGGCCTCGGCCAGCTATGGTGCTGAGATGACGATCGGCCAAACCGCGATCGGTGAGGCCTCCAGCGCCAGCTACGGAACAGGATTGGGATTCTGGTACGGGATGCTCGAGTGGTTCAGGATTTATCTGCCTCTGGTACTGCGCAACTATCCGTAGGCCGCGCGTTCGCCCGATGCGGGACGACAACTCCGTCGGTGCAGGGAGGGCGCGGCCCGACGCCGAAGGGGCACGCCATGGCGTGCCCCAACTGCCGGCCGACATCGTAAGCAGGGAGCAGCCCGGCGCGCGTTCCTGGACTTTATGCCTCTCAGATAGGCTCCCAGATGGCTCCGCCCCACAGAACGGGGGTCGCAATGACGGTTCTCTCTGGTGTATTGCGAGGAGCATTGCGACTAGGCAATCATGGACACGCAATTGCGTCGCTCCCCTGAACGCACACCGGCGACCCTCATCGGGTCGCCGGTGTTGTTCGTGTGCCAGGGAAGGGTGGGGATAGGCTACTCCGCCCGCGCTCCCAGACGCCCGTCGAGCATCATCACCGCCGGGATGTGATTCCCGGCCAGCTTGAGCATTTCGACCACCTGGGAGGCGTTCCTTTCCTCCTCGACCTGCTCGTCGATGAACCACTTGAGCATCGACATCGTCGCATAGTCGTTCTCTTTGGCGGCCGCGGCATACAGGTTGTTGATCATGCCGGTCACCTTCTGCTCGTGGGAATACGCCTGTTCGAAGATGTCGAGCAGGCTCTTGTAGTCGGCCGGCGGCTGGGCGATGGCCTGCAGCGTCACACGTCCGCCGCGGTCGAACACGTAGTCGTAGAGCTTCATCGCGTGTTCTTGCTCTTCCCCGGACTGCATGCGCATCCACTTGGCCGCGCCCGGAAAGTTGTTCCCCTCGCAGTAGGCCGCCATGGCCAAGTACATGTAGCCAGAGTAAAGCTCATTCTTGACCTGTTCGTTGATTGCGTCCTGCAATGTTTTACCCAGCACCATCGGAACCTCCCTCTTCAACCCAGTTGTAGGAAACGGACGTGCCGTTGGGGGTGTGCGGTCGCCCTCACACGCATCGGCCCAGACGGTATGTTACCGCGCGGCGGGCGCCGCGCCAAGGGCAGTGCAGAAGCTCGGCCGAGGCCAATTGCGAGCTGGAGGTCAGAATTGCGGGGAGGCCCTCACCCAGGCCCTCTCCCACAGGGAGAGGGAGTTAGATCTCGCGTTCGTACATGCGGTGCATCTTGTAGAAGTCAATGCCCAGTTCAGCCAGCTCGCGCTGCATCTTGTCGTTCTCGACCCCGACCTGCACCAAGTCGGCGTGTGCGAACCCGCCCTCGTGCACGCTCTTCTCTAGCTCGCTGAACAGGAGCGCCGTCCCGCCCAGCCCGCGATACTTCTCGATGATGCCCGCGCCGTTGATGTTGACCCACTTCGTCCGGCGCAGTTCGAGCAGCAGGTCCAGCCAGCCCAGCGGCCACAGCCGGCCGTGCGTCCGCTGCACGGCTGCCGAGACATCCGGATAGGCGAAGAGGAATCCCACCGGCTGGTCGTCCTTCATCACGATCTTGATCAGCCGCGGGTCGGCGAACCACAGCAGTTGTTCGGCGAGCGCTCCGACCTCCTCGTCGTTCAGAGGCACCCCGCCCGGCGTGCCTTTGAGGGCGTCGTTATAGAGTTGCTGCAGTTGCGGCACAAGGGCGCGCAGGTCGCGCCGCGAACGATAGCGCACGACCCGCAGCCCGCGGCGCTGCTGGACGGCCCGGGCCACCTGGTGCACCCGATCGGGCAGCTGATACGAGCCGCCCAGATATCCCGAGACGATCTCGCCGCCCGGGTGAAAGCCCATCGCCTCGACCAGGGCCGGATAGTAGGGCAAGTTGTAGGGGATACCAAACGCCGGACGATGCTCGAACCCACGCGCCAGCATCCCCAGACCGTCAAACGGCGTCATCCCCTTGGGACCGTGCATCTTGTTCAACCCGCGCTCACGCGCCCAGGCAAACCCGGCCTCGAACAGAGCCCGAGCCGCATCGTAATTCTCCTCGCATTCAAAAAGGAAGAAGAAAGCCATGCGTTCTTTGTTGAACTCGTTGTAGTTGCGGTTATCGAGGATCGCCAGGCGGCCGATGGCCTGGCCGGGGCGCTCCTCCGCCAGAAGAAAGGCCGCGTGCGAATGGCGGAAGAACGGATGCCGCTTGCGGTTGAGCATCAACCGCGCTTCATGGCGCAAGGGCGGCACCCATTGCGGCACGTCGCGATAGAGGCGGAAAGGCAGATCGAGAAACGCCTCCACCTGGCGGCGGTCGTGGGTATCGATCTCAAGAATACGCATGGGCCTCCGCACCTTTCACCACAGCCTGCCCCCTGGCCTACCGCTCCAGGGCAGGGCTGGCGGGCTAGGCCAGGGAGTACACAGAGCGCACACAGAACATGTAAGGAGATCCCTCTGTGATCTCCGTGGACCCTGTGGTTAGAGCGCTTCCTTTCCCTTGCCCGGCGTCGGCAGAGGCAGGATGACGATCGCGCTGAGGATGAAGAAAGCCAGCGCCAGGCCGAAGACGGTCAGATAACCCACGTTCAAGGTGCCGGTCGCACGGTTGAGCGAATCGATCAGTGCGCCGCCGAGGAAGCGGGCAATCGCCGAACCGCCGGCGGTGGCGATGTTGGCGACGCCCAAGTAGCGTGCCGCCTCCTCGCGCGGGACGATGTCGGTCACCAGCGCCCAATTGGCGGCCAGGAAGGTGCCCACCGCCGCACCGATGATCAGCCCGGCGACGGTGAGCAAGGCCTCGCTGCGCACTGAGAGCAATACCCCGGTACCGATGGCTGCCAAGATCCCGGCGATGACCACCAGCGGCTTGCGCCCGATGCGGTCCGAAAGCCAGCCCGAGGGTATCGAAACCAGAACCAGGGCGACGCCGAGGATGGTCGAGAGCGTGCCGATAAACTTCTGCGCGCCACCTTCGCTCATGCCCACCACATCAATAAGATAGAACAGCAGGAAGGTGTTGAGGGCGAGGAACCCGGCCCAGAACAGCGTGCGGTTGGCAAACCACCAGCCAAAGGCGGGATGTGCCCGAAAATCCACCGAGAAGGTCGCGCGCAGGGCATCGCCGACCGTTCGCTGGGGCGCGCTTTCCGCCGCCTCGGGGCCCTCACGCGCGGAGAAGGCAGTGACAGCAAGCGCAATGATGTACACAACCGAGGGCACGGCCACCGCCGCGTAAACCGCCGCCTGTCCCCATTCGGCAAAGCGGCCCACCAACTGGCCTGCAACTATTCGCCCGACGACGAAGGCCAGGATGTCGAGCATAGCCTTGAGCCCGGAGGCTTGACCGCGCTGGCTGTCGGGCACCTGATCCGGGATGAGCGCCTGCCACGGCCCCTGGACGATGTTGGAGGAAAGCTGGATGAGCAAGAGGCCCACCACAACCACGGCAAAGACCGGTGCGCCGGCGATGAGGAACAGGCAGGCAATGACCATCGCCGTACCGGCTGCCATGTAGGGCAGCCGCCGCCCCCAGCGCGATCGCGTCCGGTCAGAGAAGACTCCCACGATCGGCTGGACGAAGATGGCGACGATGAGGCCGGCGAAGGTCGTCAAACCCAGCGCCGTGTTGCGCCCCTCGGGTACGAGCTCGATCACCTTGCGCCCAAGTACAGCCGGCTCGAGCGTGTTCGAGACCAGAGTCAGGGCGAAACCGAGGATTGTGACCCCCAGCAAGCGCAGGACCGATATGCGTTTCATGGGGTGCTCCTTTCCCGTGTCTTGTCTTCCTCAGTGCATCCGGGATTTCACTGCCGAGTACGCCACAGACTCTTTCACCCCGGCCTGCCCCGGCGGGCCAGGCCGGGGAGCGCACACAGAACACAAAGATGTCGTTGTCTTTCTCTTCCCTTGACAGATCGTGTAGATGCCGTCAGATGCGTCCGCGATCGACTCCAATGGCAGGGTCAACGCGCCCCATGATTCTCCGTGGTCTCTGTGGTGAGAGATCTACATGAGCGCGGCCGGGCGCAGGCGGCGGATGACCTCCAACGAGGCGAGTGCCTCCTCCTCGCGCAGCTCAAAGACAAGCGGCCCGCGATAGCCGGCTTCCACCAAGCGATCGAGCAGCCGCCCGACGTCCAAGCCGCCTTGGCCCAGCGGCCGGTGATCCATGCCATAGCCAATCTCATGCGCTTGAGTCAGGTCGGGGCAATCGTGCAAGTGTATCTCCGCCAGGCGCGGCAGGCAGCGTTCGAGCGTCTCAAAGAAATCCAATCGACCAGCGAATCCGGCCAACACGTGGCCGGTATCCAGGCACAGCGAGAGGTCGAGTTCCTCGGCTAGTTCCAACGTCAGGTCGAACGGGAATTCGATGGTCTCGATGGCCAGGCGGCGGGAGGGCAGGCCGGTCTCGGAAAGGATGGTGCGCAGCGACTGCGCGGCATTGCCCTTGAAGAGGCGCAGGATCAGCCCGCGCGCCGTTTCCGGCAGGCGCATGCGGTAGAACTCGGCCGCGAGTGCTCCGGTGGCGTGCACGACGAGGACTTCCGGATCGAGGGGCAGTGTTGCGCGGATGGCCTCGACGACCGCATGCGCCGACCCCTCGCGCACAGGGCCGAGCGGTGTCGAGGGTTCCACCGACCACAACGGTAGATGCACCGTGTAGGCGAGGCCAAGGTCCGCTTTGGCACGCCGCAGCCCTTCGATCGAATCTGGATTGAAGGCCTGAGGGATGAACAGGGCGAGATCGCCCCCCAACTCGATCGGATTGAATCCGCGGCCGGCGAGTGAGCGCACTAAGCCGGCATGGTCGAACCCAACGATGTGAGCCAGCACCCCTTCGGCAGGCAACCCGGGCGGGATTAGGCTGCCGATTTGCATCGCCATGATGCCGAAGCGCATTTGGGCCTCCCGCGTCAGACGAGATACGACCCTTCCACTCCAGAGACCACAGAGATCACAGTGTAACTGATGGGACTCCGTGTACCGCCCAATGGGCGTGAGCGGGGTACACGGGGATGCGCAGCCTGCTCCTGTTCGGCATGGAGAAGCCTCTCGGGGAGAATATCCACGACCGCCGACTCTACTTCCCAGTGATGCACAGCACAACCCGCGTGCGTGCAACCCAGGGGGTTGCCACATTCAGCCTCTCTGTGTTCTCCATGTTCTCCCCGACTTGGGCGCGGGGCGGGCTGTTGTGTAGCATTTCTACCCCTCGGCCGAAAGCAACGGCGTGGGACCGTTTTTCGTCTCGCGTCGTAGTGCGAGGACGACCGCCGCCCCGGCCAAGCTGATGGCCGCATTAGCTTGCAGGACGCGCGCCAGCCCAAGTTGGTCGGCGCCTAACCCGGAGAAGTATGCGCCGATCGAGCCTGCGGCGAACATGACCCCCAGCGTCAACCCGGCGGCGAACCCTGCCCGCCCGGGCAAGGCGCGCTGCGCCATGGTAACCAGTATGGGGTGGGAGGCCCCGTTGAGCAGCCCGGCCAGTGCCACCAGCACGAAAATCGCAACGCCGCGCGATATTGGGAAGAAGTAGAAAGGCAGCACACTCAGGATCAGCGAGAAGAAGATCGTGCGGCGCTTTCCAAAGCGATCGGCGATCATTGCGCCGATCACGCCGCCGATGGCTGACCCCCCCATGAAGAGCGCCGCAATAACGCCGAACACCGAGGGCGTGTAACCCAGATCGAGATAGAACTTGGGGATAAAGGTCATTGTGGCCGTGGCCGCCCAGTTGCGGAATCCGGCGCAGAATAGGATGAGGATGAACGCCGCCACATCAGCCCCGGGCGCTGCCTGCGCCTTCCCGTTGGCCGTCTCATCAGCCTCACTTGCTGCGTTGCGCGTTGGCCGGCGCATCCACCACATCCCGCCGATGCCCACGACGACCGCCAGCACCGCCGGGATAAGGATTCCCTGACGTCCAAGGCGATCGACAATGACGCCTCCCAGCGCCGGGCCGACGGCCCACCCGCCCTGCCCGAAGAGAAAGAAGATCGAAGCCGCCGTCGCCACACGCCCGGCCATATGGCGATTGCCGAAGTCCGCGGCCTGGCTGGTCCCCATGGGGTGGAAGGCGCCCGATCCGAGGGAGGCCAGGATCATGAGCCCAAGTGGCCAGTAACCGGGAAGTATGGCCACCAGCCCAAACAGCACGCCCATCCAGATGACGCCTGCCGCAAGCGAGAAGCGCCCAGGTGCGCGGTCGTACATCCAACCCACAATTGGCTGGGCCACGGCACTAGAGATCGAATACAACATGGCGATAAGGCCGATAGCGGCATTGGAAAGCGCTAGAGGCACGCTGAGCACCGCCAGCAGGATGCCCACCTGACCGGAGAGCGAATCGACCATCAGGTGGCTGAGAGCAATAAGCAAGAACTGGGGTTGACGGAGAAGTCGCATGGGGTGGAGCGGTCCGCTGCCTCCGATGGGTGTGAGATGCGGCGCGGGCCGGGTGCCGCGTGTAGACGACGGACACCGAGGACGCGCACGATTCTTCAGCTGCGCCTGGTGCGTTCTTTGCCGGCGGCCGGCGCCCGATTCTTCCCTTGCGCCACCGCAACGGCGGCCTCCGCGCGGCGGCGCTTCTCCTCGAGATAAGTTGTGAAATTGCCGGTGAAGGTCTCGCCGCGTCCCTCCTCAAGTTCAACGATGTGATCGACGACGTTGTCGAGGAAGTAGCGGTCGTGCGAGATGACGATGATCGTGCCGGTGTACTCCTCGAGGGCGGCCTCCAGGACTTCGGCCGACCGGATGTCGAGGTGGTTGGTCGGTTCATCCAGCAAGAGGCAGTTGGCGCCTTCCAGCATCAGGCGCGCCATTTGCACACGCGCTTTCTCGCCCCCCGAGAGGTCGCCCACTCGCTTGCGGGCGTCGTCGGCGCGGAAGAGAAAGCGCCCCAAGAGGCCATACATGTCACGGTCGTTCATCCACCGTCCGCGCGTGATGTCCTGGGCCAGTGTGCTCTCCGGGTCGAGCGTTTGATGCTCCTGGGCGTAGTAGCCCAGGGTGGTCGACGGCCCCACCACGACCTGCCCGCTGGTGGGCGCCTCCTGACCCAAGAGGCAGCGGAAGAGCACCGTCTTGCCTGCCCCGTTCGGCCCGATGATGCCGACCCGTTGCCCATGCCAGACGACTAGATTGAGATCCCGCAGCACGACCTGCGGCCGGCCGTGGGAATCCTCAAAGGCCTTGGTCACCCCGCGCATCTCGACCACCTTATTCGAACCATGGCTGGCGGCGGAGAGGGTCAAGCCGATCGTGCGCCTCTCGAGCAGCGGCTTCTCCACTCGGTCGATCTTGTCCAGGCGCTTTTGCATCGAACGCGCGCGGCGAACGAACTTCTCGTTCTGCCCGGCACCCCACCCGCCCAGGCGGCGGATGGCGAACTCCAGGCGGCGGATTTCCCGCTGCTGCACCTCAAAGGCCTTCTCCTGCGAAGCCAGCTTCTGATTCTTCTCGTAGGCGTATTCCGAATAGTTGCCGCGGTAGAGGGTCAGGCGGGCGTCTTCCAGCTCGGCAATCTCGTCCACGACCACATCCAACAGATAGCGGTCGTGCGAAACGATGACCACCGCCCCGGGGTAATCGGCGATGAGTTGTTCGAGGAATCGTTTGCCGCGCAGGTCGAGGTGGTTGTCGGGTTCGTCGAGCAGCAACAACTCCGGCCGCTCAATGAGCAACTTGGCCAGCCCAACCAGTTTCTTCTGTCCGCCAGAGAGCGCGGCCAACGGCAGATCAAACTCGTGCTCGGCGAACCCCAGCCCGCGCAGCGTGGAACGCACGCGGTTATCGAAGTTCAGCCCGCCCTTTTCTTCGAATTTGGCGATCAATTGCGCGTGGCGGTCCGCGGCGTATGCCAGGCGGCGCGAATCCTCGTAGGTTTTCGGATCCGCCATCTGCATCGCGAGCTGATCCATCTCGCGCTCAAGGGCGGCCAAGGTCGGCGAGGCATCGCGCGCCTCATCAATCACGCGCCGCGCGGGATCGAATACGATTTCCTGCTGCAAGTAGCCGACGCGCACCGATTTGTGGACGTGTACATTGCCTTGCGTCGGCTCCTGCTGGCGGGCAAGCATTTTGAGAAGCGTTGATTTGCCAACGCCGTTCGGACCCACCAGCCCAACGCGCGCGTCATGGTGGATCTCCCAGGAGATATCCGCGAGGAGGTGCTGCGCGCCGAAGAAGTGCGAGACTTTCTCTAGACGCGCGATTGTACCCAGCATCGGCAGGTGACCTCGAGCGACCCATTCTAACGGAAGGGGGACAAAAGAGTGAGCCGCACTGCCCACAAACGCGAGCGGCCCGGGAGGAATTGCCCACGGCCGCGAAAAGTGCCGCTCGCAGGTGTAGCCGCTGCGTGCCCGGGTGAGGCCGGGGCGCGGGATGTGGTGCACGCGCGGCGCTCTTGCGAAGCCGCTGCCGAAGGACGAGCGGGGGAGGAGGGCGCCCGAGGCGCGTTGTCTGGCTTCAGCGCCCGAGGGCGATCCTCGCCAGTGCTCGCCAGAAGCGCACGTTGGGCGCCTCGTAGTTGTGCGATCCGAGCATGCCCAGGTCACTTAAGGCCATCACTCCGCCCCCCGCGGTTCCATAGGGGACATAGACAACTGCCGCCGTCTGGCCGGCACGCGCCAGCACCTCGCCGGTCGAGTGGATGATCGGCAGCCCATTGCCCTCGACGACTTCAATCGAGGTGACCCCCAACGCAAGGGAGGTGCCCGAAATGACCTCGACCGGCGCGGTCAGTGCCCCTTCGGCAAACGTGACGCCGAAGCGCTCGGCCACCGCGTTGACATCGGCCCAGTCCTCGTTTATGTCCCACAGCGCGTTGCTCCAACCCAACTGATGCCGCGATGCGGGAACAATGAGCAGGCCGCCTTGCTCAACAAAGGCTTGAAGCGCGTCAACCTCCGCCGGGGTCCAGTCCTCGTCGTAGGCCTCGGGCGCAAAGCCCTCCAGCGGGTAGTCCATCGCCGGGAGCAGAATTGCCATGTCAACGTCGCGCAGCGAGTCGGGAGTCACGGGGTCGCCATACGGCAGCAGGTCGAGGTCAAATCCCTCCATGGCCAAGGTTATCCCAAAGGAGGTCAGGGTCGTCATCGGAAGGTCAACCGCCTCGGTGTGGCTACCGACAAGCAAGGCGCGGGCTGCCGCCGGCGGCGAGACCCGCAATGAGGCCATCTCGCCGACCTGGCCGAGTGCGGCGGCATAGGCGATGCCGAACATCCGCGCCAGCGTCGCCGATTCCTTCTCCGCCAGCCGTGTCTCATCGTACGGGTCGTGGATGTGGATGGCGTAGTGAATGCCACCCGCCGCATTCATTGTCTCTTCATCCATGTAGATCAGGTTGGCATTCGGAACGTCGTAGGCCACGAAGGCCATGTTATCAGAGCCGCCTCCGCTCAGGCTCGCAGCGGCCGCCTGCCCATCACGGGAGGTGTAGGCAACCAACTGCTCGACCCATGGCAGGCGCATCTCGCCGGCAACGCCGTAGGCCCAGGATCCGAAGGTCAGCCGCGGGGTGAGGCCGTCCAGCGGGCTGCCCAGGCAATCGATCGTCAGGACGGCCACTGTGCGATCCAGAAGCGCCTGGTGGGTCGCTGCGAAGTAAGACGAACCCACCAGCCCCACTTCTTCGCTGCCGAACCAGACGAGGTAAAGATCAAATGGCGGTCGGCCTTCCTCGGCCGTCACTCGGCGTGCCACCTCAAGCAACATCGCGACGCCGGCCGCATCGTCCATGGCCCCTGGCACATTCGCGCTGTCGATCATCGCACCCAGGATGACCGCATGGCCCGAGTCGTCCCCGGGCAGGTGCAAGACCAGGTTCCCGGATTGGCCAGGCATGAGAACATCAACATCCCAGCGCAGGCGGACGATTTGCAGCCGGTCGAGGTCGTCCCACGACGATAGGCCGGCCGGGTGCAGATCCTCCAGGCGCACATAGAGGATTGGCGGCCAGGGCTCGCTTGCGATGCTCGAGAAGGGCGGGCCTACGGCCGCTTGCGTGCCGTGGGATTCCCCGACTACGTTCGAGAATTGCGTGATGAGCACAATGGCCGCTGGCTTCGCATCTAAGAGCCGGCGCGCGTTGCGCGCAGCGCCCTCTGTGCCTTGTACATAGGAGTCGATCAGGGCATAGTCGACAACCAGAACTCGCCCCGCGGCGCCGGTCGCCTCCAGTTTCGCAACGCTTTCAGCTCCGTGAAGCACAAGCGGGGTCCCGCCTATTTCGACCGGGTTCGGGGCAGTATCGCCGGCCTGACCGTCCGAATCGAAGTACAACGCCGCCTCATCTGCGCGGCGCGAACAGCAAATGGCATCGGCGGGAATCTCCACCTCGCCCGCCCCAGCCTCGAGCCACAGCCGGCTCTCGTGAATGTGCGAACCGACCGGCAGGCGGTACGTTTGGCGCGTCACCTCCAACGTTGGCGAGGTGGTTCCTGCGAGCGCGGCCAACTCGCCGGCCACGTAGTCGAACGCCTCTGCCTCGCCCGGGCTGCCGGCCGTCCGCCAGCCGCGGTGTGCCCCGATGGAGGCCAATGCCTGAATGTCGCCGAGCATGTGAGCAACATCGGCCTCTCGTGCCGGCGCACTACCGTCGGTGGACATTTGCGTCGGACCATCCGGCGCTGGCTGCAACTGCAGACGGCACCCGCAGACTACGAGCACGCACAGGAAGGAGAGCTTTCGGAGATGGGTGGCCATGAGGTTCCAGAATGAGTGCGCGGTGGACAAGACCTCGTGCCCCGCATCTTACGCCAACGGCGGGGATTCGCATCCTGCAGGTGGGCTGGTCCACATGAAGCACCGCTCGCATGCTGCGGAAAAGGAGGGCGGCCCCTTAAGAACAGACCGCGCTCGGCATCCGTCCTTTAGAGGCAGGCGAGCGTCACCATCATCACGGACGAGGCGGGCAGCCGACAGGTGAAGCGGCCGCGCCGAAAGGCCGGGGCGTCGATGTCGCGGACCCCGACCAGACCTGGGGCTTCGAGCGTGTTCGCCGCAAGCGGGTGCCGCCCAGACAGCACCCTCGCGCCGGTCGCGGTCCACGAGCCTCGGCCGTCGATCGCCATGCTCACCTGTGCTTCGCGCACCGGGTGCCGATTGAGGAGGGCAATGGTCATGCGCCGGCCATTTGTGTCTTTCGTGGCACTGATATCGACGTAGGGCACCCGCTGGTGCGCACTGATGTTCGCGAGTCCCTGGCTGTCGAAGCACGGTGCGTGAACGATCGAGCGCAGCGCCAGGCGCTGCATCTCCCGATAGAGCAAGAAGGGAAAGTAGATCGCCGTCGGGATGGCACGCTGCGCATCGGTGACGATGAGGGGCAACACGTTGACGAGTTGGGCCAGGTTGGCGATGGCCAGTTCGCCGGCCGCCCGATGGAACACGTTCAACATGCCTGCCACGTAAAGCGCATCGCGCAAGGTGTACACCACGCGGTGCATCGTCGGCGCGCCCTCCGGCGGTGTGGGCCATACGTTCCACTCGTCCAGCGCCACACGGATCGATCGCCGCGGGGCGAGCGCGTGGATCTGGAGAGCCATGCGGGCGATGATCGACTCGACGTCGAGCGGGGCGGCGCACAGCGTGTGATGCAGCGTATCCGCATCCAGCGGCGCGCCCCAGCCTTCTTTCTCCGGCTGATAGATGTGGAAAGAGAGATAGTCAAAAAGGTCGGCGGCCGATCGCAGCACTCGCTCGTTCCAAAGGGCGGCGGGGTCGTCGGGCGCATCGCTCATCGGTCCGTTCCCCACGGCCACGAGCTGCAGGCTGGGGTCAATCTCGCGCATGGCCGCGGCGAAGGTCTGCAACCGCCGAACGTAGTCCTCCGCCGGCGCATGTCCGATCTGCCAGGGGCCCCACACCTCGTTGCCAATCCCCCATAGGCGTACGCGGTAGGGCGCCAGGTGCCCGTCTGCGGCGCGCCGCTCCCCTTGGGGCGTGGTCAGTGGGTCGTTGCAGTAGGCCACCCAACGCGCCGCCTCTTGGGGCGTGCCGGAACCATCGTTGACCACCAGGAACGGTTCGGCACCCACATCGCGGCAGAATTGGATAAACTCATCGGTACCTACCTGGTTGGATTCCGGCACCTGCCACGCCTTGTCGAAGCGCGGCGGCCGCTGTCCGCGCGGGCCGATGCCATCTTCCCAGTGATAACCACTTGCAAAATTCCCCCCGGGGTAGCGTATGACCGTGGGGCGCAGTTCGCGGATCAAATTGAGCGTGTCGGGCCGCAGACGTTCTCCATTTTCGGTCCAGATGCCGCCATAGACGCAGCGCTCGAGATGCTCCACGAAGTGACCGTAGACGCGGGGGTCGATCTTACCTGTCACATCTTCGCACTTGATTTCCGCTGATGCCGCGAAGGGGAGGTTGATCCACCGCCGACGCTGGCCAGAGCGCGCCGCAACCGGCCCAGGTTCGTCATCGCGCAGAGGCAAGCCGGCTGCAATTTCGCCCACCTCGCGGGTCACGGCGCGAATGCGAACTGCGTGCGGTCGGGTGGCAACCCCGCGGACTTCCACTCGCAGGTCCGCCCCCACCGGGAAGAGCAACGGCGCAGCTTCGCTCAGCATCTGCGAGGTCATCGGCATGCCGCCCGCACGCGTCAAGGTGACCGCGGCGGTCGGCACCTGTGCGCCATCCACCTCGATCGCCAGGCTGTGCACGGTAGCCGGGGCGAAGGTGTTGCGCAGGACAAAGGCAAACCCCTGCTCGATTTCGGCGAAGCTCCCCGCGACGTATAGTTTGCGGACAAGAAATTCCGGAACAGCCATCAGGCACTCCGCTTACCGTGCCGCCTCCTCACGCCGCGTGGCGTGGGTCTAAGCCGTGGGGTGCGTCACAGGCGGCCGCCGTCCCGCCGCTAGCAGCGGGACGATCGCCAGGACAGTGGCGGCCGCAGCGACCTGAAAGATGATCGGGGTTGGGATAAAACCCGCGCGACCGTCGAGGAGGATGGGAATCCCGAAGCGCGTAGCGAGCCAGCCGCCCAACAGCGGGCCAGGCACCATGGTAAAGGCGACCGAAAAGAGAATCACATAGCCGGCGAACTGGCCGCGCTTGTCCTCCGGGAAGAGGTCCTTCGACCAGGCGCCAACGGCAATCGTCCAGGCGGTGATGGGAGCCAGCCACAGGATGGCCGTGATTGTGAGCATCGGCAGCGAGCGCGCCAGCGAAAACAGGAATAGCCCCAGCATCTCGGCCACCACGGTCGCGATGGCCAGCCGGCGGCGGCCCCACCGATCCACCAGCAGCCCGACCGGGTAAGAGACCAGGATGCCGCCTACCATGATCGCGACGAAGATCAGCAGCGAGGCCTGCGCGGTGGGCAACTTCAGAAAGTGATTGAGATAGATGATGAGGTAGGGGAAGAAGATCTGCTGGGCCACGCCCCACAGCCCCATGGCCAGGAGCACCAGGAACAGGTCGCGGTTCTCACGCATGCTCTGCCAGCGAAAGGTGTCCGCGATCTGGGTTGTGAAGGAACCGGCCGGGGGCGCCTTGGCGGGGGTCTCCCGCATCAACGCCCCGCCCACCAAACCAAAGACAATCACCACTCCGCCCAACACGTAAAAGAACAGGTCGTAGCCCAGGGCCTGGATGAAGAGCCCGGCGCCGCCGTACACCACCAGCAGCGCCACCCAGGTCAGCAACTGCACCACCCCGATCACGCGCCCGCGATTCTTTTCGGTCGTGACATCGGCCACATAGGCATTGAAGGCGGCGTCATTGGCGGTCGAGCCGCAAAAGGTCATCAGCGAGTCGAAGACGATGGCCATCGTGACGGCCAAACCCATCGGCCGCAGAAAGGCCGCCGTGGGGTAGAGAGCGGTAAAGACGCCCCAGGCAACGTAGCCGACGAGTATGTAGGGCCGGCGCGCACCCAAACGGCTGCGCGTGCGGTCGCTGAGAGCGCCCATGAGGATGCTAGCCACGGTAGCCGTGATGGCGCTGGCCGCTACCATCCATGAGATCGGCCGCGGGTCGGGCGTGATCCGGTCGTACATAAAGGTGTTGAAGAACTGGTTCTCAACCGACCAGGCAAGCTGCCCCGAGAAACCCAGCAGGATCACGGCCAGCCAAATGCGCTTGGAAAGCATGTTCGGTCTCCCGGATATCGAAGGTGCGTGCGACGACGCAATGACCGCCTGTTGGGCGCGACCTCACGGGGCATTGGCCTCTAGCGCTGCACGATCAGCCTCATGGCGCGGAGGATTGCTCCCAGCGCGACATACACCAGCGCCACGCCAATCAGACAGAACTTGAGCAGCGCCAGTGCGCGCGCGATCTCGGGGAGCGCCGGCTGCACGGGGCCGAAGAGGATCACGGTCAGGGCGATGTTTTCGAGGTAGTCGAAAAGTGCGGCCAGCCACATCTCCCAGGCCAGCAGTACGCCCCCCACCGCCAGCCCCGGCCACACCGGGCGAAAGGCTCCCGCCGCCCATACGCAGGCCGAGCCGAGGGTCGCCGCGTACAACAGCGGGAACAGGAAATCCAGCCCCAGCCCAAACGCGGCCCGCAGTCTGGCCTCGCTATCCCAGGAGGCCAGAATGCGCTCGGCGGCCTCGGCGCTGCCCGCCAGCTGGAGCGAGACGATTCCCTGGGGCGCGGCCGGCGTGATGGTCGGCGCACCGGTGAGACCAAAGACCAGCATGACCGCGACGGTGGCCGCAGCACATGCGAGCCAAAACCAGAAGCGCCGGGTTGCGGGGACTCCCTCCAACGGATGTCGCAGCATGTTTGCCTCTCCGACAGGCATTCCCCGTACGCGCTCAACGGGGTCAGCGGCCTTTGTCGCCAGTCAGCGGATTACCACCGTGCGTGATGCTCCTCGGCAAACCCGGTCAAACCCTGTATCGAAATGCGTTCGCCGCCATCGGTTACGACGTGACCGCGATAGCGTCCGAACATCTGGTGTACTTCGCTATGAATGACCAGGACATCGCTGCGCGCCACGCGTTCCTTGATGGGCGCGAACTCGAGATCCAGGCGGCCATTTGCGGCCGAGAGATGCCATGGGTGCATGAAGTCCTGTGGATTGTAGTTGAAGCTCACCTGGTCCAGCTTGTGAATCCGCCCGTCGAGGATGAGCGCATTCTCCGTCGCGGCCGCCGTATCGCCAAAGCCGTAGCCCAGGTTGAGACCGACCCTGCGGCCGTCGGCTAGAAACCCCGACGCGCTGGCCCACACCCAGAAGCTGGAGTAGTCCCACACCCCGCGTCCCCAGTCGAGGTTGCCCAGGCTGCGCTCGGGCTCGATCGTCACCTTGCGCTCGCCGCGTTTCACCCAGCCGCTGGCGGGCATGCAATTAATCTTTCGGTTGAAGTAGAAGCGCCGCGGTGGGATGGGGATGACAATGTTCATCGACTCGTGCGCCGGCGGAAGCGCCATCGTCAATTCCGCTTCCAGGCCCTCACCATGATTGAAGCCGGGCCACGCCACCTGCACGTGGCGCGCACCGGCCTCGGCCCGAAATCGCAGCCGGGTCGCCGTGCTGGTGTAGGTGCACTCACCGGAGTCGCTATTGCGGGGCAGGCGGATGCCGCTGCCGAGAGGCACGAGCAATGTCTCTTCGTGCATCGCGCCCGACGCAAAATCGATGACGTAGACAAAAACGGTTCCGGCATACCCAAGGTGGGCCAGGGTCGCTGAGAAGTAGAAGTCGGGCGTCGTCACGCCGTAGTAATCCCAGCGTTTGAGGCGCAGCCACTGCAGCCCTCGCAGGCGGTAGAAGCGGGCCACTTCCAGGTTGCAGTCGAGGAGCGGCTGGCGCGACCAGCCGACTTGCCTCAGTTGGCCATCGCGGTCGAGGAGGGGCGAGGGTTGGGTGAGTTCACGCTGCATGGTCGACCTCCCGTGCTGTTTGTGGGCGCCGCATCGCGCACTTGGTGTACGCCAGGCGAAACCCGATTCGTTCCACGTTGCGTTGCGAACCGCTGCCGGGCGCGGTGTGGACCTGGGCCAAGTCGCAGCCGGACGCGGCAGCCGCCGCAAGGCGCGCTGCGAGGAGTGCGGTCTGCACCCCCGACCGGCGGAATTCTGGCAAGGTGGCCGCGCTGAAAAGGGCGGCCGTCGGCCCATGGACCGAGATTGCGCCTCCGCCTGCCGGGGACTCTCCAACGTAGGCCAAAAAGCAGCGGGTATTCGCGGCGTAAGGCAAGATGAGACCAATGCGCTCAGTCATTCTGGCCGGCGTGCGACCCTCGTTGAATCCGCGATCCACCACGTCGGCCCACAGCCCGGCCTGGTCCAGGCCGATCTCAAGGACGCGTATCCGAGGCGCGTCCCGCTCAAGGTGCATCGGGTCCCCCACAGGCCGCACCCACACGTTCTCGAATTCTTTGATGTGATACCCCTCGCGTCTGGCAGCCTCCCAAAGCGATTCATCCGCCAGCGGGCACAAGTCAAACTCCGCCGGACTGCCGTGCGCGGCATAAAACTCGTGCAATTGCTGCAGATGGCCGGGCACGATCGGTCGGCGCATTCCCAGACCCACAGCCCGGCTGAGAGGCGACCCTTCGCCGCAGAACAGGGCGAGGCCATCGGCCACGGCTAAGCGCTCCGCGCGCACTTGCGGCTGGCGCTGTTGCACAGCCTGCATGCATTCCTCCAGCCCGAGCATCTCATCCGCCTCCAGGCGGCGGGCCAGCTTGATATCGTTCATCAACGGTTGCACTGCCATCGGCTCAATCCCCGGTTGGAAGTCGACCGCCGTCGTGCCGCCTCCCACGCATTCGATATGGCCACCCATCCTCCGTGCTCACCCCATCAGCCGCCCCACTCGCTTCACGCACGGGTGCGAGAACACTTCCAGCCCGTGCGGCGCATCCGGGAATTCGGAGGTCAGGTCCTGGCCCGGGAAGTGCAGGCTCTCGTGTATGCCAGTGCGCCACGTGGCGCAATCGGTCACATCGTAGACAATCCTCTGGTGGGCGATGTACATGCGCGCCCCTCGCTCGCCCGCGTGGCCGCGCAATTCCTGCTCAGTGAAGAGACGCTCATCCTCCAACCCAATCTGCCTTCCCGGTGGCGACCATTGTATATCGGAGCGCCGGCTTGGCGCTGGCCAGCGGGCCATCGAGTACAATTCCTCTATCCCACGCTCACGAGGAGGCCTTGTGCTCAAGCAGTACAGCACCGCCCCGGCGATGGCGATTGACACCCAAAAACACTACAGCGCCACCTTCCACACCGAGCAGGGCGACTTTGTTGTGGAGCTGTTCGCGGACCGGGCACCCAAAACGGTGAACAACTTTGTGTTTCTCGCCCGTGAGGGGTTCTACAACGGCGTCGCCTTCCACCGGGTCATCCGCGATTTCATGGCCCAGGGCGGCGATCCGACCGGGTCGGGCAGCGGCGGCCCCGGCTATCGGTTTGCGGACGAGTTCCACCCCGGCCTGCGTCACGACGGCCCGGGCGTGCTGTCCATGGCCAATGCCGGACCCAACACCAACGGCAGCCAATTCTTCATCACCCACCGCGCTACACCGCACCTCGACAACAAGCACAGCGTGTTCGGCAAAGTGATCAAGGGCATGCAGGTCGTCCTGGCCATTCCCGATCGCGACCCGGCGCGCGCCAAGGAGCCTGGCACGAAGATCACCTCGATCGACGTCGTCGACTCCTAAGCCTGCCACGCCTACTGCCAGACAACAATCGCGGCCGAGACGGCCGCGATTGTCTTCTCCTTCGAGGATCACACGCTGCGCCAGGCTACAGCTTGAGGTGGGCGGTGACATGGCCCTTCTCATCCGCAGGCATGACCGTGAAGCCCATGCGCTGGAACATCCGCTGCATGATGTGGTTGTCCTCCGTGAATACGGATGTCACTTGGGTGAGCTTTTCATCGCGCGCAATCTGCAGGCTGCGGCGCATCATCTCGATGCCCAGGCCGCGCCCCTGGAAGGAGTCCGAGATCAGCGTGGAGAACTGGCCCTCATCGGCGCCGTGGATCTTATCGACGCGCGCTGCACCTACGATGATCGGTGTGCCACTGGGGGGATCCTGCAACTCCGCCACGAGCACCATCTCCCGGTCGTAGTCCGTGAAGCAGATGCGCGCCAGGCGCTCGTGACGCACGCGCTGGCTGAGCATCATTGGATGCAGGAAGCGCAGGTACACGCTGTGGTCGGAAAGCCCCTCATGGAAGGTGACCATTGCCGGTTCGTCTTCCGGGCGGATCGGTCTTATGACCAGGCGCGTCCCATCCTTGGCCGTCCAGGGCTGGACGTAGCGCGAGGGGTAAGGGCGAATGGCCAGCTTGGGCAGTTGCTCGGCCGTGAGTTGCGGGTCGTGCAGCACCACGCGCGCGTCAAGCGCCACAAGTCCCTCCGGCGAGGCCATCAGCGGGTTGATGTCGATCTCCTTGATCCAGCGTTGTTCAACCACCAGTTGCCCGAAGCGGACCATCAAGTGCGAAAGGGCCTCCAGGTCCACCGGCTTGCGTCCGCGCACGCCCATAAGCGCCTTGTAAACGCGGGTTTGTTCCATCATGCGCCGAGCAAGGGTCGTGGTCAGCGGCGGCAGCGCCAGCGACCGGTCCTTGTAGACCTCGACCAGCTGACCGCCCGAGCCGAAGAGCAATACCGGCCCAAACTGCGGATCGATGCTCGAGCCCAGGATGAGCTCGTAGCCCGTGCTTTGCACCATGGGCTGAACCGTGACGCCCAGGAAGTCCTTCGAGCCGTCCCTCGAACCTGCGGCCGAGTTGCGCGTCTTCACCGCATGCTCGATGGCGCGGTAGGCGCGGCGCACTTCATCCTCGTCGGCCAGGTTGAGCTGCACTCCGCCGACATCGGTCTTGTGAGTGATGGTCTCGGAGTAGATCTTGAGCACCACCGGGTAGCCCATCGTCTGGGCGATTTTCACGGCCTCGGCCTCGCTGGAGGCGATGCGCGTTTCCACCGAGGGAATGCCATAAGCGGCCAGCAGCTGCTTTGATTCATACTCCGTGAGCATCACGCGCCCACTCTTGCGCACAGCCCCGACGATTCTCTCGGCCGCGGCGTGGTCGATCGGTTCGCCCTCGCCCTCGCTCTGCAGCGCGGGCGTCTCATACAACCCGCGCAAGTTGTAGGAATAACGCCACATGTAGGTGAACACGCGCGCCGCTGTGTCCGGGTATTCGAATGTGGGGATATTGGCGCGATTGAGCAGCGTCTGGCCCACCTCCACATCGGCGCCCCCCATCCACGAGGCCAGCACCGGCTTGCCGGTGGATTGCGCGAAGGGGGTCAGCATCTCGGCGGTGCGGGTCGGGTCGGTCATGGCCTGCGGCGTGAGCACCACCAGCAGGCCGTCGCTGTCGGCATCCTTCACGGCGATCTCCACCGCCTTGGCATAGCGTTCGGGGCTGGCATCTCCCAGGACATCGATGGGGTTGTTGTGGCTCCAGGCCTGGGGCAGCAGCTGGTTGAGGGCCTCCGTCGCCGCAGGCGAAAGGTCGGCGAGCTCGCCGCCGCTGGTGATCAGCGCATCGGTAGCGATGACGCCCGGGCCGCCGGCATTGGTGACGATGGTCAGGCGCGGACCCTTCGGCCGAGGCTGTTTGGCCAGCACGTCGGCCATGTGGAAGAGGTCGGCAATCGAATTGACGCGCAGCACGCCCGAGCGGCGGAAGGCCGCCTCGAGCACTTCGTCCGAACCGGTGAGCGAGCCGGTGTGAGAGGCGGCGGCGCGCGCGGCGCCCTCGGTGCGGCCGGGCTTGATGACGATGATCGGCTTGTTGAGGCTGACCTCGCGCGCCGAGGAGATGAACGATCGGGCATCGCCGATCGACTCCATGTAGATGACGATGCTCTCGGTGCGCGGGTCGTCGCCCAGGTAGTCGATCAGGTCGCCCCAATCGACGTCGAGCATCGAGCCGATGGAGACGAAGGCGCTGAAGCCCACGTTCTCGCGCAGGCTCCAATCCAAGACCGCCGTGCATAACGCGCCGGACTGGCTGATGAACCCCACTTTGCCCGGGCGCGCCATGACGCTGGCGAAGGTGGCATTCAGTCCGCTCATCGTGTTCATCACGCCCAGGCAGTTGGGGCCGATCAGCCGCATGTGAGAGCGGCGCGCCTGGGCCAGGATCTGACGTTCAAGCTCCACGCCCTTCTCGCCAATTTCTTTGAATCCGGCCGAGATGACAATCGCGCCGCCTACGCCTGCATCCACGCACTCACCGATGATGCCCGGAACGGTTGCGGCCGGCGTGACGATGACGGCCAGGTCCACCTTCTCAGGCACGCCCGCTAGATTCGGATAGGCCCTGATGCCCAGCACGCTTGGGCGGTTGGGATTGACGGGGTAGACCGTGCCGCCGAAGGGATTACTGATCAGGTTCCACAGGATGGTGCGCCCCACGCTGCCGGCAGACTCTGTTGCCCCCACCACCGCCACGCTCTTGGGCTGGAAGATCGGGTCGAGCGCCCGGCGTTCGTAGCGCAACACGTCATGGGATGGATCGAGGACTGCCTTGACTTTACTGGACATCGATTGCTCCTGAGTTGAAATCGTCATCGACCAGGCGTGCCGCCTGGGGGAAACGTCTCATCTGAATTGGACCACAGGCCGCGCACAAGTTCACGCAGCATGATCTCAGACAATTCGCGCGGCCGGTGGACGTGTATATCGTGTTCGGAATTGGCGAACCACTCCACCCGGCTCACGGCCAGGGCCATGGACGCGGCCTTCACTTCGCTGTGGCGTTGCCCGCGGGCCTGGGGTCCGGCGGGCTTGGCGGCGCAGATGAGCACCGGCTCGCGCACTCGGGGGTACAACGCGCGCGGGTCTTGTTCCCACAGCGCGCGCACGATCGCCATGTGATGCTCAACGGGCAACCGGCGGCGCACTGTTCCCTCGGCCTGCAGCTCGAGGTTGGCCAGCGTGTCGTCCACCGCTCGCGGCGACCATCCGGGATGCTCTGCTCGTATCCGGGCGGTGATCTCCGCGAGCGGAATGTTGTCGAGCGCCGGGGGCTGCAGTTCGCGCGCGGTGCTTTCCCAGGTGGCACCGGGGCGCGCACGCAAATGGAGGAATCCCCCGTCGACAAACGCCAGGCCGCGCGACACACCCGGCTGCGCGGCGGCGAATTCGAGCACGACGTTGCCGCCCCACGATTGCCCGGCGATGATCGGTCGTTCGAGATGCAGCGCGGCGATCAGCCGGGCCAGGTCCTCCTGGCACTCCGCGAAACCGTATCCGCTGTTGGGCTTCCCGCTCAGGCCGTGCCCGCGTTGGTCGTAAGCGACCACGCGATGCCCATGCGCCGCCAGGTGCTCTGCCACCTGCGACCACGTGCGGGCATTGCTCGCCAAACCATGCAAGAGCACAAACGACGGGTTCGCGCCCGGCCATTCCCACACGTTCAGGTCAATTCCAATGTTGACCCGCTGCTGGCGCGCAATACCTGACATACTTCCTAATTCCTCGCATGCCTGCGGTGCACTCCCGGCATGATGCACGCTGTGCATTGCATTTTACCGTGGGGAATGGCCTTCTGGATGATGCGCGCACGGTTCCAGGCGCTGTTTGGTGACATTCTGCGCCCTGCGGGCCCCGCCAAAGGGCTGAGCGCGCTCTCGCCACCGGTGCTGGCGGTCGACGATGCCGCGCAAGGCGGCCCACCCCACGCCTGCAACAGGGTCACCACCGGACCGCCTCACCTCCCTTCGCCACTCTCCTCTTCACAGTAGCACGCCGGGAAAGTGCAATCCGCCGCTCTCCTCTCTGAGGGCATTCTTCTTGCACCCTTCGTCCAGATGCCTACGGTCTGATCTCGAAGAGGTGTGCGGGAATGGCTGGAGTGACGCAACCCATCGCGCAAGGCTCATCCGCCGCAAGACCGCGACGCAGTTCGACCCTTGGACTGACCCTGGCTGGCGCGCTGGCGGGCCTAGTGCTGCTCGCCGTTGCCATCCCCATCGCCGCCGGGCTCATCACCTATCTCGGGTTCATGCAAAGCGACCGCATCGCTCCCGGGGTGTATGTGCGCTCGCTGCCCATCGGCGACATGACCCTGGCCGACGCGAACCAGGCGCTGACCCGCACCTACAATCAGGAATTGATGGTCGTCGTCACGGATACCTCGGACCCAGCGCGCGCATGGCCCGCGTACCCGGCCGAGTTCGGCATCTCGGTCGACAGCCTGGCCACCGTGCAGACGGCATTCGCTATGGGCCGTCAAGAGGGATTGGTCGCCGCTCCGCTCGCTTACTATCAGTCGGCCTCGCGCGGACGCCAAGTGGATCCACTCCCTCGCTTCGATCCTCAGACCGCCCGACGCGGATTGGAGGCGTGGGCGCCGCTACTGTATGTCGCCCCGCAAGAAGGCGCCATCGCCATCGAGAACGGCGTCGTGGTGCAGGCCCCCGGCACTCCGGGCAAAGCCCTGGCGATCGATGCAACCCTCGCGGTGTTGGCAGCCAATACCCAGACGGTGCTCGACTACAGCGTCGTGCCGCTCGTGGTGCAGCCCGTCGCGCCGCACACCTACGACGTGTCGGGCGCCACGAGCGAGGTCCAGCGCCTGATCCATACCGACCTGACGCTGCAGGCCTACGACCCGGTTGTCGATGAATGGCGAACCTTCTCGCCCCAGCCGGACGACATCCTCAGTTGGCTGCGGGTTCAGCCCGAAGGCGACGCGGTGAGCGTGCAGGTGCAGGAGGCGGCCATCGACGCATATGTTGCCGGGCTCGCGAGTCAGTTGGGCAGTGATCGCGGGCTCGACCCGTCGCAGACCCGCGCCGAATTGTTCTCTGGCTTGAACGGCGCGTCCCTCCATTGGGTGCCGATCCGCTACGCCCCGCGCAGCTACACGGTCAACCCGCGCGACACCAAGATCTCGATTGCCGCTTCGATCGGCGTGCCGGTGTGGAAGCTCGAGGAATACAACCCGGCGCTGCGCACGCGCGGCCCGGCCGCAGGCGAGAGCCTGACCCTGCCGCCGCGCGACTCGATGCTGGCCTTGCCGGTGGTGCCGGGCAAGCGGATCATCATCAGCATCAGCCAGCAGCGCATGTACGTCTATGAGAACAGCGGGCTCATCCGCACCGAGATTCTCTCGACCGGCATCGCCGACTCCCCAACGCTGCCAGGGCTTTTCCAGGTCAAGTCGCATTACGTCAATGCCTACGCCTCACGCTGGGATTTGTGGATGCCGCACTTCCTGGGCGTCTATGACGCGGTGCCCGGCTTCGAAAACGGGATTCACGGCCTGCCGCTGCTTTCGAGCGGACGCCGCTTGTGGGCCGACGTGCTGGGCCGGCCGGCCTCCTTCGGCTGCATCATCCTCACATTGGATGCCGCCGAATGGTTATACGGGTGGGCCGAGAACGGCGTGGTGGTTGACATACAGCGCTAGTGTCTCACGCGAGCGGCTCTCTCACGGCTCACCAGCCGGTTCTGTTTTTCAGCAACGACCCCACCCCTGCCCCTCCCCATGTCATGGGGAGGGGGTTTGTTTTTCTTGGGCAATGAGGCCGGAGATCGGCCCCAGTGCCCCGATGGTTTTTCTCCCTCCTGCGGGGCAATTGTCCGCAACGCGAGGAAAGCATGCCCTCCCGATTCCCATTGTCTCCAGATCGGTCAGCAGGAATTCGACGAGCGGCGAGGATGATGTGGCCGCCGCCGTGATTCCGAGTCGCTTGACCTCTTCGCCACCCGGTTGACATAAGGGCGCCAGCCGCCATGTCTTGGCAGCGCGGCCAAGATCGCCCGCCCTGAGAGGAGTTCTCCACGGATGTATTTGAACGGGGATCGGCGTTCAGGTGCGATGTAAGGCGGCGGGGCTTCCAGAACGAATGGCCACAATCTCGGCCATGATGCTCAGCGCGATTTCAGCCGGCGCGCGCCCGCCCAGGTCGAGCCCGATCGGCGCGCGCATGCGCGCCAGGTATTCGTCGCTCACACCGCTCGCGCGCAGACGCTCGCGGCGCAGGCGCTGCGTGCGCTGGCTGCCGAGCGCGCCGACGTAGAATGCCGGGCTCGGGAGCGCGGCGATCAGCGCCGGGTCGTCGATCTTCGGGTCGTGCGAGAGGACTGCAACAGCCGTGGCCAGCGTCAGCCCCTCTTCGGCCAACGCCTTATCGGGCCAAAGATTGGAGACGACGTCCACGTGCGGGAAGCGCTCACGCGTCCCGAAGGCGCGGCGCGGGTCGATCACGACCACCCGGTAGCCGAGCACTTTGGCCAACTGGCTGAGCTCCACCGCAATGTGCACCGCCCCAATGATGGCCAGCGTTGCCGGCGCAAGCTGGGTCTCGACAAAAACCTCGACCTCCTGGCCTGCGATGCGCACCGACTTGGGTTCGGAGGCAATCGCCGAGAGTGCGGCGCGCGCCTCCGGCAGAAGCGCCTTGCGCAGTTCGCCCGCGGCCGAACCGAGGGCCGTACCATCCTGCTGCATGAGCAGCGTTTGCCCAACCCAGGCTTGGGGCCCGCGGATGACGGTCAGGCGCACGGTCGGAGTCCCGCGCTCGATGGCGTGCGTCAAAAGATCGAAGGCCGAGGGGCTGCCCTGCGGGCCGGGTGCAAGCAGCGGCGCGAGCGGCTCGACGAAGATGTCAATCTCGCCGCCGCAGGCCAGGCCCACCTCGAGTGCGGTATCGTCGGCCACACCATAATGCAGCAAAGCCGGGCGCTCATTCTTGAGAACCTTGAGCGCCTCCTCCGCCACCGCGCCTTCGACACAGCCCGCGCTCACTGAGCCGACCATCTCGCCCGTGGCACACACGGCCATCTTCGAGCCGGGCATACGCGGGGAGGAGCCCCACGTACGCACGACGGTTGCCAGGGCCACCTGGCGCCCCTGGCCTATCCAATCACGCATTTGGAGTAAGACGTCGCGCACGCTTGCCTCTCATTGCCCGCGCGCATTTCGAGCCGCGCGCCGCTTCGTTGCCCATCGCCCGAACCGTCCGCCGTGCCAGTCGCTACTTCAGCGCCGCGGCCAGACCCGCCTGCAGGCGGCTCAGACGTGCCTGGCGTTCATTCACAAAGCGAGTGATGCCCGGGAGCAGCCAGCGCGGGGAGAGGTGCGCCTCGTCGATGACTTCGTCGAGCGTCCCGCCCGTGCGCCAGCGGTTGTCCCAGTCGGCGGTCAGGGCATACGCCTCGCCAGCTTCGTTGAAGATCCAATCGCGCATCGAGGCCCGCGATTGCGTGCTGATCACGGTCGAGTCGGCGCGGTCGGCCTCCGGAAGAATCTTCCGCCGGACCTCCTCGGGCTGCAGTGCGAACAGCTCCGGGCTCGAGCCGTAAATGATTTTCACGTTCAGCCCGCGCTTCTCAATCTCGGGCAGCAGGCTGACCACGCTGACCATGGAGCTGCTGCCCTGCACGATGATCGTTCCACCGCGCGGCGCACCGGGTTTGTAGTCGCGAACCACGTACGCGCCGCGGCCGGCCTCGAAATGCGAGGCCATGCCCAATTTCTGGCGATCGGGGACGGGGATGGGAGGTCGCGTGAGATGCAGGACAACGATCGGCGCCTTCTCTTTCAGCGCCGCGCCCAAAAGCACGGGCACCTCATTGTACTCCCACGGATGCAGGTTTATCACCTGCCCGCGCGGGAAGAGCTGCATCACCGACGGCTCGAAGATGCCGAAGTGCGTGCGGCTGTCGTCGGCCGTCTCCGGCCCGGAGTGGCCGGCCACGTACACCACCTTGCCGACCTTGAGCTGGCAATCCTGCGCCAGTTGGCTGAACAGGCGCAGCATGCCGTACTTGAGATACGAGAACGAGCTGTAGGTCGAGCAGGCGCCCCAGAAGCCGTCGAACTCCTTCTCCGGGTCCGCGGCGAAGTTGACCGAGGCCATGCCCGCGAGAATGCCAGAGTTGGCGAACTCGGTAATCTCCTGGGGGAGGAGCACGCCTTCCGGCGTGCCATAGCGTTCGTACCAGCCATAGCCCTTGAAGTCCCCGTAGCCGTTGGCAAAGCCACTGATGTTTGTCGAATCGGCGAGGTCGGCCGAGGCGGCCAGGAAGAGCGGCCGGCCGTATTCCTTTTCGCCGAAGGCATTGATCCACGCGCCCCACTTGGCCAACGCGGCGCGGTTGGCAATCGAGGTGCCCGGCGTAGCGTACAGGTCGGCCGGGTAGGCGCGCGCGTCGTACAGGCGCTCGTCCTTCCACGGGATGCCACGCTTTCCCAAGCGGAAGCTCGGGATCTCCTGCGGCACCGAGTCGCCCAGGGTCACCAGCCTCTCGGCCAGATAATCCACCAGCGCCTGGTCGCGTGCCAAGACGTCCATCACCGCCTTGAGGTTGGCCTCGAATTCGCGCGCAAGCTCCGCCGGGTCGCTGGGCGCTTTGCCACCCAGGTTGGTGAAGGTGGCGCCGTACTTCCCCGCGAAGTCGCGCCGAATTTGCCAGAACAGGTCGTCGTTCATCTTGTGCGGCGAGCCGTGCGAGGGATTGTCGTATTTGAGGTAGCCGCGCCCCTTGCGGGTCTTGAACCACGCGGCGGAGGGCGCATGGCCGGGATTCTCGCCCCACACCATCGAAACCACCGCCTGGGTCATCGGCCCCCACTCGCTGCCGAACTCGGCGCCGAACACGCGCCAGCCGTGCGAGCCGAGCCACTCCTCGGGCGACCCGTACACCACCGTGCTCACCGGGTGGTCGTCGATGCCGTAGTCGTTCCAATCCACCAAGAGATACAGGTTGTCGAGCGCCAGGCCCCAGGCGGAGTTCATCATCTCGTGCGCCGCACCGGGCGTGAGGCCCGCTTCGCCCTCGAGCCCGAACACCTTGACCCCCTGCGCCCCGGCGCGCTTGAGCGCCAGCGCCTCGCCCGCGGCGGCCGGGCCGCCGTGGCCTGAGGGGCCGGTGTTGAACTTGAGGAAGAGCGTCTTGCCCTCCATCTCGGCATGGCCCGAGAGCCCGCCACGGTGGCGGAAGGCGAGCAAATCCTGCCACACCAGCATGCGCTCGGCCGCATTGGGCACTGCGTAACGAGAGTCGCGGGTCTGAGCATGCTTTATCCGCAGGGCCTCATTGAGTACCGCGAGAGTCGTGTAGACGAGAGGGATGGTGTGCCCGGCGACCAGGACGAAGCGATCGCCGAAGCGTTTCTCCGGGTGGCGGATATCCCAGCGCATGGCGCCGCTGAGCAGTGTGACCAGGAAGGCGTGCACCTTGGAGCGCGAGCCGCCGGGGTGACCGCTCTGCCGGTAGTTGAGCGTGATATCGAGGAGCTGATCGACCAGGTCTTTGGTGCGCTCCCAGTATGCGAAGTGGGAGGTCAGGTCCTTGTAGCGCTGGGCCAGACGCTCCTCTTGAGCTGCATCCATAGTGCACTCCTTCTCGTGCGATGATCGGCCCGCGTTCGGGCCGGAGGGTGCGGACGAGCCGAACTGTTCAGGCCTGCGACCAGGCTTCCTGCCACACGCGCTTGGCGCCGGCGATGACCAGTTCGGGTGTTTCTTCCGGCGTGAGTGGTTTGACTTCGAACCCGACCCACGGCCGCGGTGTGCGTCCGGCTTTGAGATAGCCGGTCTTGAGCAGCGCGCGGATGAATTCGATCAGCTCAGGCGTGTCGTTGGCACCGCCCGGCCAGCCGAAGCGCGGGTGCATGTCACCGTAGCCCGGTGCGCCGGGTGTCGTCACACAATTGCCGACGTGGATGTGCACCAGGAAGTCCTTGAGTTCGCGCAGCGCTTTTTCCGAGTGCTCGGAGAGCAGCGGCTGGTGGCTCAGGTCATACATCAGACCGAATTCCGGGAAGTTCGCGCGCACGGCCGCAGCGTACTCCGCCGCGAGCGGGCTCGGCCCGATGAGCGCTTTCTTGTCCACGTCGCGATCGAACGTCTCGCAGGTGAGCGCCACGCCCTTCTCCCGCCCATACGCGCACAGCTCCTTGGTCGAGGTGACGAGCGCCCTCAGCGCCGAGCCGCGGTCCTTCTCGCCGGGATCTTTCCCGGAGAGAAAGGCCAGGCGCTGAGCGCCGTACCAGGCGGCCTCCTCGATGCGCGTCTTGAGCACCGTCACGGCCGCCGCGCGCTCCGCTTCATCCAGGCTGTTGGGGTTGAGCTTGCCCTGGAGCACGGCCGGCTGCGCACCGTAGCCCACGCCGATATGCGCGGTCACGAGCACCTGGCGCGCCGCCTCGCGCTCGGCCGCATCCTTGATATGGGTGATCTCGATGCCGCCGAAGAAGGTGTCGACCGCGATCTTGGCCATGCTTTCGGCAATCGACCCCTCACCCGTGATGGCTTTGGGGTAGGCCATGAAGTGCACGATGCTCATCGTGCAGAAGTTGTCCCAGTGCGTGTCCATCGGTTGTCCTTTCGAATAGCGCAGCGGCCTTAGGCGGGCGGCGGCGCCGGGTTCTCGGGCGTGCGCCCCTGGTGGGCCAGACCGCCGCCGCGCCTCACGCGCTTACGGAGCAATGGGCTTGCGGTACACGCGGTAGCGTTTGTAGACCCTCGCCCCGGCGCGCTCAATGAGATGCGGCGCATACGGGTTGTCGTCGGATGTCAGCGAAAGATCGGCCCAGGCATAGCCCTTGGCATGCAGCCTGCGCGCCATCTCGTCGAAGAGCAGCACGCTCACTCCCGTGTCCCAGTACTCGGGCAGCACCACCCCGCTCTTGATGGCGGCGCACTTCGGCCGCGTGCGCAAGTGCCAGGCCAAGCGCGCATAGTCCCACGGGTAGCGCAGCCCGTTGGCGTGGAGAAGCGCCTCGTTGATGTTGGGCACCGCCGGGAACCAGCCCACCACGCGCCCTTTCACCTCGGCGAAGAGGACGAGTTCGGGATCCGCGATCTGGCGAAACGCACCCAGCGTGGCTCGCAAGGCTTCAGGCTGCCACGGGATGAAATCCGGCAGATGCGCCAGGGCCGCATTCAAGAGCGGCACCAGGCGGTCCACCTCGTCTTCCCAATGCGCGAGGTCGGCATGGCGTATCGTTATCGTGCCGCGCCGCCGCATGCGCTCGGCCAGCTTGGCGATAAGCTGCAAGGCGGGCGTATCGTGGTCAAGTTGTATCTCGTAGGCCAAGTTATCGCCGCGCGCAGGTAGAAACCCATAAGCCTCGTGCATCTGCTGGTAGTAGGGCGGCGTGTGCCCGCACAAGAGAACCGGCGGGCGGTCACGGCCCTCCAGCAATACGCCGTACGAATCTTCATAGTCCAAGTTCCACGGGCCGTAAAGCGAGTCCAGCCCGCGGGCGCCTCCCCAGCGCGCGGCGTGGTCGAACATGGCAAAAGCCACCGCCTCGTCCTCGAAGCATTCGAAGAAGCCGAACATGCAGTCGCGCTTGCCGCGCTGGGCATTGGTAACGCGGTCCTCCGCCGCGCAGATCGTGCCCACCGGCCGGCCCGCGCGCCAGGCGATGAAGAATTCGGCCTGGCCGCGCACGAAGAACGCGCCGTGCCGCGGGTCGATCGTCTTCGCGCGCTCGGGCAAGAGCGGCGGCACCCACAGCGGGTCGCCGCGGTAGATGCGCCACGGAAATGTGAGAAAGGCGCGCCGCTCGCGTGCGCTCAGGACTGGGCGAATCTCGATGTCAGTCATGGGATGCCTCGCGCCGCGCCTGGCGGCGTGCCTCGAGCTCTTGGGTCAGGTGCGCGTAGCGTTCGCGGCCCAGAGGGTAGACCAGGGCGAAGAGAATCCCTGCGCACAGGAGCGCGGCCGGGATCGGACCGACCGCGATGCGGATCCCGGTCAGCGCGCGGGCCGGCTGCTCCGCGCTGTTGGGAACGTAGCCGGTGACTTGCAGCACCAGCAACACCAGCGGGATGGCCAGCGAGGAGGCCACCTTCTGGGCCAACGTGACCAGGCTGTAGTACATACCCTCGTGCCGCTCGCCAGTCTGCAGTTCATCCCACTCGATCGCATCCGGGATGATCGACCAGGGCAGGACGTGCGCCGCGCTCACCCCGATACCCGCCAGGACGCACAGCCCGAGGATCAGGCCCTGGCTGGAGGCAGGGCCCAGCGTCACCAGGACGAGTTGCACCGCCGCCCAAAAGGCAATGCCTGCCACGTAGGCCCACTTCTTGTTCCAGCGGCGGCTGGCGAAGTTCCATAGCGGCAGCGCGAAGAGGGCCACCACGAAAATGGTCGCCATGATCAGGTCGCTCTCCGATTCGCGCACCACGATGTACTTTACGAAATAGAGCAATGTGGCTTGCAGGATGTCAATGGCCACCCAGGTGAAGAGGAATATCCCCACGCTGAAGACAAAGGGTCGGTTGCGGACCGCGGCTCGCAGTGACTGACGCACGGAGGGCTGGGGCATGGCCATAAAGGCCGGGCGCTCGCGCGTTCCCCAGAAGACGAGCAGCAGTGGCAACGCACTGGCTAACCCGAAGGCCGCCCCCATGAGCAGTACGCGCGGTGCGTTTTCCGGTGCGAACCGCCCGACAATGGTCAGCGGAACGGTGAAGGCGATCAGGCTACCGACAATGGAAAAGAACATGCGGAACGTGGTGAGCGAGGTGCGTTCATCATAGTCACTGGTCAATTCAGGCGTGAGGGCAAAGTAGGGCATGTAGACGAAGGTCGCCGCCGCATCGTACAGCACGTACGCCAGCGCGTAGTAGACGGCCAGGCCCCATGGGCTGGCGATCGGCGGGCGCAACCACATCAGAGTAAAGGCCGCTGCGAAGGGCAGCGCGCCGAACAACAGGAACGGCCGCCGCCGGCCCCAACGGGTACGCACCCGGTCGGTGAAATGCCCGATCAGCGGGTCGTTGAGGTAATCCCACGAGCGCCCGATGAAGATGGCCAGCGCCGCAATGCCTGGCGCCACCCCGACCAGATCGGTGAGGAATATGGCGAAGTAGGCGCCGATGATCGTCGAGGTCAGGCTAAACCCGAGGTCGCCCGAACCATAGATCAGCTTGGCGCGTCGAGGGAGGCGATCGGCCACAGGCGCACTCCGCGAAGATGGGATTGCCGGGCGCGACATCTGGGGCGCGGCCGCGAATACCTTCGCGTGCGCCTCGCGCCCCCGGCGTCCTGACGATATTACACCCGCTTGGGCCAGCGCACCGGCCGGGGACCACAAACGTGCGCCGTGGTTCGACCGAGATTCGCGCATCGGCCTGCTCGTCATTGATGACCACCGGGCTCCGGTATACGATGGAAAAACCGCAAGACCATGGCGAGGGAGGTAAGACATGCGCCTCCAAACGTGGAGGCCGGTATGGGTGGTTGTCGCGGGAGTCCAGGGGGGCATGGGCAAGGCCTTGCTGGGCGGTGTGTTGCGCTGGGCATGCAGGGTGAAGCTGCCCGACGGGACCTCCGGCTACGACCTGGGCTAGGTCGGCAACGCGATCATCGGCAGCCTGGCTGCGTGTGCTTTCTGGGCCCTTGGCCTCTCCAACCCCGAACCGCCTGCAGTCCATGCCACCGCACTGATCAGCGGGCTGGGCGGCGCCCGGGTGCTCAACGACGTCCTCGATATACGTAATCTGAGGGGAACGGTCAGTGGCCTGGTCGCGGAGCTTGGCGCGACCGTCCCGCCCATTCCGGGTTAGCGGTTCCCCGGGGAGGACAGCATGCCTGAAGACGCGCATCGCGAATCCGAGATTCTGCCGGGCACGGATGACGACGTGGCGGTGGAACAGCATATCACGCGAATCAAGTCCAGCCGCGCGACGGCCGATACGGAGGGCGCCGCGCAACAGCTGATCGAGAAAGCCCGCAGGAGACGCGAGGCCGATTAGACCCTCACTGAGCGGAGGGCGGGCCCGGCAACGAAGGGACAGTCGCAGCCTCCAGTGCCGCCTGCCTCTTCCCTATGTGCCCCTTGCCCCTCTATTCAACGGGATGCGTTCTCGATCCTGCTGTTCGTGTGACCTCGCCCTGGTAACGGCACGGTGGCGAGGCCATGAGTCAGGCCATCTCTCAGGAGGGCAAGTCAGGCCAGACTATTCAGATGCTCGCCATCGTCCGATGGCCGAAGCGAGCAAGAAGCCCTCCACCCCAGCCCCCGCGGCAGCGCAACCGGCGGCGGGTGGCAAGAAGCACAGCGTGGCCAAAGACGAGACCCGGAGCCACATCGCCCTCAAATACCGCGGCCACGCCACCAAGCCGTACTGGATGCACATCTACGAGTCCAACAAGGCCGTCATCGGCAAGAACCCGAACATCCTCCGCCAGGGGATGGAACTGGTGATACCCGAGTTGCCGGCCGAACTCAAGAAGTAAACCCCAACCCTCGAAGACAGACCGCCGTGGCAGGCTTAGCCTGCCACAGTTGATTCTGCCCCTCCGCGCCACCCGAGCCTCCGCCGATCCACGAATGACCACCCTCGAGACCCTCGGACTTTCGGGTATGTTTGGCGCTTGCTCCCGTCCGAGCGCCCCTGTCGTCGTGCGTCCTCCTTCCCCAGGCGCGTTCGTCCAGCAACTCCGATCGGCGAGCATGCGAGGCTCGCGAATGCTCAGGCGCGCATCCGAGATCTATCACCAATACCCCTCCAAGTTCTGGGTCGTGGCCGGGGCCAGCTTCATCGACGTGGTCGGGCGAACGCTGATCATGCCCTTCTTCACGTTGTATGTGACTCAGAAGTTCGAGGTCGGCATGACCCAGGCCGGCATTCTGCTGGCCATATTCTCCGTCTCCGGATTTGTCGGGAATATGATCGGCGGGGCGCTGACCGACCGCCTCGGGCGTCGGGCGATGATCCTCTTTGGCCTGGTGTTCTCGGCGGTCAGCGCGATCGCCATGGGCTTGGTCGGCGAGCTGCGCGTTTTCTACGTGCTGGCCGTGGTCGTCGGGCTGCTCTCCGACGTGGCCGGCCCGGCCCATGGGGCCATGATTGCCGACCTCCTGCCGGAGGAAAAGCGCGCGGAGGGGTTTGGCATGCTACGCGTAGTGGCCAACATGGCGTGGATCATCGGCCCGACCATCGGCGGCCTGCTGGCGACGCGGTCCTACCTGCTGCTGTTTGTCTTGGATGCCGTGTGCAGCATCATCACTGCGCTGATCGTCTTCCGCCTCATCCCGGAGACTCGCCCGCAGGCGGCCCACCTGGCGCGCCAGGAGTCGCTGGCGCAGACTTTCGTCGGGTATCGCCTGGCATTGCGCGATGCGCCCTATGTCGGATTCCTGCTGGTCGCGATCCTGATGAACCTGGTCTACCTGCAACTCTATTCCACCTTCTCCGTTTTCCTGCGCGACGTGCACGGCGCCGGGCCGCGGGTTTACGGTTTGCTGATGAGCCTGAATGCGACCACGGTCGTCCTGCTGCAATTCTGGATCACCCGCACCCTGCGGGCGTATTCGCCTATGCTCATCATGGCGCTGGGCACCGCATTCTACATGGTCGGCTTCGGCATGTACGCCTTCATCGCCGGGCTGCCGCTCTTCGCACTGGCCATGCTGCTCATCACCTTCGGCGAGATGATCGTCATGCCGGTCTCGCAAGCGCTGGTGGCCCGCTTCGCGCCGGAAGAGATGCGCGGGCGGTATATGGCCGTCTTCGCTTTGTGCTGGCAAGTTCCTTCGGCGGTGGGCCCATGGGCGGCGGGGATCATCCTCGACAACTTCGACCCGCGGCTAATCTGGGTGTTGTGCGGCGGCATCTCGGCCGTTGCCATCGCCGGGTTCGTGCTCCTGCACACGTTCACTCGCGCCCGCTTTGCACCACGGCCGGCCGCCAGCCCAGCACCCGCGGCTTGAAGCGGGTCTCACGCACTTGTGTGCGTCCGCGAAAAACGGGACCCGCGTATGCGGGTCCCGTCCATTCATGGTTCCGTGCACCTTGCGCGCAGGGCCGCCTCAGGCGTGCGCCAGTTGCAGCCCCTCAGGGAAACGTCCCGGCATCGCCATGCGCAGCGTGCGCAGCATGAGCACCTCCGGCCGCAGGCAGGCCTGGTAATACCGCTGATTGCGCTCCATCATCGCCTCGCGCAGCCCACGGTCGGTGAAGAGACGCAGCGTTTGTTCAACACACTTCTCGGGTGAGTCAAACTCGAGGTAGTTTTCTCCTGCCGCCAACTCCCCCGGTACTTCGAAGCGCAGGCGCTCCGCGGCGATGGCTTTCGAAAACGCCACATATTCGGCCAGCTTCCAGCCGATCGACCCGTGCAACCCGGTGGTGGCGATGCCGATCGAATGCTCACGCAGCAACCGGATGTAGTTCTCCTTGGTCGAGAGGCGGTCGTCCGGGAGCAGCACATCCTTGTGGTGTGTCAAGGCGTAGGGCGTGTGGCGGAAGCCGCCGGTGAAGGCCGCGCCGAATTCTTTCCGCAGCAGGCGCACGCACGCAGCGCGTGCCTCGTTGATCTGCCGCCGCTGCTCGGCCTTCTCCGCCGGACGGGCGGGGTCGTCGCTGGGGTCCCAGGCGCGGGCCATGAACAGCACGCGCGGCGGCCGGGCCCGGTCGGGCGGCGCACTCATCTGGCCCGTCGTCGCGCGGAAGCCGGGCGCCGCGGCCGGCATCTCGAACCCGCTCAGCGTCAAGCGGACAAGCATTTTCATCCGTTTGGCAGCCTCCTTTTCGAAGAAGAGCCGACGGCCGATTTCGAACGCATCGCGGCCGTCTGCATACACCGCGTAGTTCAATCCATACGGGTGCACTCTGGCACGCAGCGCCGGCGGGATTGCCTCCCGCGCGTAGCTGCGCTTGAAGTACAGGTCCACGCCCTCGGCCGCGGAAAGGTTGATGTCCTGCGCGTCCTGCATGTCATAGTAGACGCGCACACCGTCTTCCAAGAGAAGCAGGAGGTGCGCCTCATGCGCGGTGGGTCCGTAGGGAGAAGGACGCTCGTCCCCCTGGCCCCGGCGGATGAGCACCTGCTTCAGGCGGATAATCCCAGCTCGATGCAACAGCACCAGGCCGGTGAGGGATTGGGTGAGGTGGGGAGAGAGCGAGCGGCAGAACACCGTGAGGTGGATGGGTTTCATGGCTCCCGACCCGAAAGGCCGGCGGTGAATACGCTGTTGGCTCCCATCGTGCGGTGGAAACAATCTCTGCGGGGGCAGACTACAATCCGCGGCCTTCGGGTTTACTGCCCTCAAGGAGCAACGTTTCCAGGTCGTAGAATTCGGCCGGCATCTGGCGCAGATTCTCCAGGCCGCGCAAGTCGTCGCTCGAGCTCTCGCCCGGCCGCCAGGCTGTGATCGCAGCGAAGCCCGCCTTCTCTAACGCGCGCCGCAGCGACTTCTCGTCATAGATGAATCTGTGGCCCCAGGCGCGCACGAAGTGATTGATGATGTAGCTGTCTTGGGCCTGCTCGGCCGGGAGGCCCGAGGCCTGTGCCGCCCAGGCCAGGTAACGCCGCTGCAGTGGCGACTTGCCCGCGCCGTACAGGTTAATCAGAAAGACCAGGTTGGGGGTTGCCACGCGCAAACGGCCACCCGGCTGCAGGACCCGCCAACACTCGCTCAACATGAAGTGGGCCTGGCTGGGCGTCAGGTGCTCGATCATGTGCTCGCTGTAGACGTGGGTGAAAGTCGCCGGTTCGAAGGGGAACGCCTTGCGCACGTCGAGGTAGAGCTCGCGGTCGGATTCGGGATGGTAGTCGGAATTGAGCCAGCCGGGGAGCGGATGGTGGCCGCAGCCCAGGTTCAGCTTGCGGGTTCCCTCGGCGGCGAAGTACTCCTTCCGCAGCCGGCGGTCGGCGCCGGCCAGATCGCGCCGGGCACGCCAGGCCACCGTGTGCCGTGCATCCCGCGAGATGGCCACGAGGTCGTGCGCAAACTGATCGAGGTAGGCCCGCGCCAGGAGGGTGCGCACGAAGTTCGGCATGCGCCCATTCTATCCGAATGGGCCGCCTGCCGCGCGGCTAGAAGCCTTCCAGCTTGCCGCTGCGCTTGGCCTGGCGCTCCACCCAGCGGAAGAGCGAGTAGCCTAAGAGGACATAGACCGCGCCCAGCACCACCTCCCCGCCGAGCAGTGGCAGCACCGACCCCAGGCCTGCCCCAGCAATCAGCGCGCGCGAGGCGGCAATGCCGCGCGTCAGAGGCAACGCCCATGAGATGGCTTGCATCCACCCCGGCAGCGTGGCCACCGGAATATTGGCGCCGGAGAAAATCAACAACCCAAGATACGCTGCATTATTGATGAACATCGTTTCGATGCTCACCAGCCCGGCGCAGCCGAGCAACAGGCCCAGCCCGGAGGTCGAAAAGGTGGTGATGAGAATGGCCAGCGTCAATCCGCCCAGGTTCGCCTGAGAGAGGTCGAGCCCAAGCAGCACCACGCCCCACACCAGGCCGATCACCACGCCCAGCATGCCGTCGATCACGTGCATGAAGGCTCGCCCCGAGAACATTGCCAGGCGGTTGGCCGGCGTGCCGAACAGGTAGGGCAGCGTGCCCGCCGAGCGGTCGCCGCCCACGCTCATGGTCACCCCGTAAATGCCGTTGACCGCAGCCAATTGAATGGCGTTGCCGATGATGTAGAACGAGGCGTTCTGGCGACCGGTAGCGAATGTGCCCAGCAGAGTCCAGAACAGGATTTGCACCAACGGCATGATCACCTTGGAAGCGAGGTAGGTCACCGGGCGCAGCCAATTGAAGAGCGCCACGTACGAGAGCAGCGCCCCTTCCAGGAACAAGCGCACATTGATTGCCAGCGCCCGCATCCGTGCCTCCTACTCCAGCCTGAGGCTCGCGTCGGCACGCGCCTTGTGCAGCACGATACGCGTCAGCCATTGCGACAGGACTAGATAGCCCAGCGCCAGCGCCACCATCATGCCCCAGCACAAGGCGACCTCTGACAGCGTCGCGCCGCCGGTCGTCGTCCCGTGCAGCGCGCGCGCCGCCCAGTACGGAGCCAGGATGTACGAAAAGGGCGTCGTCCAGCCCGGCAGCAGGGCAATCGGAAACAAGAATCCGCACAGCATGTAGATCGGGAATTCCATCGCGTTCTGGAACTGCTGCACTGTGCGGCTGAGCAGGAAGACCGGCGCAATCACCAGGCCGAAGCTGACGTAGGCGATGACCGTGAAGCCGAGCGAGACGACAAACAGCAGCGGCTGCTGGATGGCCAGCGACTGATGGAAAACCAGCGAGGCGAGGATGTAGCTCACGACCATCGAAAGCAACGACTAGACCACAATGGCCAGGTTCTTGCCGAAGATGATCACCGAGACGGGCGTCGGCTGCCCCACCATGAGTTCCAGCGTTCCGGTCCAGCGCTCCCAGTTGAGGCTGTTGCCGCCCATGAAGAGAAGCGCCGACCACAGCCCGGTCATGCCCGAGCCGACCACGACAAACAAGGCGTTGGCTGCCCCACGCGCCACAAGCATCCACATCCCTATCACCGCGACGATCAGCGGCTGGACGAGGATTGTGAACAGCACAAAGGCATCCGGCGCGTTCATGCGCAGGGTCACTTCGAATGCCGCCAGCGCCACCCGCGCGTTGTGCCGCCAGTTGGCCGTGTTCATGCCTCGCCTCCCACCAGGCGCACATAGGCATCTTCCAGCGTGGGTTCGCGCACAACCACCCGCCCCACCCGCAACCCGCTCATCGCGGCCATCAGGTCCGGCACGGCCTCTGCCCCGCGGCGCGTCTGCACCCGCATCCACTGGCGGTGGTCGAGATTTTCCAACGAAACCGTATCCACAAAGGGCATGCCCCGCACGGTTTCGAGCACGGTCTGCGGCAGGCCGAAGACCTCGACCTCCACCACCGAGAGATCGCTCACCTGGCCCTTGAGCGCCTGGGGGGTAGACATCGCAATGATGCGTCCCTTATTGATGACCGCCACGCGCTGGCACAACGCGTCCGCCTCGAACATGTAGTGCGTGGTGAGGAGAATCGTCTTGCGTTCGGCCTGCAGGTCGCGCACCACGTGGCGCATTTCGCGCGCGCCCACCGGGTCGAGCCCGATCGTCGGTTCATCCAGGAACAGCACTTCCGGGTCGTGCAACAGCGTGCGGGCAATGTGCAGCCGCTGCATCATGCCGCGCGAGTAACCCTCCACCTTCTCCTTGCCGCGGTCGCCGAGGCCCACCAGTTCGAGCAGGTAGGCGATGCGCTTGCGCGCCACCGCCGGTTCGACGTGGTAGAGCGAGGCAAAATAGCGCAGGTTGTCGATTCCCGAAAGGCGCCAGTACAGCCCGCGTTCGCCGCCGAAGTTAAAGCCGATGCGCTTGCGGATGGGTTCGGGGTCCCGGTCCACATCGTGCCCCAGCACGCGCGCCGTACCGGCGCTGGGGATGAGCAGCGTCGTCAGCATCTTGACCGTCGTCGTCTTGCCGGCGCCGTTCGGCCCCAGCAGGCCGAACAATTCGCCCGGGGAGACGGTAAAGGAGATGTCGTCCACCGCAACGACGGTCTTGGCCTTGCGGCGGATGACGCCGATATGGGTCTTGAATTCGCGGCGCAGGTGCTCGACCTCAATCGCCATCACGGGGAAACCTCATGCAGGAGCGTCGGCCAGGGCGACGGCAGGTGCGGATGATCGTCTCATCGCGAGACTCTCGCGGGCAGCCGTCTGCCCGCACTTCGAATGGCGAGCGGGGCTTTCCATTCTACCGCGCGGGGTGTTGCCTGTCGTCCCCCATTTGATGGAAATGGGGGATTATTGATCCTTGCCTAAGTAATGGTACACTTCAGAGTTCCAGCCCAGCCGCCCGGCAGAAGGCCGCGAGGACATGCCGCTGCCCGCGCGTGTGCGCCAGGGAGGTAAGCACGGCTTGTTCCAGCGCGGGGAGGTTGTCCGGGGTGAAGTTGGCCAGGTCGCCGTACTTGGTGTGGCCCCAGACATACTCCACGGGGTTGAGTTCGGGAGCGTAGGGCGGGAGCCATTCGACGACGATCCGCCGGCGCAGGGCCAGCCACGTCTGCACCCGCGTCGCCCAGTGTGGGCGATGGCGATCCCAGATGAGCGTGAAGCCACCAGGCAAGTGGCGGCGCAAGGCCTGGAGGAACCGCAGGACCTCGGCGGTCCGGATGTTGTGGGCGTACTGGGCCCAGTAGAGCCCGAAGCGGCGCCGGTGCGGGGCCAGCGTGAGGGCGCTGATCGTCGAGAGCCGGTCGCGGCGATCCCACTGACGGAGGAGGGGGGTCTGCCCGCGGGGCGCCCACGTCCGGCGACAGACGGGCTGGAGCATGAAGCCGCTCTCGTCGAGGAAGACGATGCTCCTACCGGCGCGGCGGGCGTTTTTTTATATGCGGCCACCGCTCGGCCCGCCAGCGCTGGATCGCCGCCTCGTCCCGTTCCCGGGCCCGCCGTTCGGGCTTCTGGCAGCTCCACCCCTCCCGGCGGAGGATCTTCCAG
>Ga0315274_10001068_pt1 | contig 42533 bp, 51 predicted proteins | sample YL17G02_20_MG_FD_203700 | JGI IMG/M metagenome (GOLD analysis project Ga0315274, IMG submission 203700) | Sediment microbial communities from Yellowstone Lake, YNP, Wyoming, USA - YL17G02_20 | ecosystem: Environmental > Aquatic > Freshwater > Lake > Sediment | place: USA: Wyoming | collected...
CCTTTGCACCCCACGCCAAGATTATCCATATTGATATCGACCCTGCTTCAATAAGTAAGAATGTTAAAGTGGATGTTCCCATCGTCGGTGATGCCAAGAATATCCTGGGTCAATTATTAGAAGAAGTTAAGCATGCCCCGGATACATCGGCGTGGCTTTCGACCGTTGAGTCTTGGAAGAAAAAATATCCTTTAAGCTATAAAGATGGCAGCAAGATTAAGCCTCAATATGTTATTGAGCAAATTTATGAAGCGACAAAGGGCGAAGCAATTGTGACGACCGAAGTTGGCCAGAATCAGATGTGGGCAGCGCAGTGGTATAAATATACCTCGCCCCGCACTTTTATTTCTTCAGGGGGTTTAGGTACCATGGGTTTTGGGTTTCCCGCGGCAATGGGCGCTAAAACGGGCCGCCCTGACAAACAAGTGTTTGATATTGCTGGCGACGGCTCTATTCAGATGAACATTCAAGAATTGGCTACCTGTGTTTGTAATAGAATCCATGTTAAGGTAGCCATATTAAATAATGGTTACTTAGGCATGGTTAGGCAGTGGCAGGAATTATTTTACAAAAAGCGCTATTCTCACACTTGTCTTTATAACCCCGATTTTGTGAAGTTAGCGGAAAGTTACGGCGCAGCAGGTATACGGGTGACCAAAAAGGAAGAGGTGCGTCCGGCAATTGAAAAAGCACTACTAATAGATAATACCGTGTTTATTGATTTTCATATTGAGCCGGAAGAGAATGTCTATCCCATGGTACCCGCGGGTGAGGCAATAAATAGGATGATTGGCGGTATGGCGTAATTAGTTCATAGTTGATGGTTCATAGTTGATAGTTAAGGTCAGCCATGAACCATGAACCATGAACCATGAACTAAAATGAGACACACAATTTCAGTTTTAGTAGAGAATAAATCCGGTGTTTTAGCGCGTATTGCGGGATTATTTAGTGCCCGCGGTTATAATATTGCATCTTTGGCAGTAAGCGAAACATTGGATCACGCTGTCTCTTATATGACTATAGTGGTAGAGGCAGAGGATGAAAAGATATTAGAGCAGATAAAAAAGCAACTGAATAAACTCATCGACGTGATTACCGTCACCGATTTTACTAAAAAAGAACATGTTGATAGAGAACTGGTGTTAGCTAAAGTTAATTATTCAGCCAAGGATAAGGCTAAATTAGAAAATTTACTGAATAAATATGTGGCCAAGGTAATCCAGCATAAAGGTAATACTGTCATTATCGAAGCTATAGGTGAACAAGCCCGGATTAAGTCTTTACTTGAGGCGTTGAACCAATTCGGGATTAAGGAATTAATTAGGACGGGTAGAATCGCTATGGCGTAACCGCAAAGAACGCAAAGAGAGACTTTGCGGTCTTTGCGAAAATTTTGCGGCCTTGGCGGTTGCAAGAGGAGGATAAACATGTTAAAGATTTACTATGACAATGATGCGGATTTAAGTTTATTAAAAGACAAGACAATTGCGATTATTGGTTATGGTATTCAGGGTCAGGGCCAGAGTTTATGTTTGCGGGATTCAGGATGCCATGCAGTGGTCTCAGAACTTGCCGGTACAACTAATTTTGAGCAGGCGAAAAAGGATGGATTTATCCCGGTTTCTGCGGAGGAAGCAGCAAAAGCCGCGGATATTATTCAAATATTAACCCAGGACCATGTCCAGGCAAAGGTATATCGAGAATCTATCAAGCCAAATTTAAAGAAAGGTAAAGCCCTATGTTTTTCACACGGTTTTAATATCCGTTTTAAACAGATAAAGCCGCCGAAGAATGTAGACGTATTTATGGTTGCGCCCAAAGGCCCGGGTGCTTTGGTAAGAAGAATGTATGAAGAGGGCAAAGGCGTGCCAAGTCTATTAGCCGTTTTTCAGGACGCTACGGGTGAAGCAAGGCAATTAGGCTTGGCCTATGCTAAGGCAATTGGCGCAACGCGTGCCGGAGTGATTGAGACGACATTTGACGAAGAGACGGAAACGGATTTATTTGGGGAGCAGGCAGTTCTTTGCGGTGGGGTTACAGAATTAATCAAGGCCGGCTTTGATACTTTAGTGGAAGCCGGATATCAGCCTGAGATTGCTTATTTTGAAGTCTTGCACGAATTAAAACTCATTACAGATTTAATTCAGGAGACCGGTATATCCGGAATGCGGCGTCGAGTTTCCAATACTGCCTGTTACGGTGATTTAACCCGCGGACCAAAGATTATTACCCCGAAGACTCGCCAGGCAATGAAGAAAATTTTAAAAGAGGTCAAATCTGGTAGATTCGCCCGTGAATGGATTAAGGAAAATGAATTAGGCCGGCCCACTTTTAATAAGTTATTACAAGAAGGCGATAACCACCCTATTGAAGAAGTAGGGAAGAAGCTTCGCGAGATGATGCCCTGGATGAAGAAGTAGTTCATAGTTCATAGTTCATAGTTCATAGTTCATAGTAAATCTGTGAACCATGAACCATGAACCATGAACCATGAACCATGAACAAAAATGGATAAGATAATTATATTTGATACGACACTACGCGATGGCGAACAGGCGCCGGGCGCAGCTTTAAATCAAAGAGAAAAATTAGAGATTGCTGGTGCGCTTGCACATTTAGGCGTAGATATAATTGAGGCAGGATTTCCTATATCTTCAAAAGGAGATTTCCTGGCAGTGGAGGCAGTTGCCAAATCCATTAAAGGCCCGGTTATCTGCGGCTTGGCTCGGGCAATTAAAAAAGATATTGATATGGCTTATCAAGCAGTAAAGTCCTCTAAGGGGCCACGCATACATGTATTTTTGGCTACCTCCAAGATTCATATGAAATATAAATTAAAGAAGGCAGAAGACGAGATTCTACGCTTAGCGGTTGAAAGCGTAAAATATGCTAAAAAATATTGTCCGGATATAGAATTTTCGCCTGAAGATGCCACGCGTAGTGAAAGGGAATTTCTTTTTAGGGTTATTGGAGCGGTTATCGATGCAGGTGCCGCTACTATAAATATTGCGGATACCGTCGGTTATGCTGAGCCGGAGGAATTTGGCAGTTTAATTAGGGCAATAAAAGAGAATGTCCCGAACATCCATAGGGCAGTAATTTCAGTTCACTGTCATAATGATTTAGGTTTGGCAGTAGCAAATTCGTTGGAGGCAATAAAAAATGGTGCGCGTCAGGTTGAATGTACTATCAATGGCATAGGCGAGCGCGCAGGCAATGCCTCCTTAGAAGAGATAGTTATGGCCTTGGATACAAGAAAAGATGTTTTTGGTAAGCTAAATACAGAGATAAAGAAAAACCAGATTTATAAGACGTCACGGTTGGTAAGCAAACTCACGGGTTTTGTGATTGCGCCCAATAAGGCCATTGTGGGTACCAACGCGTTTAGGCACGAAGCAGGCATTCATCAGGATGGTATCTTAAAAGAGCGCTCTACTTATGAGATTATCAAACCAGAGGATGTGGGTTTTTATGGCACAGGACTTGTTTTAGGTAAGCATTCCGGTCGGCATGCCTTTGGCGAAAGACTAAAGACTTTGGGTTTTCATTTAACTAAACAGCAACTCAATAAGGCATTTGTACGATTCAAACAAATAGCCGATAAAAAGAAAAATATATTTGATGATGATTTAATGGCGATTGTGGAAGACGAGATTAGGACAGCCAAGCCATTATGGCGGCTAGAGAGTTTTGAGGTTAATTCCGGCACAAAGGTTATTCCCCGCGCCGCCGTAAGACTAAAAAAGAGAGGCAAAATTTTAATCGGTTCTTCTTCTGGCGATGGGCCGGTAGATGCCTGTTTTAAGGCAATCGATAAAATTACTAATATCAAAGCAAAACTCCAGGATTATCGCTTAGAAGCAGTCACTTCCGGCAAGGATGCTTTAGGCGAAGTGGGCCTGAAGTTGAAAGCCAAAGGCAAGGTTGTTACCAGCCGCGGCTCAAGCACGGATATCATCGAGGCATCGGTTAGGGCATATATTAATGCCTTAAACAAAATAGAAAGTCTCTAAACCCCGCCCTTCATCCAAATCGGATATAGCATTGAATGAAGGGCGGGGTAAATCCATCCTAAATAATGGATAAGACCTCTCGCCCTAAAATCTACGGAGTTTTAGGTTATCCTGCCAAACACAGTTTGTCTCCTTTAATGCATAATGCAGCTTTCCGTGCTCTAGAAATAAATGCTGAATATAAAATTTTTGAGGTAAAACCAGAAGGACTGGAAAATTTTTTACTAAAAGATGTTTTTATTAGCGACATTTCAGGTTTTAATATCACTATTCCTCATAAGATAAAAGCCAGAGAAATATTAGAAGAGAAGTTTCCCCTTGATGAAAATGCCCCTCAGGTGTTGGATGTTTTGTATTACGTGAAATTAAGTGGCGCCATAAACACAGTAAGAAAAGATGGCAATAAATTACAATATTGGAATACGGATGCTACAGGTTTTTTAAGATCTTTAACAGACAAGGAAGGCTTAGGATTTGAACCCAAAGGGAAAAAAGTTTTTCTTATCGGTTGCGGAGGGGCAGGTAGAGCTATTATCGCCAGTTTAAGCTGGATAAACGTTGGTGTTAAAAAAATATACATAAATGATATCAACATCGGAGCAATAAATTCCGCAAAGGAGTATTTTCGGCAGCTTCCGCAGTTCCCACATTTAAAGGATGAGTTGGAATTTATTTTAACCGAAGATATTCCTAAGATTATAAAAGATTGCGATTTATTAATTAATGCCTCTCCTGTTGGCATGAAGGGAGAAGATATTTCAGTTATAGATAAGAATTTACTTCATAATAATTTATATGTTTATGATGTAGTATATAGCCGAGATCAAGAGACGCGTTTAATCAGAGACGCAAAGTCAATAGGGTTGCGTGCGGAAAATGGCTTGAGCATGCTTTTGTATCAGGGGGTGCTTGCTTTTGAATTTTGGACAGGCCGAAAAGCGCCTGTGGAGATAATGCGCGAGGCCTTAAACGAAGGAGTAAAAAAATTATGATCGGAAAAATTTTAGCTTTTATTTTTGGTTCTATCGTCGGTAGTTTCTTAAATGTCTGTATCTATCGTATGCCATTGGGTAAATCGGTGGTCTGGCCGGGCTCACATTGTCCCCTGTGCGAAAAGAGAATCCCCTGGTATGACAATGTGCCTTTTATAAGTTATATTCTCTTAGGAGGCAAATGCCGTTTCTGTAAACAAAGGATATCTCCCGTATATTTAATCGTGGAGTTATTGACGGCGATAACGTTTGTGGTATTTTTTAATTATTACAGATTAAGTTATGATTTTTTTATCTATCTGGTTTTTGTTTGTAGTTTAATCGTGGCTACATTTATAGATATAAAGCACCGGATTATACCCGATGAAATTTCCGTGGGCGGTATTATCTTAGGATTTTTATTTAACGCGATTAAAGGCCTTAAGCTGAGGCCTTGGATCTGCGAGCTGAGAGGTATGAGCTACGACCCGCGGCCCATGTTTAATTCTTTCTTGGGTATTATTATCGGCGGCGGAATTATCTATTTAAGTGGTTTTATCTTTGACATGGTCTATTTTAAACTTCTTAAAAAGCCTCCCATTCAAGGTGAAACTGAATCTATGGGCGGTGGCGATGTAAAGTTATTAGCGATGATTGGTGCATTCTTGGGTTGGCAGAAAGCAGTGCTTACTTTTTTCCTTGCCCCTTTTTTTGGAGTAATCGTTGGCGTAGCAAACCTTATCATAAAAAAAGACCACACCATACCTTACGGTCCATTCTTATCCTTAGCGGCAATTGCGTCTCTATTCTGGGCGGATAAAATAATAGGTTTATTTTTCTTTATTAGATGAGCGTTGTCAGTCTTATTACCGATTTTGGTCTTCGGGATAATTTCGTCGGTTTAATTAAGGCGGTAATCTTAAAGATTAATCCCAAGTCACAGATTGTGGATATCTGTCACGATATTAAACCTCAAGATATATCGGAGGCGGCATTTTTATTAAAGAATTCGTTTAGATATTTTCCTTCAGGGACAGTGCATCTGGTAGTAGTCGACCCCGGCGTCGGCTCAAAGAGAAAAAAGATTTTGGTTAAGACAAAAAATTATTTTTTCATTGCCCCGGATAATGGCGTTCTTTCACTTGCCTTGAGAGACGAGCGCCCTTTAAAGATTATCGAGATAACCAATAAAAAATATTTTTTAAAACCTACTTCAGATACCTTCCATGGTCGAGACATATTTGCGCCAGTAGCCGCATATTTATCAAAAGGAGAAAATATTCAGAAATTCGGTAAACCCGCAAAGTCTTTCAAGACTTTAGAATTGCCTCGGATTAAAGTGAGCAATCACGAGCTAAATGGCGAGATTGTTTATATTGACCGTTTTGGAAATTTAGTCTCTAATATCGATAAATATACACTTCGTAAGTTCATTAAGAATAAAAGATTTAAAATCTCCATAAAAAATAAAACTATAGATAAGTTGTCTTCTAGCTATTGCGCAGGCACTCATTTTGGGCCACTTGCTTTAATTGACAGCTTCAATTTATTAGAGATAGCCATAAACTGCGGCTCAGCGCGAGATTATCTTAGGGTAGCTAAAGGCGAAAAAATTAAGGTGATAAGGTTATAAATGTCAGTTTTACAAGGACAGGAATTTTATATTTCTAAAAGAGTCGGAAAGGCGATTACGGATTATGATATGCTATCCGACGGTGATAAAATTGCCGTGGCTGTATCCGGCGGCAAAGATAGCTTAACCTTACTTCGCCTTTTGCATGACCGCAAAAGTTTTGTACCCATAAAATATGAACTTTTGGCAGTGCATATTGATTTGGGTTACCTTGGTCAGTATTCTAAGATTTTAGTTAAGTATTTTAAGTCCCTGGGTATTAACTATCATATAGAGAAAGTAGATATCTTAAAAGGTAAAACACGCAAAGACATCTCTTGTTTCTGGTGCTCTTGGAACCGCAGAAAAGCACTATTTGAGGTCGCTGACCGCTTTGGCTGTAACAAAGTTGCCTTAGGGCATCATAAAGATGATATTATAGAAACAATCTTATTAAATTTATTTTTTCACGGTGAAATTTCAGCAATGTCCCCGAAGCAGGAATTATTTAAGGGTAAGGTTGTAATTATCAGGCCCCTGGCCTATGTAGAAGAAGATATGATTAAGCGTTTCGCAAAAATTTCCGGTTTTCCTATCGAAAAGTGTGTCTGTCCCAATTCCCTTACTTCCAATCGCACGAAGATTGCCGGTATCATTAAAGACCTAAAAAAGGTTTGTCCAGATGTGAAGACAAATATATTTAGGAGCGTAAAGAGGATAAAAGAGGATTATTTGCTTTAAGAAGGCGAGGAGTAGTGCTATACTGTAAACACATATTATACGAAGGGTAATTTGATGACTTGGATAATAGGAATATTATTTCTATTTTTGTCTATAATTATTATCGGAATTGTTTTGAAGATTTCCGCTCAGGTTAATGAACGGTTAAATCAGATGAATCAAACGTTACAGGAAGCAAATAAAATTATCGGACAAAGTTTAGGTAGCGCCACAGATGTATTCGGTAATGTAAAAGAGCAATTAGGAAGACTCGAAGAGACTAATAAACAGATTTATGAGATTAGCAAAGATATATCCAGTCTGCAGGAACTTTTGCGCGCACCTAAATTTAGAGGCCAGATGGGCGAGACGCTTCTGGAGAATTTATTATCGCAAGTTTTACCCAAGGATCATTACTCAATGCAGTATCGTTTTAAGTCAACTGACGCTGTGGATGCGGTAATTCGCCTGGGTGAACGCCTGGTTCCTGTTGACGCAAAGTTTAGTTTAGAGAATTTTCAGAAAGTTCTGGATAATCAGGATGAGCAAGTAAAGAATGCCTACCGTAAAAAATTTATCCAGGATGTAAAGAACCGCGTTGATGAGGTTGCCGCAAAGTATATCCTGCCGCAGGAGAACACCTATGACTTTGCACTGATGTATATCCCGGCGGAAAATGTGTATTACGAGATAATTATCAAGGAAGACCTCTTTTCTTATAGCATGTCAAAAAAGGTTATCCCGGTTTCACCCAATACCTTTTATGCCTATCTACAGGTAATCTGCTTGGGGTTAAAAGGCTTAAAAATAGAAGAGAATGCCAAGGGCATATTAAAAAATTTAAGCATGCTTACTATTGAAATTAATAAGTTCAAAGAAGATTTCGATACCTTGGGCGGGCATCTTTCCAACGCGCGTAGTAAATACGAGGATAGCCAGAAAAAACTGGATAGATTTTCCGATAGGCTTATAAATATTCAAGATACCAAGTCCGTAGAAACAAAATAAGTGGTGGAGATTATGGAGCGAGAAAAGATAAACCATCCTGGCACTGCCGCAGTTCTTTCTTTTATTTTTAATGGCTTAGGCCAACTCTACAATGGACAAATCTTTAAAGGATTACTGATTATCTTTCTTTCTTCTCTAAGTATGCTGGTTTTAACCATCGCAAGCATTTTTATTTGCTTTTGGCTATTAGGAAAAATTATTTCTATCAAAGTGTTGATTTGGAGTATTGTATTGTTCTCTGTTGGGTTGGTCTCTATTTGTATTTTGGGTATATACAGCATCCTTGATGCCTACCGCGCAGCTATAAAGGAATGATTTTAAATGTTCGCGTAGTGCCAAAGGCAAGTAAAAATTTAGTTAAGAAGGAAGAGGATTATCTTAAGGTATATTTAACCAAGCCTGCCCAGAATGGACTTGCCAATACGCAGTTAATAGCCCTGTTAGCCGAATATCTGAATATTAAAAAATACCAAGTTAAGATTATTAAAGGTGAAAGGTCTAGAGATAAACTTGTCAAAATAAATGCCAGAACATAATCTTCTGCAAAGTAAAAGATATTATCTATGGAGCGGCCTTTCTGAAGCTAACCTTATTTGCGCTTTCAGCGGCCGATATCCGGGAAATATGTCTTTGGTCTACGGAGATACTAAAAATGCCTTAAAGAACCGTAAAGACTTTCTGGGAGAACTGGGAATTAATTATCAGGATTTAGTTTGCGCAAAGCAGGTTCATGGTAGCGGTGTAAGCCCGGCAAAAGAAGAAGATAAAGGTAAAGGTGCTTTATCTTATGATACTTCAATAGCGGATACCGATGCCCTGGTGACGGATAAGAGAAATTTACCTTTGGCTATATTTACTGCCGATTGCTTATCCATATTTTTATATGACCCGGAAACACCTGCTATTGGCTTAATTCATGCGGGTTGGCAAAGTACCAAAGAAAACATCGCGGATAAAACATTACAATTAATGCAAGAAAGATTTAATACCAAGCCTGGTAATTTATATGTGGGTTTTGGTCCAGTCATAAGAAGTTGTTGCTATGAAGTAAGTAGAGATTTTAGTAATTTTTTCCCAGACGAACTAATCAAGAGAGATAACCGTTATTATTTAGATTTGGCCCAGATAAACAAGACACAGATGTTAGATTTAGGGGTTAATCCGGTAAATATCTTTGATTTTAATATTTGCACTTCTTGCCAAAATGAAGAATTCTTTTCTTATCGCCGGGAAGGAAAAACCTGCGGCAGGGTGATGTCAGTGGCGATGCTGAAGTCTGCCCCTTGAAAATTAATTTTTTAATGTCTAAATATTTTTTGGAATTTATTTTATACATTCAAAATACATCGCCGGAAACGATAAAGAATTCGATAAGGGAATTTGGAGATAACCTGGAAATTATTGATTGCGAGGACGGGTCTATTAAGGGCAAAAATTTTAAAATTCATATCCGTACCGAAGACCCGACGATTATATTCGATACCTGTGCGCAGTTTGGTAGAATAAAGTCGGTGAAGATAAATGAAGCCGAGACTTACGGAACAAAGTGAACGTAAGTCTCTGGCTGCATTTACCCCACACCCAGACACTACATAGAGACGATATAATATGTCTGGGTGTGGGGTCAATTCGCAAACGCTCCGCTACAACTTACGTCTCCGCCTTCGGCGGATTCCGTAAGTTGTCTGCTCATTAAAAGGAGGTATTAAAATGGCCAAGGTGTTAGTGATTTATTATTCTGTAACCGGTAATACTAAGAAGATGGCTGAGTCAGTGGTTGAAGGTATTAAAAAGGAAGGCCTGGAAGCAGCGATAAAAGACGTCAAAGATACGGATGTTGATGAGTTATTAAAATATGAGGCGATCGTGATTGGTTCGCCCACTTATTACGGGACCATGGCAGCAGACATCAAGAGACTTTTGGATGAATCCGTAAAGTTCCACGGCAAATTAGATGGTTTGGTGGGAGCGGCATTCTCCTCAAGCGCCAATGTAGGCGGTGGCAATGAGACCACCATTTTGGGTATCTTAAATGCCATGCTTATTCATGGTATGATTATTCAAGGTGATCCCCAAGGTGACCATTACGGTGCAGTAGCTATTGGCGCGCCTGATAGCCGAGCCAGCCGACAGTGTGTTAGATTAGGTCAAAGAGTAGCCAAGTTGGTTAAGACTGTTTCTGTAAAGTAAAAATGCATATCGTAATTTTTATCACCTGCGCAAATAAAAAAGAAGCAGGACGCATTGGCACCGCCTTGGTAAAAAACAAACTTGCTGCCTGCGTAAATATAGTTGATAAAGTAGAGTCTATCTTTTGGTGGCAGGGTAAGATTGACCGGGCAAGGGAGGAATTATTAATCATAAAATCCCAGAAATCAAAATTGACTAAGATTATTAAACTGGTTAAATCAATACATAGTTATCAGGTTCCTGAGATTATCGCCTTGCCGATTATTGCTGGCAACAAAGAATATTTGAAATGGATAAATGAATCTACAAGGTAATTCTATAAATTATATAGGCGCATTTTTAGGCGGCATTGCAATGAGTGTTTCTCCTTGTGTCTATCCGCTCCTGCCGATTACCCTGGGTTATATTGGTATAAAAGCCAATGCCTCTAAGTTAAAAGGGTTTATTTTGAGTTTAATCTATGTAACGGGCATAGCGATAACTTATTCTGTATTAGGGTTAATTGCATCTCTAACGGGGGGATTTTTTGGCAAAATAAGTTCCAGCCCGGCAACCTATATCTTTGTCGGCTCAGTGATTATTCTCTTTGGCGTATCTATGTTTGATATTTTTCATATTTCTTTACCCCAACTGATTAAGTTACCTCCATTAAAAAAGAAAGGTTACCTTTCGATATTCTTTTTGGGTCTAAGTTCGGGTTTGATTATAAGCCCCTGCGTAACTCCGGTATTGGGCACGATTTTATTTTATTTAGCGACAAAAAAGAATATATTATACGGAACAACTCTTTTACTTACTTTTGCCTATGGCATGGGATTAGTGTTTATTGTGGCAGGAACCTTTAGTACCATATTAATAGGTCTGCCTAAATTGGGTAAGTGGCTGATATATATAAAAAGGGCGTGTGCGTTTATTATAATGGGGATGGGGATATATTTTATCTTCGTGGGAATAGGGAGATTACAAAGATGAAGAAGCATATTAGGGTTGCTGTTTCTATTTTGATGCTAACTGTTTTTCTATCTGTAGAATTTGCCATAGCCAGCGAATGGGAGATGGCGCCCGATTTTAGTTTACCCGATATAAATAATAATATAGTTACCTTAAGTAGTTATAAAGATAAAAAACCTGTGCTTTTGTTTTTCTGGACAACCTGGTGCCCATACTGCCGCAGTGAATTAAGGGCATTAAATAATAAATACCCGGCGTTAACAAAAGAGGGTTTAGAAGTATTGCCCATAAACGTCGGAGAATCACGAAATAGAGTGAAAAACTTTATTCAGAACTATTATTTGACTTATCCGGTTATTTTAGACGAGAACATGGAGGTTGCTTACAATTATGGAATTCCAGGTGTACCCGCCTATATTCTTATCGACAAAAAAGGAAAGGTGGTGTTTGAGGGCAGTCGTTTTCCGGAAGGAAGATATAAAGATTTAATTTCAAAATAAGTATCCGATGAATAATTCTTTATTACTAGATTTATATGAGTTAACCATGGCAGAGGGTTATTTCCATTACAAAAGAGATGCCCTGGCTACCTTTGATTTATTTGTTCGAGAACTCCCCGCAAACCGCGCCTATTTAGTTGCCTGCGGTTTAGAGGACATATTAGCTTATATAAGAGAGTTAAGATTCACTAGAGACGATATAAACTATTTAAAGAAACAAAGGCTTTTCTCGACGGATTTCCTTAAATATTTAACTCACTTTAGATTTAGAGGCGATATCTGGGCGATGCCCGAAGGTACAGTATTTTTCACTAATGAGCCGATGATACGCGTTACCGCCTCTATCCTTGAGGCCCAGATTATCGAAAGTTTTTTACTTAACACTATAAACTTACAGACCATGATTGCCGCCAAAGCCAGTCGGGTAGTTTGTGCGGGAAGAGGTAAGGGGCTCTATGACTTTTCTTTAAGGAGGACGCATGGTTCGGAGGCAGGGATAAAGGTAGCACGCGCTGCTTATATTGCGGGATTTAATGGCACCTCTTGTGTATTAGCCGGTAAATTATACGGGATTCCGGTTGTGGGGACGATGGCACATGCATTTGTGATGTCTTTCAAACATGAGCTGGATAGCTTCTTAGCCTACAGTGAGACTTTTCCTGTCCGGACAACTCTTCTTGTCGATACTTACGATATCAAGAAGGGTATAAAAAACGCAATAACCGCGGGTTTGTATCTTAAAGAAAAAGGACGCCGTCTACAGGGGGTTAGATTAGATAGCGGAGATATTGTTTCTTTATCCAGGTTAGCGAGAAGAATGCTTGATAAAGCAGGCCTAGATTATGTGAAGATTTTTGCCAGCGGTAATTTAGATGAATTTAAGATAAGAGATTTACTCCAGCGGGGTGCGCGGGTGGATAATTTTGGGGTGGGCACGCATATGGGAACCAGTATTGATGCGCCGTCTTTAGATATTATTTATAAGATAAGTGAAGTTACGGATGAAGACGGCAGGTTTTTACCGACGATGAAATTAAGTAAAGGTAAGGTTACCTATCCAGGCAGGAAGCAGGTTTTTAGGGTCCAGGACAAATATGGAAGATTTGTAAAAGATATTTTAGGATTAGAGAAAGACAAAATAAACCCCGCCCTTTCTGCAAGGGCAGGGGGATCTTTATTAGGAAAGGGCGGGGTAAAGGGTAGGCCTTTATTGATAAAAGTAGTGGATAAAGGTAAAGTGATTTATCAGTTACCTTCCTTAGATAAGATAAGATTGTTTACAAGGAGTAATTTAGCTAGATTTACCGCCGCATTAAAAGAAGTCTATTCGAGGTATAAATATCCGGTTATTGTCAGTCCACGGCTAAAAAAACTCAGGCGTAGCTTAGCCTCTCAATTAGAAAAAAGGCAGTAGAATGGACCAAAGAGTAGATGGCCTCATCAAAAATTGGCAGAAGAGAAATATCCTGGGATTGTATTGCGAGAATAAGAGTGAGGCAGCAGATAAAATCTTAGAGATTATTTCTCACTCTGTCAGCATTGGTATTTCTGGTTCGGTAACCCTAGATCAGTTGGGCATAGTAAAACGCTTAGAAGTCCGGGGCAACCCCGTATTTAATCAATATAAATCTGGCATAAGCCGAGAAGAGAATTTAGAGCTAAGAAGACAAGGCACGCAGGCAGATTATTATCTAACCAGCGCTAATGCTATCTCAGAAAATGGGGAGTTGGTATTTTTTAGCGGTTATGGCAATCGGCCAGCGGGAATATCCAATGCGAAAAATGTAATTGTGGTTTGCGGGATAAATAAAATTACGCCGAATTTAGAAGAAGCAATTAAGCGCTCAAGAGAATATGCTACGCCCCTTAATTGCAAGCGTCTTAACTGGAATACGCCTTGTCTAAAAGATGGTATCTGTCGCAAAGAAATCTGTCTTTTTCCGGATTATAAACGAATGTGCTGCCAGATTTTAATTATCGAGGCAGAAGTTACACCGGATAGATTGAAAGTAGTTTTGGTGGGTGAGAGTTTAGGGTTTTAGTTAGCGCGTTTGCGCGTTAGCGAGTTGTAATGTTTTTTTGCGGGTCCTGCCGAGGCGTACTTTTCGCAGCACCGCTCGGATTTCCCCAGCGAGGAAATCCTCGCTCGGGGAAAATTTTCGCTCGTCCTCGGCTTCGCCTCGGACACCGTGCCCGCTCAAATTTTCTACGTGCTGCTCGAAGCACGCCTCGTCACCCGCAAAAAAAGCGTGAAAATGGAGGATTAATGGAGAAGAAAAGGTCAGTTGGGGTGACGATTCTTTGTGTAACAATTATTTTCATATCTTTTTTAGAATTGATATTTCCATTCTTAAACCCTAAACATCATTTTTCTATAAATATATCAAAATTGGGGTTGGTTCTACTTATTGCCTATTGTAGTTTAGAACTACTTGCAATAATTTTAGCAGTAAATATATTAAGATTAAAAGAATGGGCGCGAAAATCTCTTATTATAATGATAGTAGCTAATATTGGTTTATTATTTTTGACTACCTTCACTATTGATTGGAATTATTTGGATACTATGACGCTCACTACAAGAGCAAAAGGAAGTCCTACAATTCCAGTTGGTGGATTTTATCTTAAGGGCTTCCTAATTACTTTTCTAATATATCTTTTATTTTACTCGCTGGTAATTTATTTCTTCACCCGTCCCAAAGTGAAGGCTCTTTTTAGTCCACCGAAGCCAAAGGCGTAAGCACTTTGGAGAAGGAGGAAGCAGTTTTCCCGCCACGCGATTTAAAATGTAGGCGGGATCCCGCTTACTACTAAAATCAATATGGCGGGAAAATAATTATTTTAGCGGGTGGCTTGGTTGTTTTTGAGCGGGGGCTTTGAAGGGGACCCCGCGAGCGGGTGTGGGCGAGGAAAATTTGACGAGCACGCACCCTAAAAGCAGGGGAAAAGTTCAAACCCTGCGAGAAACAGTCCATTGTAATAAGAAAGGAACTTCGATGTTCGATAAAATGAAGCAATTGATGGAAATGCAGAGGAAGATGCAGGAGATGAAGCGGGAATTGGATAATACTACTTTTGAAGTCTTAAGTTCCGATGGCTTAGTGAAGGTTACCATGAATGGCTCGCAAGAAGTAAAAGAGTTCAGCATTCAGGGCGATATTCAAAGGATAGAAAAGACCACTCTTGAAAAAGCAATTAAAGACGCCTATAATAGGGCAATTAAACGTTCGCATGATATTGCCGCGCAGAAGATGAAAGAGATCACGGGTTTTAATTTACCTGGATTATTATAAAATATTAGTTTGGATTTGGGATTTTGAAATTTGAATTTCACCGGTGACTTTGGTGACTCCGGTGGCCTTGGTGACTTTCGGTTCCGGTGACATTGCAAGCGGGTGGCTTGGCATTCTAAGATGCCACTGGATATGTATCCCTCGCCTAAGCGCTTGTCAATTTCTTGCGAAATTGACTGCGCAGGCTTCGGGATAAATTCGCGCAAATAACTTACGTCGCTGTGAGCCGCAATAGCGACGAGCGCTCCGTAAGTTATGCGCTCATTTATGAAACAATACGAAGATTTGCAAGCTACATACCTATATTGTAACCGCTGCGGCGGTTCTATGCCGGTGAGAGAAAAGTTACTTCTAATTTTGCCTGATGGGTATTTATTCGAGTATCTTTGCTCTAATTGTGGCGAGGTAGTAGGAGATAAGAAAACCAAATTGAACAAAGAAGATAAAATGATTTTTTAGGAGAAGATGAAAGAAGAAAAGAATTTTTATCAAGTGGTTGAGGAAATTTTTATAAGAGACAGCCGTTATAAACCAGACAGCTATGAATTTGTCATGCAGGCACTACATTTTACCCAGAACAAACTTAAAAGAAAGGGACATGCCAGCGGCCGCGAACTCTTAGAGGGCATCCGTGAGTTTGTGATTGAGCAGTACGGACCGCTGGCCAAGACGGTTCTAAACCATTGGGGTATAACCAAGACCCAGGATTTTGGTAACATCGTCTTCAATCTGATTGATAAAAAGATACTTTATCAAACCGAAACAGACTCCCTTGATGATTTTAAAGATGTTTACGATTTTGAGGTGATTTTTGCCAATGTTTTCCGCGATAGTATAATAAAAGATATTGAATATTGATATGGTGCCTTGTCAACTAAAATATTATTATGATTACACAGATTTCCACCAAAGGCGGATCCGCCTACGGCGGAAAAATTCAGATTACACAGATTAACCCTTCGACTACGCTTGAGGGTTAATGGTGAGCGAAGTCGAACCATTAATTCTTCATCGGAAATCTGTGTAATCGGCTTTTAAAATCTGTGTAATCAATAAAAGCATTATTTTGTAGATAAAGCAATATGCCAAAATTAAAGGGATTAGCTACGGGAATAGGAAGCCTGCCGCATAAAGATGTAGATAGCGCTTTGGATTTAATCTTTAAATATACTCCACAGATTCCTTTTTGGCCGCAACTGCCTAAGCGAGATATTCGGGAAGGAATGGTGGCGCAGTTCAGCGAGAATTTTCCCGGGATAAAAGTTGCAGATGAGGGACTATCTTTTAAACCCGAAGAAAAGCAATTAGAAATATTTTATGACCGTATAATTGCTCAGGATATTGATTATTTTAAGATAAGTCCGGATTTTGCTTTAGGGATACATAAATTTTACGCGCGATTAGAGAAACAGGGTCTTAAAGAGATAGAATTTATCAAATGTCAGGTTGTCGGGCCGTTTACCTTTGCTGCCAGTGTTAATGATGATAAGGGCGTTGCCTTACTGCATGATTCGGTATTGATGCAGGCAATCTTAAAAGGTCTTATTATGAAAGCAATCTGGCAGATAAAACTTTTTAAGAAGCTTGGTAAAAAGATAATTCTGTTTTTCGATGAGCCGTATCTGGGTTCTTTTGGTTCTGCTTATACCCCTATAAATAGAGAGGAGGTGGTAAAGGGTTTGACAGAAGTTACTGAGGGTATCAAATCCGATAATGTTTTAACAGGCGTCCATTGCTGCGGCAATACTGATTGGTCGATATTTACCGATATAGATTCGTTAGATATCATTAGTTTCGATGCCTATGGTTTTCAAGACAAGTTTGTGCTTTACGCCGATAATCTAAAGGATTTCCTTGAACGGGGAGGCATAGTTTGTTGGGGTATTGTGCCTACGCAAGAGCTTGGCGGTCAGAGTCCGGATTTATTATTAGAAAAGATTAAAGAAGGCATCCGCGTCTTGGTAAAAAAGGGCTTAGATAAAGATTTATTATTAGAAAATCTAATGCTTAGTCCAAGTTGCGGTATGGGAACTTTAGATATAGATAAAACGGAGAAGATTTTAAATATCCTTTCCCAAATTTCCGAGAAAATAAGGGAAAAATAAATTATTTGACAATCTGGATTAAAAGTTATATTATAGGGAATCGTTTTTCAAATGAAGCCCAGACTTATGGAACAAAGTGAACGTAAGTCTGTTGGCTGAATTTGCCCCACACCCAGATACAGAGTAGCGTCTCTTCGATGTAACTGGGTGTGGGGTTAATTCGCAAGACGCTTAGAGATTAGTTAACAAGGCAGCTATAATTTATGTCGTCTGAAAGACGACATAAATTATCTGCTCATTGAATATGAAAGAAATACGCATTCATGCCCGCGCCGGACAGGGGGCAATTACGACTGCGGCCTTATTAGGCTACGTCTATTTTTTAAAAGGGATGTATCCTTATGCCTTCCCGAATTTTGGTGCCGCCCGCATGGGCGCGCCGATGAATGCCTTTGTGCGCGTAGATACAAAGCCGGTGCGGTTAAGGAGCCAGATTTACGAACCGGATTACGTAATTATTGTGGATGCTACCTTGATGCGCGGATTCAATTGCTTTTCTGGCCTAAAAGAAAAAGGGATTGCGATAGTAAATGGGAAAAAAGGGGCGGATATTCCTAAAGTAAAACCGAGCCAGAAAGTTTTTGTTGTGCCGGCCAATGACATTGCCTTGGAGACCATCGGCCGGCCTTTGGGTAATACCGCCTTGTTAGGGGCGTATGCTGCGGCAACCAATGAGATTGACTTAGATAATCTGCTGGAGGCAGTAAAAAAGAGATTTTCCGGCAAGGCGCAGGAAGGTAATATCCAGGCAGCTAAACAGGGATTCGCATATATTAAAAATAAGTGAGGGCATAACTTATGGAGCACTCGTTTCACTAGTAGCGACATAAGTTATATGCCCGAACTTATCCCCCATCACTTTTTGAAAATGCACGTGAGATTAAGTCAAAAGGTAAATTTTGTTCTCAGGTCTAAGCTTCAAAAATCTACTGTATCTACAAAAAGTGGTGGGGGATTAATTCGCAGACGCCCTACGGGCTACAACTTACGTCGTGTATGAACGTAAGTTAATGCTCCGTAAGTTGTCTGCTCATTAAGATGTTTGGTCCGTTGATTGTAAAACCTGGGACCGCCAGAAATAATAAAACCGGTTCCTGGCGCACGGGGGCAAAGCCAAAATTTTTGCAGAAGAATTGTATTGGCTGTAAGATGTGCCTGGCAATTTGTCCGGAGGGCTGTATTGAAGGCGAGGCAAAGAATGCCTACAATTGTGATTATGCCTTTTGTAAGGGCTGTGGCGGTTGTGCGGCAATTTGCCCAAAGCAAGACGTGGAAATGGTGAAGGAAGAATGAGGGAATTTTTAGAGGGTTCACAAGCAGTAGCTAAGATAGTAAAGTTATGTAAACCCGGGGTGATTTCTGCCTATCCTATAACTCCCCAGACCCACATTGTCGAAGAATTAGCCCAGTTTGTGGCTAATGGTGAATTAAACTCGCAGTTTGTGAATGTAGAATCAGAACATTCAGCCGCATCCGTAGTCTTAGGAGCAGTGGCTACCGGCGTGCGGGCTTACACGGCCACCAGTTCTCAGGGTTTACTTTACATGGCTGAGGTACTTTTTAATATTTCCGGTTTACGCCTACCCCTGGTTTTGACCTGTGCCAACCGGGCAATATCTGCGCCGATAAATATCTGGAATGACCAACAGGATTCGGTGTCTCTGCGCGATAGCGGCTGGATTCAATTTTACGCCGAGGATATGCAGGAGGTAGCAGATCTACATTTGCTGGGTTATCGCATTGCGGAAGATAAATCCGTCATGCTTCCGGTAATGGTCTGTATGGACGGCTATACGCTTACCCACGGGATAGAGACAGTGGATATGCCTAGTCCGGAGCAAGTAGATAAATTTTTACCCGCCTATAAACCGCTGTATAAACTCGACCCGGAAAATCCTATAACCATGGGTCCTTTAGCTGACCCGGATTATTATATGGAGACCCGCTACGCCATTCACCAGACATTTAAAGACGTAGTGAAGTTGGTTCCCGAAGTCACCGCGGAATTTTCTAAAGTATTCGGCCGCAATTATAACGGCCTCATTGAAGAATACCGCACCAAGGATGCTGAGCGGGTAATTGTGGCCATGGGTTCGGTCTGCGGCACTATTAAGGAAGTTATAGATGAATTAAGGGTAAAAGGTAAGAAAGCGGGTTTATTAAAGATTACTACCTATAGGCCGCTTCCTGTTCGGGAAATTTATGAGGCATTAAAGAATATCCCTAAAGTAGCGGTGTTAGACCGGGCTTTATCCTTAGGGTCTTACGCACCGCTGGCAGCAGAAATTAAAGCCGTATTTTTTGGCAAAAAGAAAAAACCAGCAGTGATTAGTAGTTTTATTGTGGGCCTGGGTGGACGCGATATCACTAAACAGTCGATAAAAGAAATCTTTCGCCTGCTTATGGCAAAAGAGAGGGTTTGCGAGTTTATTGATTTAAAGCCCGAACTTTTAAAAGAGAGCTATGAATAAACACCTGCTTAGTCCAGGGCATACTGCCTGTGCCGGATGCGGTCAGGCCTTGGCCGCGCGTCTGGTAATTGATGCCAGCGGTCCTAATACCATCGTAGCCAATAATACCGGATGCTTAGAGGTTTTTTCTACCCGTTATCCGGAAAGTGCCTGGGAAATACCCTGGATACATTCCCTTTTTGAAAATGCCGCGGCAGTAGCTTCCGGCGTAGAAGCCGCCCTTATTTATTTAGGTAAAAAGGACGGCATTAATGTGATTGCCCAGGCAGGCGACGGAGGGACTGCGGATATTGGCCTTCAGGCATTGTCGGGAATGTGGGAGAGGGGACATGATATTTTATACGTCTGTTACGATAATGAGGCCTATGAGAATACAGGCATACAGAGAAGTGGATTGACACCTTACGCTACAAATACAACTACTACTCCCCCGGGGACAAAATCCATTGGCAATCCACGTCCCAAAAAACCCATGCCGGAGATTGCCTTAGCCCACGGCATACCCTATGTGGCTACTTGTTCCGTGGGATTCATTCAGGATTTACAACGTAAAGTAAAAAAGGCGCATTCTATTAAAGGTCCAAAATACATCCAGATACATGTACCTTGTCCTTTAGGCTGGCGGCATGAAGCCATCCTTACAATTCAAGTGGGAAAATTAGCTGTAGAAACCGGACTTTATCCTCTAATCGAATACGAAAATGGCGTACTGGTTTCGCAAAGGAAAATTACTCCGCGACCAGTCCGGGAGTATCTAAAAGTGCAGGGCAGGTTTAAACACTTACTAGACAATCCCGAGCAGCTAAAAATGATTCAGGAGATCGCGGATAATAATATCAAAAAATATGGCCTGAAGTTAGAGGCCCAGGCAGAGAAGGAGGTGTGAAGAAATGGGAAAACAGGCAAGGGCAATTGTGGATTTAAGTTTAAAGGACCTGGTTAAGGATTTAAACAAGGCGTATGCGGATGAATGGTTAGCATTTTATCTTTACTGGTATATGGCGCAGACCGTTTCTGGCCGTGCCTACGAAGATATTCAGGAATTCTTGAATAAAATTGCCAAGGACGAATTAGAGCATGCGCAAGAAATAGCAGATTTAATCATTAAGTTAGGTGATATGCCTATCGCTAATCCTATGGAGCTTGAGAAGAATGCCAATGCGCCTTATTTGATGCCACCCAAGAACACTGCTGATATAAACCGGATAATCCGCATTGTTACTGAGGCGGAGGCAGGGGCAATCGAGGTCTATAACAAAATCGCCAAAAAAACTTTAGGTAAGGATAACGTTACATATCAATTAGTAACCCATATTTTATCTGAAGAAGTAGACCACGAGGAAACGTTTGAGAATCTTTTGGAGAGGTAAGATTTAGCGTGTAGCGTAGGGCGTATAATGGAGGCTAAATAAGAATGGCAAAAGTAACTGTAGATGCCTCGACCTGCGTGGGCTGTAGTTTATGCGAACAATCTTGTCCCGAGGTATTTGAGGTTCAAGGTGATGGTATTGCCCATGTAAAGGCGCAGGCGTGTAAGGAACATAATCTCCAAGAAGTAGCGGAGCAATGTCCGGTAAGCGCGATTGCGATTAAGGTAAGTTAGGTTTAAAGATTTGCGCCTTCCTTTTTAACTCTTCGGTAAATTCACTAAAAAATCTTTGTTTTTTCTGTAAGAGTACCTTTTGGGTAAAATCAGTTTTTTCGGCTTCAAATTTCTTCTCATCTACAGGAACCTTTTGTTTAAATTTAATCACATAAAAACCCACCGGCGTAGCAATTATTTGGCTGAATTCATCCTCTTTTAATTTCAAGGCATTTACCCAGAAAATATCCGATCCCCCGATCCCCTCTATATAGCTGCCATATTTAAATAAAGCCGTGGCATCAGATTTTAATCCGTATTTTTTAGCGGTTTTATCAAAATCCACATTTTTAGGGTCGGCAAGATACGCCTCTTGTAATTCTTTTAGGCAGCTTTCTATTTTTTCTTTAGCGATTCCTTGAGATTTATCTTTGATAAACACCTCTTTTACCTTGTCCTTTACCGCTTCAAATTCAGGTATATGCGGTTCTTTTCTTTCTTTGAGCCTTAATATATAGTAGTTTTTATCTACCTGTATAGGCGGCAGGAATGCACCTACTTTTGCTTCTGGGATTGAATTTAAGATTTCCAGCGACCAGCCAATGCCTGGTATAGGTTCGGTTTGCGTAAACAGGCCGGTTTCTTTTAGGCTTAATCCAAAATCAGCAGCTATTTTAGCGAAGTTACTTTTTCTATTTAGACGCGGGAACATCATTTTTATTTTATCCACAGATTCCAAGGATACATATTCTAAATTAAAAGAGAGGGGTTGCTTAAAATCAAGAGAGTTCTTGGCAAAGTAATCCTTAAGCTCTTCGTCTGTGGCCGCGATATCCTTTACAAAATCGGCATATAGGCTGGCGATATAATAGATGCTTACCTCTTCATTTTCTTTGCGGTAGACATTCTTAATTTCTTCTTCAGTTAAATTTAAGCTTTGAGTTACTGTATTATATAGTTTGTTTATCATTAGATTTTGGCGGGTTTGTTCTTCAAAGATGCGGGGTTGCGTACGAAATACAAATTGGAGTATTTCGGAATATATCTTACGGTCAAATTTCCCGTTACGTTGAAAAAAAGGATATTTTTGGATTGATTCTACGACTTCTTTATCGTTTACATTTATCTTGCGTTTTTTCGCATCAGTCAATAATATAAGCCTCTCCCATGCCTGGGATTCTAGGTTGAGATATTTTTGTACTTCTGAAAGATTATCCCCAAATTGAATAATCGCCATATTTTTAACTGCATCCAGGGCATCTTTATACTCTAAGGCAGAGATTTTTTGGCGGAATATTTTACCGGCATAAATAGATTCTCTTTGGCTGCGTAAGGCTCCGCCTAAACCCCAGAGCATAAATGCCGGTACAATTATTATCGCTAAAACAATCCAAACCTTTTTCGCCGTCTTTTTATTGCGTAGTTTCTTAAGCATCCGGTATCTCCTTAATAGAAATGTATTATAATCTAAAATATAAATATTGCAATTAGATTTTTCTTTACAAAATATTATTAAACCTGTATAATGATTTTCTGTGCTGGATACCGTAAAAATTCGAAAGATATGGCGGATTAATCCCGCTTCGCGGGTTAAAAAGAGCAAGAAGATATATAAAAGGTCAAAATTAAAAAAAGAGCTAAAAAGAATTATTAAAGGATTTGTTTAAGCACTAAATTGAAATAAATAAGATGAAAAAGATATTAAAATTAGGCTTACCTAAAGGAAGCCTTCAAGAGGCAACCTTTAAGATATTTAAGAAAGCAGGATTTAATGTTTCGGTTTCGGAGCGTTCGTATTTTCCTTCGATAGATGACCCGGAGATTGAACCGGTTTTATTGCGCGCCCAGGAGATGTCCAGGTATGTCCAAGACGGCGCTTTAGATTGCGGTATTACCGGCGATGACTGGATATTGGAGAATAAATCTGATGTCGTAAGGGTTACAGATTTAATTTATGCCAAGCAGAGTTTAAATCGGGTCAGATGGGTTTTGGCTGTACCTGAAGGCTCAGGCATCAAGTCTATTAAAGACCTGCGGGGAAGACGTATTGCTACCGAATTAGTTAATGTGACCCAGAATTATTTCCGGAGGAATAAGGTAAAGGTAGCGGTGGAGTTTAGCTGGGGGGCAACTGAGGTCAAGGTAAGCACAGGACTCGTAGATGCGATTGTAGAGCTGACCGAGACCGGTAGGAGCCTTCGAGCAAATAAATTAGTCGAAATTGCCACTATCTGCGAATCTACTACCCAATTTATTGCTAATAAAAATTCCTATAGAGATAATTGGAAAAAAACCAAGATCGAACAAATGGCCTTGCTTTTAAAAGGCGCTATCGCCGCCGAAGAGAAAGTAGGGCTAAAGATGAATGTTAAAAACGAAGACCTAAAAAAGGTAATTGCTCTTTTGCCGGCGTTAAAAAATCCTACTATTTCTAATCTTTCTAAGGCAGGTTGGCTTGCCGTGGAAACCGTAATTGATGAGAAGGTAGTCAGGACCTTAATCCCGGAGTTAAAAAAGGCAGGTGCCTCTGGTATAATTGAATATCCACTGAATAAAGTTATTTATTAGTTCATAGTTCATAGTTCATGGTTCATGGTTCAGAGCGCAGTTTTTTAGTTAACTGTGAACTTTGAACTATACACTGTGAACTACCCGAACGAAGTGAGGGTAAAATGCCTTGTGGCAGAAAAAGAAAAAAAAGAAAGATAAAGACTCATAAAAGAAAAAAGATGCGTCGTCGCCTTCGCCATCTGAAAAAGAGGGCTTGGGGATAAAGTGTCTTGACGAATAAGTCAAGGCACGTTTTTAGAACGCGCATCTGGAGTCGGTAAGGCGAAGAAGAGGGTCTGTAACTTTCCACTAACCATATTCTAACCCATCATGTCTTCTAAGTTCAATAGATATAAGAAGGGGCTGTTTTTTTGTCTGGCAGCCTCGTTAATAATAAATACCAGAGCTTTAGCCTTAGATAAAAAGATATCCTCTGCCATAAGTCATTATATCATGGCGGTAATGTATGAGGATCTTGGCGATATAGACAGGGCTATCCAGGAATATAAGAATGCCTTAAAAATAGATTATAAAAATTCGGTTATCCATTTAAATTTAGCCTCAAGTTATATCAAAAAAAACGACATACCTAAAGCAATTGAAGAGCTGAATCTCGCCGTAAAGCTTGATCCTGAAACAGTAGAGCCGCATGCAATATTAGCGCTTTTATATTCCTCGCAGAATAAACCTGACCTGGCGACAGTGGAGTATGAAATGGCCCTTAAGGGCGCCTCTAAACTCCAGCCCCAAAATATAGATATTTATAAAGGCCTAGGCGCGATATATCTTCAACAGAGGAAATTCAAAGACGCAGAAAATACCTATCGGCTAATACTGAATTTATCGCCGGCTGATAGTGAGGCGCATTTTTATTTGGGTAATATTTATGATGAGCTAAAAAATAGAGCGGCTGCAGCAGAGGAATTAAAGAAGGCCCTGGAATTAAGGCCGGATTATCCTGAGGCATTGAATTATCTGGGGTACTTATACGTGGAAGAAAATAAAAATTTAGACCAAGCCGAGGTAATGATAAAAAAGGCGTTAGAAATAGAAACTAATAATGGTTCTTATGTTGATAGCCTGGGTTGGCTTTATTTTAAGCAGGGTAAAGTCCAGGAGGCAGCATTAGAGCTAGAGCGGGCAATTTTGTTATTAGAGGATCCTATTATCTATGACCACTTAGGTGATGCATATTTGAAGATGGGTAATATAGAAAAGGCAAAATTAAACTGGGAGAAATCTTTGAAGTTAGACTCAAGGCAGGATAAGGTTAAAGAAAAGTTAGAGAAAATTAAATAATGCAATACACCGACACTCAAATCAAAGAATTAGAACAAAAGGCAAAGCAGATTCGTCGGTTAATAATACAGATGCTTGCCAAAGCCGCTTCAGGCCATCCCGGAGGAAGCCTTTCTGCCGCCGATTTAATCACGGCTTTGTATTTTGCAGTATTAAAACACAATCCTAAAAATCCCAATTGGCCCCAGCGTGATAGATTTCACCTGTCTAAAGGGCATTGTTGTCCGCTTTGGTATGCGGTATTGGCAGAATCAGGTTATTTTTCCGTGGATAAACTTTTGACCTTAAGACAATTTGGTTCGATATTACAGGGGCATCCGGATAGGCGCACGCCAGGCGTGGATGTGGCTTCGGGTTCTTTGGGCCAAGGGTTATCAGTTGCCTTAGGGATGAGTTTAGCCGCCAAGTTAGACAAGAAGGATTACCGCGTGTATGTCCTTATGGGTGATGGCGAGACCCAGGAGGGTAATGTTTGGGAAGCAGCCATGGCCTGCGCGCATTATAAATGTGACAATTTATGTGCTGTATTAGATCGTAATGGTTTTCAAATTGATGGTAAGACCAAAGACATTATGAATTTGGAGCCAGTGATAGCTAAATGGCAGGCATTCGGCTGGCATACCATCGAGATAGATGGGCATAATATACCCCAGATTTTGTCTGCTTACGAAGAGGCAAAGACAATAAAAGGTAAGCCCAGCATAGTCATTGCCCGTACCATAAAAGGAAAGGGAGTTTCTTTTATGGAGAATGTGGTAGATTTCCATGGTCGGGCACCTACCAAGGAAGAAGCAGAAAAGGCGCTCAAAGAGTTAGAATAGGACGTTTGTTTTCGCGTTTTCGCGTTTGCGTGTTTGCGCGTTTTAGTGTTTAACGCGGCAACGCGCCAACCCGATAACACATCAACGCGTTAACACGCTAACGATAATGGAATTATTATATCAACGTGACATATACGGTCAGACATTAGTTGAATTAGGAAGACGCAATAATGATATTGTGGTCTTGGATGCGGATTTATCCAATTCAACCCGCACCGTTATATTTGCTAAAGAGTTTCCCGGGAGATTTTTTAATTTTGGTATAGCTGAACAGAATATGATGGCTACTGCTTGTGGCTTGGCAAGTTGTGGTAAAACCGTATTTGTTTCCACCTTTGCCATGTTTGCTACAGGCAGGGCCTGGGATCAGGTGAGAAATTCGGTTACTTATAATAATTTTAATATTAAAATAGTGGCCACCCATGCCGGCATTACCGTCGGTCCGGATGGTTCAAGCCACCAGGCCTTGGAGGATATTGCGCTGATGCGGATAATTCCCGAGATAAATATAATTGTTCCCTGTGATGGCCCACAGACGCGCGAGGCAGTAATTACAGCAGCGAATACCCCAGGGCCATTTTATATCCGTGTAGGAAGACCGAAAGTTCCTACTATAGAAAATAAGGGTGAATTTAAGTTAGGCCAGGCGCAGGTTTTAATTGAAGGTAAAGACATCACCATTATTGCCTGCGGAATTATGGTTGGTGAGGCGCTTACTGCCGCAACGAATCTCCTCAATAAAGGCATAAAAGCCAGGGTGATTAATCTGCATACCATTAGGCCCTTAGATACCCAGATAATATTAAAGGCAGCTAAACAGACGCGGGGCATTGTGGTGTGCGAAGAACATACCGTGATCGGTGGCCTGGCATCCAGTATCGATGAAGTGATTGCTGAAAATTATCCTACTAAGGTTGTGCGGGTGGGCATAAAAAATAGATTTGGCCAATCCGGCGAGCCCGCAGACCTTTTAAAAGAATATAATCTCACCAGTCTTGACATAGAAAAGGCAGCCTTGGCAATAGTTTCCTGAGCAGTCTTTTTAACGCAGATGGTCGCAGATTGCATGCAGATGCACGCAGATTTTTATCTGCGAGAATCTGCGTTTGATTTGCGTAAATCTGCGTTAAAGATATCTTTTGAGTTTTCTTTTTAAACTGTGGATAAGCTAATCCTAAATTCCTACGCTAAGTTAAATCTCTATCTGGAAGTCTTAGGTAAACGCAAAGACAGCTACCATAATATACAGACTCTTTTTGAGAGAATAGACCTTTCTGATAAAATTATCCTCAAATCCCGCCGGGATAAAAAAATAAGAATAATTTGTAACGCTCGCCAGGTCCCAAAAGATAATACTAATCTTTGCTATCGCAGTGCTAAATTATTACAGGATGACTTTAAGGTCAATAAAGGCGTAGATATTAAGATAATTAAGCGTATCCCTGTAGGTGCCGGCCTGGGGGGAGGCTCAAGTAATGCGGCAGTCGCACTTTTAGGCTTAAATAAAATCTGGGGATTGGCCTTAAGTCGCGCCAAACTCGTGAGTTTGGCTAAAAAAATAGGCAGCGATATCCCTTTCTTTATTTATGACCGCCCTTTTGCAGAGGGTACAAGCCGCGGAGACAGGATAAGGTCAATGCCTGCGTTGAATAAAGTGCGGCTGTGGCATATATTAATTATACCAGGAATAAAAGTCTCTACCCCTCTTATCTATAGGAAATGGGATATGGTAAGGACTTTTAAATTGACAAGGCCAAAGTATGGTGTTAAAATATTAACTTCAGCAATAAGAAAAAAAGACCCCGAGCTGACAGGTGGGGTTTTATTTAATAGCTTAGAACAAGTAAGCGCTAAGTTATATCCACAAATAACGCACATAAAAGAAAGACTCAAGGGAAAGGGTATAAAATCAATCTTGATGTCCGGAAGCGGTCCGGCAGTTTTTGGAATTGTTTCTTCAGGAAAGGAGGCCGTATCGTTAAGTAGACAACTTAAAGGGGAAAACAAGTCTTGGCAGGTATTTGTTACACGGACAATTTAAAATCTCGCAACAAGGAGGTCAAATGAAGACACGACTTACGGAGCGAAGCGCTCGTAAGTCGTATGTCTGAATTTGACCCAGCACTAATTTTATGCAACGCTTTAAGTTAATTCATAGACGATGCGTTAACATCAACCCCTAAGCGATAGAGATGGCTTTATAAAAATTAGTGCTGGGTTTAATTCGCACAGATAACTTATGTCGGTAGTATATTAAATAGCTGTTCCATAAGTTATGTGCTCATTAAAGGAGGTAACTCTATGGAGATAACTGAGGTGAGGGTGTTCTTGAAGGATTCGCCAGATAAAAAACTAAAGGCATATATGACCGTAACTTTTGACAATGCCTTTGTGGTCAGGGATATAAAAGTAATCGAAGGCACGAGCGGCTTATTTATTGCTATGCCTTCAAGAAAAATAAAACAGCCCTGTCATAAGTGTGCTTTCAAGAATGAATTACGCTCTAAATATTGCAATCAGTGCGGAACGCAGTTGCCTTTGACGTCTCAACCAATAGGCCAGGTAGGAACGAGCAATGCCCATTTAGAACACAAAGATATTGCCCATCCTATAACACAATCTTTCAGGGAGTATTTACAGAAAAGAATCTTAGAGGCATACGAGCAAGAGAAGGCCAGGGGGCCGAGCAGTTCAGGGTATTCAGATCTCAGGTAAATAGTTTTATTCTTTAACATATTGTCTTCCGACTATAGCTTAGTTTGAGCCGGAGTCCTTGTGCATAAACTGCTGCCCGGTAGTGTAACGGTAGCACATCAGAATTTGGGTCTGACTGTTGAGGTCCGAATCCTCACCGGGCAATTTTTAGGTTCTCCTCCTACGCTCTTCAACAGGTAATAGCTGGTAGGGCTTCGGAGGATTAATTCGGCCAACAATTTATGTTCACTTGTTCCATAAATTGTGGCCTCATTAAGAATCCATGCGTCCTAGCCACTTTTGACAATCAGTCGAAGTAAGGGTGAATGAAATTAACGGAGCGGAAGAAATAGGGCGATGGGAAAGAATGAATTATGATAAAAAAGCTTGTTAATACGCCCATATTTAGTTGGATGGCGATCATAACTGGCGGATTGGGCTCGATTTTTTTTCTTTTCTTTATCTTAACAGTTATTTATTGTACATTTCATCCGGGGCAAAACTGGGGTCTTATGGTAATCGTTCCATTGATATGGGGCACTAGTCCATTTCCATTATTGTTAGCGGGTGGTATATATCTTTTAAGAAAAGCTAGCAAAGGAAATAACAGAAATAATCAGAAATAAAGAAATAAGACGCTTTACCCAACGACTTATAAAAGAACAAGTTATACAACAAATCCAAAGATGACAAAAAATAGGATAATGCAAACTATTCAACAGCACTCTGGCGATCTAAAAGCATACGGTGTAAGAAGGGTTGGTATTTTTGGCTCATTCGCAAGATCGACTCAAAATAACAAAAGCGACATAGATATTCTTGTTGAATTCAACCCAGACAATAAGACATTTGATAACTATATGGACCTCAAATTTTATTTGGAAAGACTATTACATCGTAAGGTAGATCTAGTGATTAAAGATGCTTTGAAGGCAAGAATTAAAAATCGTGTGCTTTCGGAGGTTGAATATGCGTGATTACAAGCTTTATTTAGACGATATCTTAGAGGCAATGAAAAGAATCGAAAAGTATGTTAAGGGGTTTACGTTTGAAAAGATTAAAAAAGATAGTTTAGTCGTTGACGGTGTGGTGCGTAACTTGGAAATTATCGGTGAAGCGGCAAAGATCCCCGTGAGCATTAAAGAGAAATACCAAAATGTCGAATGGAAGAAAATAGCAGGGTTACGTGATATTTTAGCGCATGAGTATTTTGGTGTCGATCTGGAAGTGTTATGGGATATTGTTCAGCGTAAATTACCTGTTTTAAAGAAACAAATTACAGGTATTTTAAGAAATAACAAATCCAATTGAATTCAGGCAAATTATTAGATAAAGATGTTATTGATTATTCGGCAGAGAGCAGACGGAGAGATCTTAAAAAAAGTGGTTGAGGATTTAAACGGATATGTAAAGGTGGTAGTGGATGTGCGGCGTAAGATTTTATCTGCCGGTGGAAAATTACATGTGGATGGGGAAAAGTTATTGCTTCAGGGTGGAAGTAAACAAGCAGACCTCTGGGGTGGTGGTATAGATTTTGAGACCGGTGAAATTGATCTTGATTCTATGATTAATTTAAGGCCAAGCCAGAGGAATACCAGCAGGGAAGTCTTGGATCCAAATATCCGAAAGGAAATAGAAGTTATTATTCACAACTTGTTGAGGTAAGTCGTGAATACACAGGAATTAACTTTGAATATTGCAGTGAATTTAGGGCGTATCGGCAGGTTAGCTTGCGAGGGAAGACGTAACCGCGTGCATCAATTTTTAGAGGAGACCCAAGAATATATTCGTGAACTCGAAAGAGCTCCTAAGTCGCCGCGTTTTGAGATGACTTTTAATAGCTTCAGAGAGGCCTTCATAGAACTTAAAAATGATGTGCGTTTGGATTCTGTGTGGGCAGAAATGATATTGACTTGGGCTAATATATTGACGCACCGTGCGCGATTAGCTTAACAAGATGATTTTTAGTTAGGTTGCGAGCAGTTGGTGATTAAAAGGGGTGGTGATGAAAAAGAAAAATATCGCTTGTATAATTTTAGCCGCGGGACGTGGCGAACGGATGAAATCCGATATTCCCAAGGTCTTGCATCCGATTTGTGGAAGGCCGATGCTGATGTTTGTCCTGGATTTAGTTGAGGATTTAAAAATCAAAAAGGTTATTGTGGTCTTAGGTCATCAGCATACAGAGGTAAGAAAGTTTCTTAAGCCGGGAATAAAAGTAGTGATACAAAAAAGGCTTCTGGGTACCGCTGATGCCGTAAAAGTGGCGCAGGCAGCATTAGGAAATTTTAAAGGCACAATATTAGTGCTTTATGCGGATAATCCTTTATTAAAGAAAGAAACAATCAAGCAATTGCTCAAGCATCATAGAGAAAATAATTTAGATGCTACATTATTGACTGCTAAATTAGAAAGGCCCCGAGGTTATGGCCGGATTTTAAGGGATAAATACGCAAGCATCTGTGGGATTGCGGAAGAGAAAGACGCCGATGATTTTCAAAAAGACATCAAAGAGGTTAATACGGGAATTATCTGTTTTAATAAAGATAAATTATATGACTCCTTTAGATATATAAAGCCCAATAATCGTAAGAAAGAATATTACCTTACTGATAGCATCAGCGTCTTCTATAAAAAAGGTTACACCATTGATGGCGTGAAGCTATTGGATATAAATGAGGCGCTGGGCATAAATTCACGCCAGGACCTCGCCAAGGCTAATAAAATTATGCAAAGACGTATTAATGAAGAATTAATGAAAGAAGGCGTTACTATAGTAGACCCCGATTCTACTTTTATAGGTTACGGCGCAAAAATTGGCAAAGATACCATAATTTATCCCTTTACAGTTATTGGAAGTGATGTTAAAATTGGAAAGCGTTGTCAAGTTGGCCCCTTTGCACACTTAAGAGGCGCCAGTGTTATCGAAAATGATGTGGTAGTGGGCAATTTCTTAGAGATTGTTCGCTCGAAGATTTCCTCCAAGACCCTAGCCAAACATTTTGGTTATATTGGAGATAGCCGCATAGGTTACCAAGTCAATATCGGCGCAGGTACGGTTACCGCTAACTTTGACGGCCTAAATAAGAATATTACGGTAATCAAAGATAAGGCCTTCATTGGCTCAGATACCGTATTAATAGCGCCGGTTAAAATAGGAAAACGTGCCAGAACCGGGGCCGGGGCAGTGGTAGCTAAGAATAAAAATGTTCCTGATGGCGTAACGGTTGTAGGCGTGCCGGCAAGGCCTCTTAAAAAATAGCGCAGAACCACGCGGAACCACGCTAAACCTTATAGAGCGTAGTTCCGCGTAAAGTTCAGCGTAGTTTCGCGTTATGAGGAGCGAAGCGACTAATGGACAAAATAGCGGTATTTAGTGGTAATGCACATCCTGAATTAGCTAAAAATATTTGTCAGTATCTTAAGATTCAGTTATCCGATGCGTCGGTGGGAAGGTTTAGCGAAGGAGAGATACGGCTTAAGATTAATGAGAATGTGCGCGGTAAGGATGTATTTGTCGTACAGCCTACCTGTCCTCCGCCCAACGATAACCTGATGGAGCTTTTGATTATGATTGATGCCTTGAAGAGGTCATCTAGCCAGCGGATCACTGCAGTGATCCCCTATTTTGGCTATGCCCGGCAGGATAGGAAGGATCAACCCCGCGTCCCGATTACGGCAAAATTGGTAGCCAATCTTTTGACTATCGCTGGTGCAGATAGGATTTTGACGATGGATTTACATGCCGGCCAAATCCAGGGGTTCTTCGATATACCCGTAGACCATCTTCTTGCCGTAGGTGTCTTTATTGATTATTTTTCAAAATTAAAGCTTAAGGATTTAGTGGTAGTTTCACCAGATGTGGGGGGTATAAAGATGGCTAGGGCCTATGCCAAGAGATTATTGGCGGGTTTGGCAATCATAGATAAGAGGCGAGAATCACCAGAGAAGACGGAGGCAGTCCATATTTTAGGTAAAGTAGAAGGCAAAAATGCTATCGTCGTTGATGATTTGATTGCCACTGGCGGTTCTTTAATCGAGGCTGTTGAGGCATTAAAGAAAGCCAAGGTCGAGAGTATATGTGCGGCGATTACGCACGGCGTTTTATCCGGACCAGCGGTAGAACGCGTAGATAAATGTAAGGATTTAAAAGAACTGGTGATTACCGACAGCATCCCTTTGGAAGATTATAAAAAACATCCCCGGATTAAAGTGCTATCCGTGGCAGAGCTTTTGGGTGAAGCGATAAAAAGAATTCATCATGAGGAATCGGTGAGTTCGTTATTTGACTAAGTGAGGCCATAAGTTATGGAGTCCGCATACGGCGGACGAACATAAGTTGTCTAGCCGAACTTACCCCACACCCAGATACTACATAGAGACGCTATTATGCGTCTGGGTGTGGGGTTAATTCGCAGACGCTGGAGATTAGTTAACGAGGCAGCTACAATTTACTTGTTGCACTCCGTAAATTGTCTGCTCATTTAAAATGGAAGAAATATTTTTAGATGTAGAGCTAAGAGAGGAATTAGGTAAAGCCAAGGTAAAGGATTTAAGAGAGAAGGGTTTTATCCCGGCAGTAGTTTATGCCGCAGGTAAGGCTTCTCAATCGATAAAAGTATTAAGAAGCGATTTTCTGCATCTTTTGCATCAGTATCGCTTAGAGAGCACCGTGATTAATCTAAAGATTAAAGATAGCAAAAAAGAGAAGGCGAGAACCTGTTTAGTCAAAGAAATCCAGTATGACCCGGTAGGAGGCGATGTAGTCCATATAGATTTTAACGAGATTTCCCTGACCAAGAGCATTAAAGTAAATGTGCCGGTGGTTACTAAAGGTGAGCCTATTGGCGTAAAACAGGAGGGAGGCTCTTTAGAGCATATACTCTGGGAAATCGAGATTGAATGTTTGCCTACGGATATACCTAAAGAAATCGAAGTAGATGTGAGTCAATTGAAAATGGGTGAGGCAATACATATAAAAGACATAAATTTTCCTCCCAAGGTAAAAGTTTTAAATAGCCCTGAGGCCATTGTTGTATCGGTAGCTGTTCCCATTAAGGAAGAAGTTGTAGCGCCACCCGTTGAAGGGGAGGTTGCGCAGGAACCCGAGGTAATCAAAGAAAAGAAAGAAATACCGACTGAGGGTGCAGAGGAAGAAAAGAAAGAAAAAGAGAAATAGTCACTGTAAATGACAAAATTCTCCCGCACGACAATTAAAAATTTAGCGGGATCCCGATAAATCGGGAAAAACACAAAATAAATCCAAAATTCAAATACCAAATTCCAAAACTTTTGTTTTGTCATTTGAATTTATTTTGACCCATTCGGCTTCGCTTGAGGGTCAATGGTGAGCGCTAGCCGAACCATTGAATTTTGTGCTTTGTCATTTGACATTCAATTTGATTTTTTAATGAAGTTAATCGTAGGGTTAGGTAATCCCGGTGAGATTTATATAAATTCAAGACACAACATAGGTTTTTCGGTAGTGAGGGCCTTAAGCCATTTTTTTAAAATCTCGCTCAAAAAAGACACCGGTACTTTTTCTTTAAGCGGCAAAAGTAAGATTAAAAATCAGAATATTATATTGGCAATGCCTCTTACTTTTATGAATCTATCGGGCATTGCGGTAAAATTCCTGCTTAAAAAATATAAAATAGATTTAGACAACGTGCTGGTAGTATGTGATGATTTGGATTTGGAATACGGAAGAATTAAAATAAGGCCTTATGGCTCATCAGGCGGACACCGTGGCCTTGAGTCGATAATAAAATTCCTAAATAGCGATAAAATCTCTCGGTTGCGTATCGGTATAGGAAGGCCCGCGCCCAATATGGATGCCGTAAGTTTTGTGTTATCATCCTTTACGAAGAAGGAAAAAGCGCAAATAAAAAATACCATAGAAAAGGCGGTCGCCTGTTGTCAGGTCTGGGCCCTGGAGGGCATAACGAAAAGCATGAATATTTTTAACAGAACCGTTAATTTAAAATGAACTTAAACCCTAAATCCGAAATTCTCATGGGTCGACTATGCTTACCATTAGAGTTTAGTGTTTAGAGTTTATTTAAGCTAATAGAAATCTTTAATAAGAGGAGTCAGAATGAATAAGTATGAAGCAATGTTTATCATCAAGCCCGATTTATCTGAAGAGGAGAAAAAGCTTTTATTCAATCAGATTAATGATGCGGCAGTTAAACATAATGGCAATGTCTTATCCGCAAATATCTGGTCAGAAAAAAGAAAGTTATATTTTCCGATGAAAAAATATCGCGAGGGAATATATTACCTTATGAACTTTAGTATAGAGCCTACGGTAATACAAGATATGAGACAGGCCTATAAATTGAATGAGAACATATTGAGAGTCCTCATTACAAGAATAAAATAGTATAATACGCGGCCGCGTGCGTAAAATCCGATAAGCGAAACCAGTTAACAGAGCCAAAATAGGGAAGGAGCAAGGCATGGCTAATTTCAATAAGGTATTACTGATCGGTAATTTGACAAAGGATCCCGAATTGCGCTATACGCCGCAGGGTACGGCTGTGGTAAATCTGAGGCTCGCCGTAAACCGAAAGTTCCGAAATAAAAATCAGGAGTTAAAAGAAGAAACCTGTTTTGTTACGGTAGTGGCCTGGGATAAGCAAGCAGAGGCCTGTAATCAATATCTACATAAAGGAAGCCCAATCTTTACTGAAGGCAGGCTTCAGTCGCGTTCTTGGGAGGATAATGCCGGACAAAAACGCAATGTTATTGAAGTAAGAGCAGAACGCGTTCAGTTCTTAAGGACTCAAGTTGCTAAAACAGAATTGGAGCCAGTTGAAGAGCCAGTTGCTTCTTCCGAGCCATCCACCGAAAACACGTGGTTAGAAGACCTGCCTGCCGGCAGGCAGGAAAGCGGGGATACGTCAGATGAGAGTTAAAACTAAGGTAACTACCAGAAAAAGCGATAAATTTTTATTAACCAGAAGAAGGGTCTGCCGGTTTTGTGCAAATAAAGTAAAGGCTATAGATTATAAGGATGTAAAATTGCTGGAGGCATTCATCAGGGAAAAAGGAAAAATTGTTTCAAGCCGCATTTCAGGTAATTGCGCTAAGCACCAGAGGGTGGTTGCTGAGGAAATAAAAAAGGCAAGGTTTATTTCACTCCTGCCTTATGTACGTTTTTAAATTCGCAGACGCCGGTGACATTAGAGGTATGAGTGGCTACAACTTATGGAGTCCTTTGGACTCCATAAGTTGTCAGCTCATTTAACATGGAAGTCATTTTAAGTCAAAATATAGACAAAGTAGGTGAGTCCGGCCAGGCCGTAAAGGTAAAGGATGGTTTTGCCCGCAATTTTCTTATACCCAATGGTTTGGCCGTGCCTTTAACCGCCGGTAATCTTAAGAAATTAGAACAAGAAAAACAAAGAAAAATTTTACAGTCAGATAAAGTTAGAAAGGAAGCTGAAGGGCTTAAGGAGAGATTAACAAATTTGTCTTTGACTATACCGGTTTTAGTCCAAGAGGAAGATAATTTGTATGGAAGCGTCACCCCTATGGACATAGCCGCGGCTTTAAAGGAAGAGGGTTTTGATATCGAGAAAAATTCTATTATTTTAAATGAACCCATAAAATCTTTGGGAATATACGAAATACCCGTAAAGCTACATCCAGAAATTCTCGCAACGGTAAAAGTCTGGGTCGTGAAGAAGTAAGTGAGGCCATCCCCCTTCTTGCTTTCGCAAGAAAGCAGGGGGATAAGGCCGAATCCTTCGACTCGCGCTTAAGGATGGTTCGAAGGATGGTGAGCGAAGTCGAACCACTTACCCCACACCCAGCCTATGGCAGGCAAGCGCTTAAAGCCAATTTTTAGGCTATAAGCCCTATCTTCCCAAAGGCTGGGTGTGGGGTTAATTCGCAGACGCTGGTAACATTAAAGATATAAACAGCTACAACTTATGTCGTTGCGAGCGAAAGCGAGCACTCCATAAGTTGTCTGCTCATTTAATATGCCTACTGAATTATCTTTAGATAAAGTCCCACCCCAAAATTTAGACGCAGAGATGGCAGTATTGGGTTCGATGCTTATCGATGAAGATGCCATATCGGTAGCAGCAGAGATAATAGGCAGCGATTCCTTTTACAAGGATAGCCATAGAAAAGTATTCGAAACCATGTTAATCCTCTATAGCGCTAATAAGGCAGTAGACCTTATTACCCTGACCGACGAATTAAAGAGAAGTGGAATTCTTGAGGAGATAGGCGGGGTAAGTTTTTTAACTAGCCTGGTAAACTCGGTACCTACGTCTGCCAATATTAGCCACTATGTAAGTATCGTGAAAGAAAAGAGTATCTTAAGGACCCTGATAAATAATTCCACAAAGATCGTTTCTTTATGCTATGGAACTGAAGACAATGTCGATGTCTTGGTGGATCAGGCAGAAAAACTTGTCTTTGAGGTAAGCGATAGAAAATTCCAGGGCAGTTATTTACACCTGAAAGAGATTATAAAGGATAGCATTGAGACCATAGATAGGCTTTATCAAAGGAAGGCGCACGTTACCGGTATACCGACGGGGTTTATAGATTTTGACAATGTGACTTCAGGGCTGCAGGCCTCAGACTTGATTGTCATTGCCGGAAGGCCTTCTATGGGCAAAAGCGCTTTGGCTCTAGGTATTGCGGAATACGCCGGTGTGGCAGAAAAAATTCCTCTGGCGATTTTTAGCCTGGAGATGTCCAAGGAGCAGCTAGTGCAGCGGATGTTATGTTCTCATGCTAAAGTGGATGCACATAAAGTAAGGACAGGCTATCTTGCTACTTCAGATTGGCCGCGTTTGACCGCTGCAGCAGGAAAACTTTCCGAAGCACCTATATTTATAGATGATGCACCCTCCATTTCAGTGATGGAACTGCGCGCTAAGGCGCGACGGCTTAAGGCGCATCAGGATATACAGTTAATTATCCTAGATTATCTTCAATTAATGCGTGGTTCCACTAGCGTAGAGAATAGACAGCAAGAGATTTCTGAAATTTCCCGTTGCTTAAAGGCACTGGCACGGGAATTGCGTGTGCCTGTAGTGGCTATAAGTCAATTATCCCGGGCAGTGGAAGCACGTACGGATCACCGGCCGCAACTCTCTGATTTGAGGGAATCAGGGGCGATAGAACAGGATGCCGATGTAGTAGTGTTGATATTAAGAGAAGAATATTATAACCCTAAGCCTGAGAATCAGGGTATAGCTGAAGTTATCATTGCCAAACAGCGTAATGGCCCGGTGGGTTCAATGAAATTAGCCTTTATTAAAGAATACACTCGATTTGAGAATATCTCCCGGATGGAATAACGTATAAATATATTGATTAAAATTTTTAGTTCCTATATAATATTAATAATGCGCAGAAATTTTTTCATACTTTTTACATTTTTTTTAACTTTAGGCATTAGTTTATCTTTATTATTCGCTCAAGGCCAACCCGGCCAAGGCCAAATTCTACCGGAACAGTCAGGGCAGGCTCAACAGGAAAAGCAAGAGCAATCTTCCCCGGCACCCCAAGAATCTCAAATCCAGAAATTAGTTACTGCTATAGAGGTAAAAGGAAATAAGGCCATAAGCACCAATACCGTTATATCTAAGATGAAGACTCGCGTCGGCAGCCCTTATCAAGAAAATGTCATCAATGATGACTTAAAACGACTTTATCTTTTAGGTTTTTTTAGCGATGTAAAGATCGATACCCAGGATTACAAAGAGGGGGTTAAAATAATTGTTACAGTTTTGGAAAGGCCGATAATTGAAAAGATTACCTTTTTGGGGATAAAACGGATTACAATGAGTGACGAAAAACTCAAGGAATTATTAAAATCAAAAGAGACCCAGTATTTAGATTACCCTAATTTAGCTGAGGATGTCCGGATCCTTAAGAAGATGTATGAAAAGATAGGTTATAGCCAGGTACAGATAGATTACCAGTTAGATTTAAATAAAGAGACTAACAAAGCAAAGGTACAATTTAATGTAGTTGAAGGCAGAAAGATAAGGATTAAGGGCATCCTTATGGAGGGCAACCTTGCTTTTCCAGATAGGCGTATTTTAAGATTGATGAAGACCAAAAGGGCCTGGTTTTTTAATGCCGGCGTTTTAAAAGAGGAAGTATTAAAAGAAGATATTGAACGCCTAAAGTCATTTTATCATAAAGAGGGTTTTGCGGATGTAGCGGTTGATTACGTAGTTTTACCCCACAAGAAGAAACCGTTTTTATTATATATCACCATAAAGATACAAGAAGGTAAGAAATATCTGGTAGGCAATGTCAATATAGAGGGCAATAAGGATATTTCAAAGAAAGATATTTTAGCTCAACTTAAAGAATGTATTCCAGGCGAAGTCTTTAGTCAGGAGGCTTTAAAGCAAGATACCGCCAATATTCAAAGCCTGTACTTTGACCGCGGATATATCATGGTTGGCGTACAAGAGACCACGGCCTTAAATTCTCATACCGGACGCACGGATATCACTTATAATATAATGGAAAATGAAATTGCCTACGTAGACAAGATTAAGGTCAGGGGAAATGTTAAGACTAAGGATATGGTAATCCGTCGGGAATTAAGGATAAGGCCGGGGGATAAATTTGATGGAGAAAAATTAAGGCGCAGCAAGGAAAGACTGCAAAATTTAGGCTTTTTTGAAGAGATAAGTTACGATACTGAAGATACCCCGATAACTAATAAAAAAGACTTGGTAGTGGAAGTCAAGGAGACAAAGACCGGTGCCTTTAGCTTCGGTGGTGGTTACAGCACGGTTGATGAGTTTGTGGGATTTGTGGAAATTGAACAGAAGAATTTTGACTGGAAGAACTTTCCTTATTTTACCGGTGATGGTCAGGACCTCAGATTTCGCGCATCATTCGGAACAGTAAGCGATAGTTTTGATTTGAGTTTTACCGAACCCTGGGTTTTTGACTATCCAGTCTCCTTTGGTTTTGATGTCTATAAACGCAGTCACCAAAGGGAATCGGATATAGGTTATGGTTATGATGAGGAGATAGCCGGAGGGGATTTACGTTTAGGTAAAGAGCTCTCCGAATATGTAAGAGTAAATTTAATATATCGTTACGATACCATAGATATTACCAATATTACCGAAACTGCCACCGATGACCTGAAGAAGGAATACGGAAAGAATGCCATAAGTTCTCTGGAGTTTGGTTTGTCCTTCGACAGCCGCGATAATGTATTTAATCCCAATAAAGGCGACATATTGAGCGGCTCTTTAGAAGGCGCGGGTGGTCCATTCGGAGGAGATAAGGATTTCTGGAAATTTTTTGGCCGGGTGAGTCATTATTTTCCTCTGTTACGCGGCTCAGTTCTGGAATTAAGAGGCAGGGTTGGGCTTGCCGATACTTATGGTAATTCTACTAGTTTGCCTATATATGAAAAATATTTCGCCGGAGGCGCCTACACCATCAGAGGCTACAACGAAAGGAAGGTCGGCCCTGTTGACCCGGTATCCAAAGACCCTCTGGGTGGCGAATCAATGTTAATCGGAAATGTTGAATATACATATCCGATATTTAACTTTCTTAGGTTAGCCGCTTTCTACGACATCGGCAATGTCTACAAGAGCGCAAGTGAAATTGGTTCTGGGGGCTTAAAAGCCAGTATGGGTTTGGGTGTAAGGATTAAGACTCCCATTGGACCAATAATGCTGGATTACGGTATACCCTTAGATAAAGAACCGGGTGAAGAAGAGAAGGGTAGTGGTAAATTTCACTTTAGCATGAGCCACGGTTTTTAAGTGAGTGCATACTTACGTTCGTCCGCCGTAGGCGGACGAACGTAAGTTATACGCACGAACTTACCCCCACCGTTTTGTTTCGCTTTTGGTGAAGCAAAGCGAACCAAAACGAAACAGTGGGGGTTAATTCGCAGACGCTGATAGATGAGTAAAATGAGGGACGCTACAATTTACGTTGTCCGCCAAAGGCGGACTTCCGTAAATTGTCTGCTCATTAAAAGGAGGATATCGAATGAGAAGGACAGGAGTGGTTTTCTTAGGAGTTATTATTGGTTTAATTCTTTTGGTTAGCGTGGCTTTAGCGGCGGACAAATTTGCTTATGTGGACCTCAGCCGTAGTTTTAGTGAATATAATAAGACCAAGGATTATGACAAGGTTTTGGCTGATAAAGGGACTGTCTATGAAGCAGAAAGAGATAAAAAGGTAAACGAGGTTAAGCAGTTAGAGGATAAAATCAATTTACTCAGCGATAAAGAGAAAGAAACCAAGAAGGCGGAATTAGAAACAAAGGTTAAGGCACTTCAAGATTTTGATCGAGAAAAACAGACCGATCTACGCAAAGAACAAGATGAAAAGATGAAGGAGTTATTGAAAAATATTGAAGAGGCAATAAAGCAATACTCAGAAAAAGAAGGGTATTCTTTGGTGTTTAACGACCGGGTCTTAGTTTATCAGAACAAAAGTATGGATATTACGGATAAGATTATCGAGATTTTGAATAAAGGTTATATTAAGAAGTAATTCCGTTCACTAACGTTTCCGTAAGTTGTGGGCTCATTTAATGCGCAAGACCTTAAAAGAAATAGCCGAGTTGGTTGATGGCGAAGTAGTTGGTAATGGCGATATTATTATTACGGGTGTCTCGGGGATTAGAGAGGCTGACGAGGGTGATATTACTTTTTTGGCTAATCCTAAATATTTCCCCCTTATAGAGAAGACACGCGCCTCGGCAATTATTACCTCTCGAGACATAGAAGTTCCTGCCAAATCCGCTATACGCACAGATAATCCTTCTTTGGCCTTTGCTAAAATAGTTTCTTCTTTCGCGCCCTGTGAAGTAAAACACCCCCAAGGAATACACCCCACGGCAATATTAGGTAAGAATGTGGCCTTAGGCCGCGATGTGGCAGTCGGCCCTTATGCAGTTATAGAAGATGAAGTCTCAATAGGAGATAAGAGCATAATTTATGCCGGCTCTTTCATTGGTCAGTATACCAAAATAGGAACTGATGCCTTAGTTTATCCTAATGTTTCTATTCGTGAACGTGTAACTATTGGTAACCGCGTAATCATCCATAGCGGCACAGTCATTGGCTCGGATGGATTTGGTTTTGTGGACATAGAAGGCCTGCATCATAAGATTCCCCAGGTGGGAACCGTAGAGATAGGCGATGATGTAGAGATCGGTGCAAATGTGACTATTGACCGGGCACGTTTTGATAAGACGGTTATAGGCAAAGGAACAAAGATAGACAATCTAGTTCAGATTGCCCATAATGTGGCCATTGGCGAAAATTCTATTATCGTAGCACAGGTAGGAATTTCAGGTAGCACTACTATCGGTAAGAATGTTACCCTGGCCGGTCAAGTAGGTGTGGTTGGCCATATTAGCATTGGCGATAATGCTATTGTTATGGCACAGTCGGGGGTAAGTAAATCTATTCCACCGAATACGATGGCTTGGGGCTATCCGGCGAAACCTCAAGATGTAGCTAAGCGCGTAAATGCCTGCGTTCAGAATTTACCTCGGCTTTATAATACAGTAGCAGAACTCAAAAAGAAAATAGAGGAATTAGAATTTAAGTTAAAAGATAAGTGAGGACATAAGTTATGGAATCCGCCGAAGGCGGAGACATAACTTATCTGTCCGAACTTACCCCACACCCAGCCTATGGCAGGCAAGCGCTTAAAGCCAATTTTTAGGCTATAAGCCCTATCTTCCCAAAGGCTGGGTGTGGGGTTAATT
>Ga0315274_10001070_pt1 | contig 42509 bp, 45 predicted proteins | sample YL17G02_20_MG_FD_203700 | JGI IMG/M metagenome (GOLD analysis project Ga0315274, IMG submission 203700) | Sediment microbial communities from Yellowstone Lake, YNP, Wyoming, USA - YL17G02_20 | ecosystem: Environmental > Aquatic > Freshwater > Lake > Sediment | place: USA: Wyoming | collected...
CCATCCTTGCTGTTTTTTCAATGCATGTCACATACTGCAGCAGCAAATGTAGCTCAGTACCTGGGTTTGACAGGATACTTAATGGCCCCAGCTGCCGCCTGCGCTTCTTCCCTCCAGGCCATCGGTATAGGTTATGATCTGATCAGATTGGGAAGGCAGGATGTATTGTTATGCGGCGGGGCGGAGGAGCTTCATCCAACTGTTACTGGTTCTTTTGATATCCTTTTTGCGACTTCAGTTAAGTATAATCAAAGCCCTCAAAAGACCCCAAGACCTTTCGACCAAGACCGGGATGGATTGGTTTGTGGAGAAGGAAGCGGCATTTTAATTTTGGAAGAATACGAACGGGCGGTTCGCAGAAACGCCAAAATATATGCTGAAATTATCGGTTACAGCACGAATGGAAGCGGTTCCCACATTAGTCAGGCGGATAAAAAATCTATGATTCATTGTATGAGTGAAGCCCTGAATAATGCACAAGTCACCCCAGAGCAAATAGATTATATAAGTGCCCATGCCACTGGAACATTGCAGGGGGATAAGGAGGAAGCTGAAGCTATCGGGGAAATCTTCGGCGGACATGTGCCTGTAAGCAGTCTAAAAGGGTATATAGGGCATACGCTGGGTGCTTCCGGTGCAATTGAGCTGATTGCTTCTTTACAGATGATGGAAGAGGGTATTATTTATCCAACGTTGAATTTAGACAATATTAGCCCTGATTGTGAGGGAATTTATCATGTTACGCAACCAGTCAGAAAGGAAATCAAAACAATTTTAAAGAATTCTTTTGCTTTCGGAGGTATCGCTGCTGCACTGGTTTGCAGGAAGTTTGACAGTTCCGTCAAATCAAATGGTCGAAGTGAATGACGGAGCAGGAAATTATTGAAATCACCTATAAGGTATTTGAAGAACTCTTTGAGATAAAAAGGGAGCAGTTACAGCCCCAGGCACATATTTTTAATGACCTTGGGTTGGACAGCTTGGATATCGTTGATTTAGTAGTAGCACTTCAAAAAAGTTTTGGGGTCAAGATAAGAAATGAAGATAGAGTTCGGAACATACGGACACTGCAGGATATCTTTGAGTTTATTTTTGCCATAAAAAATGAAGAGAGTAAAAAAAGTTCATGATGAAGAATGAAATATTTTAAAATTTTCTTCCTGAATTTATGGTTTTATACCATTTTTATAATATTTTCTTTAGTAGGTATCCCTGCATTGACAATCTTTGTTGTTTTCTTAGCGTTATTCACATCACGTCGTCGGACAATGAAAAGGTTTCGCCGCGCTATAGCCTGGTATGGCCGGGTTGTGACAGTACTTCCGTTTCCATTCATAAGAGTTTATTATGAGGATCATTCAAAGAATGATCCACCGGAGCCTTATATTTTTGTCTGCAACCACAGATCAACAGCCGATCCTTTTTTAATATCTTTACTGCCCCAAGAGGTCATCCAGGTAGTAAATATTTGGCCTTTCCGCATTCCTGTGCTGGGGCTTTATGCCAGGCTGGCAGGATATTTGGATATCAATAGTATGCCTCCTGAGGTGTTTTTTGAAAAGGTTCTAACATTGCTGAGGGAGAAGGTTTCAGTTGTATTTTTCCCAGAGGGGACACGTTCGGTCGGAAGAAAGATGGGCAATTTTCACGGTTCAGCTTTTCGTCTTGCAAAGCAGGCACAGGTTTCTATCGTCCCCCTTTGCATGTCTGGAAGTGATATCGTCTTTCCCCGTGGATCCACTTTCCTGAGACCGGGGACAATCAGGGTCCGCAGATTGTCGGTTATCCTGTGGAATGATTATAAGGACCTAAATGTATTTTCATTAAAAAACAGGGTTCGTGATGTTATCAGTAACGAGCTATCCCTCATGGAAAACGAAATATGACAGAATTTCAAGGTTACAAAAAAATCGAATTTTCTAAGCCGGGGGCAATACGCAAAGTCCAGGAGAGACTTTTTAAAAATCATCTCAATTATCTTGCCCGGAATTCTCCTTATTACCACAGGATTCTGAGCGGTCTGGGAATAGATATCAGCAAGGTAAAACTTGAAAATTTGCGAGACCTCCCTTTTACCGATAAACCTGCTTTTGAAAAGTACAATCATGAGTTTCTTGCTGTACCGTTGTCTAAAATTGTTGATATAGTTTTATCGTCCGGGACTACTGGTAAGCCGACAAAAGTGATGTATACCGAGAATGATTTAAGACGATTGGCCTATAATGAGAAAATCTCTTTCGAAAGCTGCGGCTTGACCTCAGAGGATGTGGTATTGCTTACCTGTACCATGGACAGATGTTTTATTGCAGGCCTGGCTTACTTTTTAGGGATAAGGAGCCTGGGCGCTGCTGCCATCAGAAGTGGTCACAGCAGTTTTGCAAGCCACGTAGAGATTATTCAACAGATGAAACCAACCACCATTGTGGGAGTTCCATCATTCCTGCATAAATTAGGTCTATTTTTGAAATCTCAGGATATCAACCCTCAGGAAACCTCTGTGGCCAAATTAGTTTGTATTGGTGAACCGGTTAGAGATAAAAATCTTTCACTGCTGAAGATAGGTAAATGTTTGGAAGATATCTGGGGGGCAAAGGTATTTTCTACCTATGCTTCTTCCGAAACAATCACAACATTTTGTGAGTGTAGTGCTCAGAAAGGGGGTCACCTTCATCCAGAACTGGCGGTTGTAGAGATCGTCAATGATAAAGGAGAGGTCTTGCCTCCGGGAGAAGTAGGAGAAGTGGTGGTAACACCCCTCTCCGTAGAGGGAATGCCTTTGTTACGATTTAAAACTGGTGATGTGAGCTTTTTGATAGAGGGCCCTTGTGAATGCGGAAGGGTTTCCCCCCGTCTTGGACCTATATTAAGCAGAAAGAAACAAATGATCAAATACCATGGGACAACGATCTATCCTCAGGCTATCTATTCTGTACTGGATGGGATCCCTGAGGTCAGCGATTATTATATTACGGTAACCAGTGATTTTGACCTTTCAGATGTTGTGAAGATCTATATTTCTGTCAGTGATGAGTCCTGCTCAGCTGACAAAATTATCGACAAACTTCAAGCCCATTTAAGGGTAAGGCCCGAGGTTGTAATCGAAAGCGAAGAGAGCATCAGAAAGCAGATTTCCTCCGGAAATTCTCGAAAATTAATTCGTTTCATAGACATGAGAGAAGACAAATGATGAGGTGTAAGAACCGTATTTACGGAGCAGAGTTCTCTCAGGAAGAAATTGCAGACGCTGTCAGAAATGGCAGGCTTCTCTCAATGGAGATAGAATTTAGCCGCCAATGTAATTTTAATTGTATCTATTGCTATGTGCCCGAGAATTCGAGCAAGGAAAACGGGTTAACCAGAGAGGAAATTTGCAATGTAATTATACAAGCCAGGGATTTGGGTGCGAGAAAGATCGTTATCCTGGGCGGAGAACCGATGTTGTATCCCCACATCATGGAAATGGTTCAATTCATAAGAAAACAGGATTTAGATATAGAGCTTTTTACAAACGGAACTAACATAACGCCGTCTACAGCGCAGACGTTATTTGACTACAGGGTGATTGTCGTTCTGAAAGTGAATACCTTTGATGAAAAGCTTCAAGATATGCTTTCCTGTAAACAAGGGGCCTATAAGCAGATCTGGGAGGCTTTAAAGAATCTAAAACAGTCAGGGTACTCTTCTGATCTCCCTATGGGCATCAGTACGGTTATCTGCCGTCAGAATATCGATGAGCTGGTTGAAATGTGGAAGTGGCTGAGGGATCAAAACATTATTCCTTATTTCGAGATGATTACCCCTCAGGGGAAAGCCAAGGAAAATGGTTCTTTGAGAGTTGAGACTGAGCGGATCCGTGAATTTTTTTATCAAGTTGCGGATATTGACCGGGAAAAGTATGGGTACCATTGGGAACCAAGACCTCCTCTGGTAGGAGGAGAATGTTTAAGACACCAATTCTCGTGTACGGTAAATTCTAAGGGGGATGTTCTGCCGTGCGTAGGAGTCACTATCCCCGTTGGTAATATACGAGAAAAGAGACTGGTAGATATTATCAGGGATAGTGAGGTCATTCAGGACCTCAGGAATTATAAACAGACCATAAAAGGACCCTGTCGTGAGTGCACTAAACTGAGCGTGTGTTACGGTTGTCGCGGGACGGCATATCAGTTGACCGGTGATTATCTGGCTTCTGACCCTTCATGTTGGGAGAATTTAGATAGACAAGGTGATATCGTCTTTCTGCCGGTAGAGACCTCCCGACTTGTTCCCCACAAGCCTCCCATGCTTATGATTGAAAGATTAATTGAGGTCAAGGAGAGGTTCTCAGTATCGGAGGCGGAGATTTCAAGTGATACCGTGTTTCTGGGAAAGGACGGAGAACTTGATGAGGCAGCTTATCCTGAGATTATTTCACAAGCAATAGCAGCACAAAATGGGTTCAAACATTTAGGAAACCAGAAGTCCAAATCAGAAGGCTTCTTGTTGGGGATAAAAAATTTAGAGATTTTGGGCACTGCACGGATTGGCGACAAACTGTGTGTTTCCGTTTATAAGGTTGCCAAGTACGGTGATTTCGGCATTGTAAAAGGAGAGATAGTGAGAGGGGAGGAAATAATTGCCAGGGGTGAAATAAAAATTTGGCACAGTGAGGAAGACAAATGAAAACCAAGAGGATGCTGATCATTTTATTTTCGATTTTTTTATTTTTACCTTCGATTAACATTATTTCATTGACAGAGGCTCAAGAAGAAAAGACAAGAGAGGTCTCTGATGTAACCAATCTGTTACGCCTGCTGGGAAAAAAGATTTCTGATTTCAATAACTTAAAAACAGATTTTGTCGAGGAAAAAGATTTAGCGATATTCCAAAAGAAGATTGTCTTAAAAGGTAGAGTTTGCATCCAAAAGCCGAATAAAATAGCCTGGCATGTTGATAAACCCATTAAATATTCAGTAGTAATTACGGATACATCAATCCTTCAGTGGGATGAGGAGACAAACCAGGTGCAGGAAATATCTTTATCTCAGAATCCTGTTTTTCAGAATGTACTGAATCAATTGACCGTATGGTTCACAGGAGATTTTACTACTTTTCTTGAAGACTATACTATACGTGTGTTACGAAAGTCCCCATTCGTTATCGAGTTTATCCCCAAGGAAAAGAATATCGCCGGGAAGTTTGTTAAAAGCATTACGATTACGCTCCGAGAAGATGAGAGATATTTAAAACAGATAAAAATTCAAGAGACAAACGGGGACAGCACCACTATCACTTTCAATGATACCATCATTAACGTTCCCTTGGACAGCCTGGATTTTGAGGTAAAGAGGCGTGTTTAATAAGTGCTTTCTTTTATTTTATGATTATGTAAAAAATAATAAAAGGCATGTCTTTTGTGTTGTCCTTTTTTTGATTGTAGCTGCAAGTGTCTGGATACCTTTTTGTAAGTTTGAAGGGGGTATCGATATCATGCTTCCTCATGAGAGAGATATTCAGCGCAGCATGAGTTTCTTAAAGGATTCTAAGCTTACGAATAAAGTTGTTGTCTCTTTTGCGCTCAATTCTCCTGATAGGAGCAAAAAAGACCTTTTTCGTGCCGTCGATCAATTAGCAGCTTCTCTATCCTCCCCTTTATTTACCAAGGTCACCACGGGCTTTTCTAATCTGAACGTGATGGATGACCTCTTTTTTTTTACGTATGCCCCTCAGATATTCGTTGAGAAAGATTTATCCTTTATAGACAGTCAAATAAACCCAATTAGCGTTGATAAAAAACTGCATGGGATTTACCGGCAATTGCTGAGGCCGGGGGGTATTTTCATGGCCTCAATGTTTTGTTCTGATCCGCTCGGGATAAAATTCCTCCTTCTTGATAAGTTCAAGGCACTCTCCTCTTCCATTGGTTATAATGTCAATATAGAAGACGGACATTTTATTAGCCGCGATGGGCGTCATGCCTTGATGGTAATCCAAACCCCGGTGCCAATGACAGAGGGGGTTGCTTCAAAAAAGCTTTTAACCTCTCTGCAGGAGTACCTGAAGACTTTACCCCGATATATTTCTGCGGATATTATCTGCGGACATCTTCACACCGTGAGTAATGACAGGATCATTAAGCGAGATATCCAGGTGGTATCTACCATTGCGTCAGTAGCTTTTCTGCTTTTATTCATTGTTGCCTACCGTGATATTAGAGTGATACTCGTATTTCTCATTCCCTTGGTCTCGATTATACTGTCTATCAGTCTATCTGACCTTATTGTCGGGAAGCTCTCTTACCTGGTCATCGGTTTGGGAACAGTAATTGCGGGCATCTCTATTGATTATGGGATCCATGTATATGTCGCAAACAAGAAGGGCATTAATACCTCTCAAACTGTTAAGCTGACACGGCTTTTATTTATTGATGCATTAACCACGATAGCTGGCTTTTCTGCTCTTTTCTTTTCTCAATCCCAGGGATACCATCAGCTGGCTTTTTTCTCAATTTTATGCATTATTGTCTCGCTTGCACTTGCCCTTTTTATTCTGCCTCATTTGTTATCCGGAGAAAAATATTCTCTGATTAACAGCCCAAAAATCACAGAGAGATTTGAAAGGTTTTACTGGTCTAAGAGACTACGTGTGGTTCTCTGGGCCTTGTTAACAGCAGCAGCCTTATTCTTTTCTTTTAACGTTAAATATGACAGCGATATTGCAAAGCTGGATGGCAGCGGACCAGAAGTCTTCCGGGCAGAAAAAAACTTTCATGAGATATGGGGTGGACAGGAAAACCAGTCAATCTTGGTGGTGACGGACAAGGACTATGAAAATGCGATGGAGGTGAACGACAGGATATATCAGGAGGCAATACAGGCCATTGGGGCAGAACATGTTTCGAGTCTCGCTATGCTGTGGCCTTCAGAAAAGACGAGAAGGAAAAACATAGACCACTGGAACCACTTCTGGAAAGAGGCAAGAGAAGCAAAATTAAAATGGTTGATTAAAGAACAGTCTGGGAAATATCAATTTTCAGAAAATGCCTTTTCTCCTTTTTTTGATAATTTATATATAAAGGCGGCTGACAGCCGCGAGATAAACGGGTTCCTCTCCAGATTGCAAGAACGCTTTGTCCTGAAAAAGCAGGAAAGATACCAGATACTATCATTTTTCCCGGATGAAAAAGAGTATGTAGATACCCTGTCATCAATAAGTGGACGTTATCCCGGGACATTTTTAGTATCCCGGAGAGTTCTATCAAAAGCGATTTCTGATATCACCTTCGCAGAAGTGAAAATCATGGCGACAATTGCCATACTTCTTAATGTTATTTTAACCTGGTTGTTCTTTAAGGACTTTAAGGAAACCCTCATAGCTTTTGTCCCGGTAATAACGAGTGTTGTGTGGCTTTTTGGTGTAATGTCGCTGTTTGGTATTGCCCTGAATGTTATCAGTATAATCGCAAGCGTTATTACTACCGGCCTGGTTATAGACTATGGCATTGGTATGACCTATGAATACCGGTATGATCTGAAAATAGGGACTGTTATAGCTGTGTCTCTTTCGGCGTTAACTACCCTCATTGGAACGGGGGTTCTCTTTTTTGCTCAACACCCTGCGCTGTTTTCCATCGGTGTAGCAATAGTTATAAGCATATTAACCGGATATCTCGCTTCTGTTCTTGTAGTCCCATCCCTTTGTAGCATGCTGTTAACCTCGAAACAGCGCCAGCAAAAAATATGAAACGATGGGTGGCTGGACTTTTGACCGCGGTATTTGTTGCTGGGTGCAGCAGTATTCCTTTTCAAGAGACCACGCATGTTTCTATGGGATCGGCAGAACCGGGGGCTATCGTGGAGCATTTCAAGGGAAGTATCCCTGAAAGCTTTCAAATGCTGAGTACGGTTGTTTTTCAGTACAACTGGGATAAGCTTTCAGGGATAGGGTACATAGATATCAATACCAGGGAGAAGGTTTTTACAGTTGTCTGCATAAACCCTATGGGCTTTAAGCTGTTTGAGCTGTCGGGAGATAAGGATGGTGTGGTTTCCCATCATGCACTGGAGGAATTAGCCAAGAAGGGTAATGTAGGTGCTGCAGTTGGAGAGGATATCAAACGGATTTATTTTGATCTGGTTCCCTCCCCTGAAGCAGAGGTAATAAAGAAAAAATATCAAATCGTTTTCAGACAACCATTTGGGGTTGGTATTATAGAGTATATCTTTGCTGGTGCTGATGGCTATCTGATTGAAAAAAGCTATTATGAGGAGGGAACCCGGATCTGGCAGGTTTCCTTCTATGAATATCTACAGAAAAATGGAAAGGCCTACCCTGGCGGCATCGTTTTAAAAAATTGTAAATACGGATATAGTCTGATCATAAAACAGAAGGAAATCCTCAATTGAGAAACCTGAAGAGGGAAATTGCCCAGTGTATGTCCGGTTTAGCAATGGCTGAAGACCATACGCTGACTGCCTGTTTTGTATTTCCGGATGATTTTATAGGATTTCAAGGGCATTTTCCCAGCAATAAGATTTTGCCGGGCATCTGTCAGATCCAGTGCGTCGTTGTAATGCTTGAAGGATGGGGGAAAAAGAGGGTCATGCTGAAGGAAATTGTCCAGGCAAAATTTCTGGCCTCTGTTTTCCCTTCGGAAGAATTAACCTGTGTATGCGGGGACATCGGGGATACGAACGGCGTTTTTACCTTGAAGGCATCCTTCAGTAAAAGCGGCCAGAAAGTGGCAGGGCTGAAATTAAAGGTCGTTTTTGGTCAGGAGATAGAAAAATAACATGAGGCGAAAAAGCACACCCTATTTTAAACGGAGGGAGGGAACACCTGAGCCTATTGTCGTTGAAGTTAAACGTCGTGTTCATTTCAGCGAGGTTGACGGCATGGGAATCGTATGGTACGGAAGATATACGGCTTATATTGAAGAGGGTGCGGAGGAAATCGGGAGGCATTGCGGCCTGTCGTATCAAGATTTTTTTAAAGCCAAATTACGTGCCCCCATTGTTACATTCCATATTGATTTTTATAAACCGCTCCACCTGGGCGAGGAGTTCACGATCAGGGCAGTTTTGGTCTGGGATGAAGGTTCGCGTCTGAATACAGAGTACTACCTGTTACAGCAAGATGGGAGTGTTACCGCAAGCGGGTATACCGTTCAATTGCTGACAGATGCCGATTCAGGGGAAGTTGTTATCGTATCTCCCCCTTTACTGGAGGAGTCTCGCAGGAGATGGAAATCGGGCGCATTTCATTGCCAAAAGTAAAAGCAGTTGTTGTCTCCTGCGGTATGATAACACCGTATGGATGGGGTATAGATGCCTGCTGGAATGGAATCCTCTCTGGCAAGACGGCTATTTCCAGATTGAACAGATTTAAGACAGAGACATTCCAGTCTGATTATGCGGCAACGGTTGATGGCTTAGAGTATCACCAAAAAGATTCTTTAGTCATGCAGATGCTGAAATCTCTGTTTCATGGGACTTCGGTATCAATTCCTCAAGACGCAAAACTTATCCTGGCAACTACAAAAGGTGAGATTGATTTCTTAGAGAGAAAAATTCTCAAAGGGACAGGGGACAACTCAAGCTGTAACCTGACAAGTCTTCTTAAAAAAGTTTCTGCCCTTACCGGCGTTCAAGGCGAGGGGATGATTATCTCGGCTGCTTGCGCTTCCTCGGCAGCAGCTGTGGCAAGAGCAGCAGCGATGATCCGCAGCAAAAACAGCGACTGTGTGCTGGTAGTGGCATGCGACAGCGTCACAGAATTTGTCTTCTCGGGTTTCTCATCGCTGATGGCTCTGGATAAATTTGCTGCCAGGCCTTTTGATAAGGACAGAAACGGGTTGAGTTTAGGAGAGGCTGCGGCCTTCGCCTTAATTATGAGCGAATCGCGGGCGAAGGATGAAAAGAAACAGAGACTCGGTGAAATTGCCGGCTGGGGGTTGAGCGACGATGCCAACCACATGACCGGTCCATCCCGTGACGGCGATGGGGTAATCCTGGCCATAAAAAAAGCTTTGAAGGCAGCAGGCATCGGTGAGAGTGAAGTCAGTTTTATAGCTGCACATGGAACGGGAACTGTTTATAACGATGCCATGGAAATGAAGGCATTTCGTGCCGTATTCAGAGATGCGAAGGTGCCTGTTTATTCTATCAAAGGCGGGATAGGCCATACGATGGGAGCAACAGGCCTGATCGAAATGATAATAGCGCTGAGAGCTTTAAAGGAGAAAAAGATTCCTCCTACCGTCAATTTAAAAGAGGCTGATGAAGATGCGCGAGGATGGGTTTCTCCCCAAGAACGTCCCGTCGATAACAACAAAAAGGTGCTCATAACTAATGCAGGCTTTAGCGGTATAAATACAGCACTGATCTTGTGCTGAACAGGATTCTACGGTGATTTCTATTGATGGCATAGGATGGGTGAATAGAAATGAATATGGCTGTGTCAGACAAGGGAGGCGACTCCAGTATAAGGACAGCACACGGTTTAACGCACTTTTAAGAAAGAGGATATTTTCCTGCCCCTTTGAAAAATTCGGACGACTCGATAACATCTCCAAGATGACCTGTTACGCTGTTGCCCTCGCATTAAAAGATGCTGGCATTAGATATTCTCGCAACCGGAAACAGGACATAGGGATAATCGGTACCAACGCTTCCGGTTCTCTACAATCGGATATCCGTTATTTTATGGACTATTTGGAGTGCGGCCGGAAATTATCAAGGGGAAATCTTTTTATTTACACTCTACCTTCGAGCCCCTTGGGTGAGGCAGCTATACATTTCGGTTTACAAGGCCCTTTGCTCTATGTGACAAGTACTGGTAACTCTTTACCATCGGTAATGGCCATGGCATCTGATATGATCCTCCTTGATGAAACCTCCGCAATGCTTGCGGGGATGGCTGAAGAGGAGGAGGCCGTTTATTTTTTCCTCATGAAGAAATCTGATTTCAGAGAGAATTGCCTCAGTGATGTTGCACGGGTCAGTGCAATCGTGAGCAAGAGCGTACGTTTTTCTCAAATGATAGAGGGTTTCGACCTTTTAAAAGAGGGATATCCAGAGTGAAAATAAAGCTTATTTATCCCAAGTGGCCCAAATTGAGCAGGCAAACGGAATTCCATCTACCTCCTCACGGTCCGATATGTTTTGCCGCTGCTGTCCCTGACGATGTAGAGATTTCTTTTTGCGACGAAAATGTGCAGGAGATTGATTTTAATGAAGAAACAGATTTAGTGGCCGTGTCTGTGGTAATTACCTGCCAGATTCCGCGTGCATGGGAGATTGCCGGGCAGTATCGTGCTAAGGACATCCCGGTTATCTTCGGCGGTATTGCAACAATGCTGCATTATGAAGAAACAATGCAGCATGCCGATTCTGTTTTCCTGGGTGAAGCAGAAGGAAATTTTCAGGAGGTTATCAATGACTTTAGAAATAAGAGATTAAAAAAAGTGTACAACTATTTGGAAAAATATCCTGACATGCAGCTGGTTGGGCCGGCCAGACGGAGTATTTTGAAACATCAGTTGTATAACTATCGCGGCGTGCAGATGACCGATCTTATTCACGCTTCCCGTGGCTGTAAGTTTAATTGTTTTCCCTGCTGCACCCCGTTTTTGGGTGGGCGCAAATTTCGGCCCCGGGACATTGATTCAGTCGTTAATGAACTGGAAGGCATAGACAACAGCCGTCTTTTTTTTGTTGATAATTCCCTGGCACAGGACGACGAATGGGAAAAAAGGTTATTTGAGGCATTGATTCCTCTTAAGAAAAAATGGATTTCACACCCCATCAAGGATGATGATGAAATATTAGATTTGGCAGCCAAAGCCGGTTGCTGGTATGTATATCAGGCGATTTATAACACATCGGATTACATTAAGAGGCGAATCCAGCGACTGCAGGAACGCGGTATTGGGGTGAAAGGGACAATTATCCTGGGGATGGATGAACATGATGAGGATTACATAAAACGACTTGTAGACTTCCTCCTCGAAATCAAACTGGATTTAGCTGAGTTTACCATCCTGACACCTTTCCCCCACACGCCCATACGGGCAACGCTTGAGAAGGAAAAGAGGATCTTACACAATGATTGGATTCGATATACCGGCGGAGAGGTTGTCTTTCAACCGGCAAGACTGAGCATCGATAAACTACAGGAAATGTATCATTATGCATGGGATGCCTTTTACAGTGATTGCTGTCAGGAAATTAAAATGGCAAAACTGTTTCTGAAGGTAATCGAAAAAGAAAAGGCTGAGGGTACGTATCGTAAATCCCGCCTCAGGAGAAACACGTTGAACTCAAACAAAAATAGGGAACATCCTTAAATGAAGATACTATTAATCTCATCCAATACAACCATAACTCCATACCCCATCTATCCACTTGGTGTCAGCATGATCGCAGCAGCGTTGACAGCTGCGGGCCACGAGGTGGGGCAGTTTGATTTTCTCCAGCAGAAGAATTCCATGGATTCCCTCGAACGTGAGATTGAACGGTTCAAACCAGAATTGATTGGTATCTCAGTCCGCAATATTGATAATGCCAATCTCATGAACGAGCAGTATTATATAGAAACCATCAAGGGCATTGTAAAAAAAGTCAGGGAAGTTTCGAAGGGAAAGGTGGTACTGGGAGGGGCGGGTTTCTCTCTTATTCCCGATTTGATTCTGCAGGAGACAGGGGCCGATTACGGCATTATCGGGGAAGGTGAATTGTCAATGGTCAATTTTGCAAATAATGCAGCCAGGAGAGTTTACCCTCAGGAGCGTCTTATCGGTGCCAGGACAAAACTTTCAGGAACAGAGATCGCCTCGGCGCAGTATGATGAACAACTGATGAAATATTATCTGGACAGCGGAAATATAGCTTCCATACAAACGAAACGAGGATGTAACTACAGGTGTGTCTATTGTTCATATCCTCTTTTAGAAGGTTCTAAGGTTCGACAGAGAGATCCCCGTTCAGTTGTTGATGATATTGAGCTGCTTCGTGGCCGATATAAAGCTAAGTATATTTTCTTCGTTGATTCTGTGTTTAATGATGATGAAGGGGTTTACCTTGAGGTGATTAAGGAGATGATAAGGCGTAACATCAGCATCCCCTGGACAGGATTTTTCAAGCCCCAGGGATTACATGCCGAGATCGTCAAACTGATGAAACAAACAGGACTTGTCGCCGTCGAAATCGGTTCGGATGCTGCCTGCAATATCACACTGCAAAAGTTGGGCAAGAGTTTTTCTTTTCAGGACATTGTAGACTCTAATAATTTATTCGTACACTATGAGATTGCTACCTCACACTATTTTATGTTCGGCGGTCCAGGCGAAACAAAAGAAACTGTCCTGGAAGGAATCGAAAATATTATGGGGTTAAAGCACTGTGTAATGTTTATTTTTATGGGCATCAGAATTTTGCCCAATACGTTACTTGCCCAGATAGCGATACAGGAGAATATCATCTCTCCAGAGGAAGGGATGCTTAAGCCGGTGTATTATATTTCACCATTGGTGGATAAAAAGTGGCTGGAGGAAACGTTAACCGCGGCCTTTTCAAAAACGAGACATTGCATATTTCCTCCCGATGCCCTGGATAACAGTTTGGGGGTTCTCCATAAACTGGGATATTCCGGTACCCTGTGGGATCTGCTTCTTCCCGGCAGGAATGCCAAACTGAAAAGACGGCATGGAGCAAAATAACCCCATTCAGTTGAATCAAATATGGTGCGCGATTCCTGTTTTTAACAATAAGGACATAGTTAAGGATGTGGCGGCGGGGTGCTGTTCTGCCCTGAAAAATGTTGTCGTTGTTGATGACGGCAGTACAGATACAGACGTCGAGTCACTACTTTCAGATCTGGATGTTACGGTATTGAAACATGAAATAAATCTCGGCAAAGGGCAGGCGATTCGCACCGCTGCAAGGTATATTGAAGCTCACGGCGGTCTCTACATGATAACCATTGATGCAGACGGACAGCATAATCCGCACGATATTGAAAAATTTATCCCCCTGATACATGAGAGCGATTCGGATATAATCATTGGTTGCAGAAATTTCAATACGGATAATGTTCCCTTCAAAAGCCGTTTCGGAAGGAAAGTCGCCAATTTCTGGCTGCGGGTGGAAACAGGGATAGACATCGATGATTGTCAGAGTGGATTCCGTGCCTATCCGGTCAGACACCTCAATCAATTGAAGTTCACGGGTTCACACTATGATTTTGAGGCGGAGGTGCTGGCCAAAGCCGCCTGGGCCGGCCTGCAACTGCGGACAGTTGTAATTGATGTTTGTTATCCCAAACCTGAAGAACGCATCTCCAGCTTCAGACCGTTTCTGGACAACCTGCGTATTTCTCTTATCCACTCCATGCTGGTTGGAAGACGCCTGTTGCCTTGGGGACCGAAGAGGCTGGTGAATAAAAAAAGATCTGACGTGGATATAGTTCGTCACCCGGGCAAGTATTTTAAAATGCTGCTGCAGGAAAATGTAACCCCTGGAGGACTGGCAATGGCCGCCGCTGTGGGGACTTTTCTTGCCATACTGCCTCTGCTATTTATCCACACAATTGTAATTATATATGTAGCTGCCCGCCTGAACTTAAATAAAGTCGTTGCCGTTAATGTGCAGCATTTATTTATGCCGCCTTTTGTGCCAGCCCTGTGCATTGAAGTAGGTTACTATATGAGGCACGGGCGTTGGCTGACGGACATTTCTTTTGAAATAGTATTTTCCCAGTTTTCTGACCGTTTGGTTGAATGGTTCTTAGGTTCTTTGATTATCGCCCCTCTTGGTGCTGTCCTTATGGGCGCCATCATATTCTTTTTAGTAACAGTAATAAAAAAGAGTATTGCCTATGGCTCAAAAAGTAGATCTTGTTAAGAAAAGGGGGAATAGATTAGGCTTCTGGTTCTTCAGGGTCTTTTTGAAGATCTCTGGTTTTTCAGGGGCCTACGGCTTGCTCTACGTGGTCTGCCTCTATTATCTTATCCTTGACCGCACCGCTGTGTCTGCAAGTATGGCTTATATGAAAAGACGTTTTAAAACTCATAATATCTTTCAGCGAATCTTTGGTATCTATAGATTGTTCATCAGTCAGGGAAAAAATCTTATTGACCGCTATTATGTGCTTTCAGGGCAGGGAGAGTTTGACATAGAACTTCGGGGATACGATAGACTCTATGCCCTGTTAAACCATACTCAAAAAGGTGTTATCTTGCTAACAGCCCATGTCGGCAACTGGCAGGTCACAATGGCCGGTTTGGAAAGATTAGGGAAAACCGTGTATTTGTTGATGCGGCCTGAGGATAATATCGCGGTCAAGGACGTCTTGCAGGTAGACAGTAAAAAAGAGAAGATCAGGATTATTTCTCCCGAAAATTATTTGAGTGGTGTTATCGAAGCAATGAACGCTATCAATCAGGGCGATATTGTTTCGATCATGGGAGACCGCGGCTATGGATATGATACTGAGAAGGTCTTCTTTTTGGGGGGGGAAGCGAATTTCCCTTATGGTGCCTTCCGGATCGCGGCTGCGATGCAATGTCCGGTGGTTGTTCTTCTCTCCGCCAAAGTTTCTGCTAAGAGTTATTTTGTAGATGTCTCTCATATTATTGAACCACGCTATAGTTCTAAAGACAAAAAACAAGAAGAGATTAGGGGCTGGGTTCAAGAGTTTGCCCGAATCCTGGAGAATTATGTAGCCCGGTATCCCTTCCAATGGTTTGTATTTAGTGATATATGGGAGGAAAATAATTAGTCCTGTAAGGGAAATGAACCAAGGAGCTTGTCAATGCAGAAAAGTAAATCAGAAGAATTAATAAAGATAAAAAGGGATTTGAAAGAGAGACTCGTCAGGGAGTTGTCTCTTGAAGACATCAAACCCATAGATATTAAGGACGATGAAATTTTATTCGGTGAGGGACTGGGGCTGGATTCTCTGGATGCAGTCGAGATAGTTGTCCTGCTCCAGCGCAATTACAGCCTGGAGGTTAAGGATATAGAAAAGGGAAGGGAAATATTTTATTCCATCGATACACTCGCAAATTATATCTACGAGAATACAAAAAGCAATACGCCAGGTCCTTAGGTAAGTATTTGGCAACACAAGCTATATGAGAAACAAGAGTGTGTTGATAACAGGACTCGGCGTAATTTCGGCGGCAGGCATCAATCTCGCCGAAACACTCGTTTCATTCGAAGGCAGAAAAAGAAACGCCGGCCCGGTGTCTCTGTTTGAGACACCTCTCCGCTACCCTGTCTTTGAAGTCAGAGAAATTCCAAGAAGATTCTATTTGGAAGGCCAGAGAACATTGAGTCTGGCTCTCTGCGCTGTTGATGAAGCGCTCGAAGGAGCACACCTTAAGGATGAACTGTCGAATTTTCGAGTAGGTGTCTGCATGGGCACAACGGTAGCAAGCCAGCTTAATGATATAGAGTTTTATAAATCCTATCGTACTACCGGTACCGCATCGATGGTTGCTGTTGACAGATACGTAAAGGGGAATCTTGCCCAGTTTGTTTCCCGTAAAATCAGAGCTACTGGCCCTTCGCTTACCGTAGTTAATGCATGTTCTTCCGGGACTGATGCCATCGGCGTGGCATTCTCATGGCTCAATAACGGCCTGTGTGATATAGCAATTGCCGGCGGGGCAGATGAATTAAACCGTATTCCACTCTGTGGTTTTGGTTCTCTCGGTATTGTAAGCTCTGATTTGTGTAAACCTTTTGATAGAGGTCGCAAGGGCCTTAATTTAGGTGAGGGAGCTGGCGTTTTGGTTATTGAGACAAAAGATTCCGCGCAAAAAAGAAGAAGGACGTCTGACTTTTATCTCGTCGGATATGGCTCCGCCAGCGACGCATATCATCTTACCGCTCCTCGACCTGATGGTGCCGGATTGGAGTCATCAATCAATAAGGCTCTAACCGAGTCAGGCATCAAACCTCATGAAGTAAGTTTCGTCAACGCCCACGGGACAGGGACATTAGAAAATGATTTAGTTGAAGGGATGGTCCTTGGGAAAGTGTTTGGGGCTGACCTGAAGGTGCTCTCTACTAAGGGGTTTACCGGACATGCCTTGGGTGCGGCAGGCGGGCTGGAAGCGGTGTTCACGGTTGCAGGCCTTCGGGAGGGTTGGATACCAGTTAGCATCGGCTTTGAACATAAGGATGAAACTATTCCTGTCGTTCCGGTAAGAAAAAGAACGTATATCAATGGTCACCATGCTGTTTCCACTTCGTTGGCCTTCGGGGGCAACAATGCAGCCCTTGTCTTCAGACGGGACTTGAGATGATGAATGTTCTGGGAATAGGCATTCTCTTCACGCGGGGCAGTGGTGTTGCGTGCTTCGAAAAAGCCCTGAATGATGGATGGCAAGAACCGGCAGGAGAAGCTGATGCCAATTTAAAGGACAAAATTTCCCCCGCCTACCAGGTAGTCTTAGAAACGGTGACTGGCAGGGCTTTGCTGAAAAAGATGCGGCGTTCGGACAAGTTGAGCAAAATGGCTGTGTTGGCTGCTTCCGACGCCTTGAGAAGCAGTGCGATCGAAAACATGAATAAAAAGAGACTGGGTATTATTGTAGCTACAGCTTTTGGCCCACAGGTAACCACCTTTAAATTTTTAGATGAAATTCTTGACTATGGTGAAGCCAATGTATCTCCGATTATCTTTTCCAATTCAGTTCATAATGCCCCTGCTGCTTATGTATCCTCAGCTTTGGATATCCAGGGTCCAACTCTGACAGTAACACAGTTCTATTTTTCTTTTCAGTATGCCCTGCAACTGGCGCAGGCATGGATTAACGAAGGGCGCTGCGATTATATTCTCGTAGGGGCGGTAGATCAATACGGTGATGTCCTGAAGTATGTTCACGATTGCAAATTAACACCGGCACCTGACAACAGGATCAGGCCTTTTAACTTCAACCCGACCTATCACGTCCCGGGAGAAGGTGCGGTATTTATCCTGGTGGGCAAAGGAAATTCAAAAAATGCCTTTTGTAAAGTTGAAAATGTCTGGATTGGTGAGCATCCTGAATGCAAAGCACCTGCAGATATAGATATTATTGATACCGATGGTATGCTGGCCGATGAATCTGCTTATTTCTCCTCTATCTCTCCGGATATCCCGGTGGCAGCTTATTCACCCTTGTTTGGAAGCATGATGGTCGGCAGCGCCTTTAATTGTGCAGCAGGGGTGTTGATGCTTAAAAATCAGGTCTGCTATGCAAACCCGGTTAGGGATAACCCTCATGGGATTAAACTTCTTAATAACGCAGGATCTATCAATATTGAATTGGTTCGTTGCATTAGATACAATTGCCAGGGCGAAAAGGCAGCTATCTACCTAAAGAAAAAATAAAGGTCAGCGAATGAGACGATATGGCTTACATGAGTTAGAAGATAGCCCTTGGTTTCCTGTTACGTTTCGGAACCTCATGACAGATATATTACAGCATGCTATCATAAGATTTCAGATCTATGAACCCGTTGTTCCCCTTATTAAAAAAGTCATGCAACACATGAGGACAACCCAGATCATAGACTTGTGTTCCGGTAGCTCAGGCCCCTGGGGACAAATGCAGGCGCATTTGCAGGAGCAGCAAGAATCTGCCACCCTCATCCTCACTGATAAATATCCTAATTTGCAAGCTTTCAAGAAGTTAAAAGAGCGTTTTGGCAACAAAATACAATATGTATCTGAAGCAGTGGATGCTATGAATGTCCCTGCGTATTTGAAAGGTATGCGCACTATTTTCTCTTCCTTTCATCATTTTGAGCCCGATGCGGCAAAAAAGATATTGCAAGATACGGTGAATCAGCACAGCGCTATTGGTATTTTTGAGTTTACAGAAAGGCGCTTAGATAAGCTTATTTACCCTTTCTTGACATTCCCATTTGTTTTTATTTTGACCCCATTTATTAGGCCACTAACTTTCAAAATGATTTTTTGGGTTTATATTATTCCAATTATTCCCTGGCTGCTTACTTGCGATGGAATTATTTCTTACTTTAACGCATATTCTCCAAGAGATTTAAATGAACTCGTTAGGGATATCGATGCTACCGGGTACGTATGGGAAATAGGCCAGATTGCTTCCAGGGTGAGGGTGATGAAGATAACTTATCTGCTTGGATTTCCGCAGGATCCAATTATACCGCCCAAGCAATTACAGCAGGATGTTTGCCTATAGGAGTGAAGGTTTGTTCGTGGAAACTCGAGTTTGCGTCACAGCGGAGGGAAGATGTCCGAGATAAAACATTGTCTTATGGAATATCACGCTACCCACAGACCATGCACGATCGTGATGTCGTTCCACGACGTGAGGCTCTACACGGACCGTCACATAACCGCGTACCTGCACATGCTCAAGGAGGAGGCTACATGTATCGGTTTCGCCCTACCGGACAGGCCGTTCTTTGATACCTGTCAAGCCGCCGTCCTCTTCCGCTTCATGTCGCCGCCATCGACACCACATTACACCGGAGGCACTCTCCCGTGAAGATCCTGCTTGTGCGTCCGCCGATCACTCTCCGCGTGGCCAAAGCCTTCCATGCCTTTCTCCACTTGGAGCCGCTTGACCTCGAAATCGTAGCCGGAGGCGTTGGACGCGAGCATGACACGCGCATTCTGGACCTGACTCTGAGTCGCTTGCCGGATGCCGATTTTCTGGCGATGCTCAGTGCCTTGACGCCAGACGTGATCGGGTTTGGCGGCTATTCCAACCAGGCGGCGCACGTTAAACGGCTGGCGGCGGTCGCAAAGGCTGTGTGTCCGGGCGCCACGGTCCTGGTAGGTGGCGTCCATGCCACGATCCTGCCGCTTGACTATCACCTTCCGGGAACCATAGATTATGTTGTGCGGGGCGAAGGTGCCACGGCGATGCGCCGTCTGCTTCCCCATCTCATCGAACAGACGCCCTTTCCGGCTGACGATAGCATCCTTCTGACCGGCAGTCCTTCGTTCGAAGTGTCCGCTGTGCAGCCGCCTCCGCCTCTCCCCGAGTACGACAACGTGCCTTGGCCGCGCCGCGACCTCATTGATCGAAGCCGCTATTTCTGCGTCTGGGCCGGTGCTCCAGGTGCACGCGTCGCCACGGTGTTTCCCCGAGTTGCCACGCTACGCACGAGCACGGGATGTACCCACCGCTGCGTGTTCTGCGTGGTGCACCACCTTGCCCGAGGCAAGTACCTGCAGCGCACGCCGGAGGATGTGGTTGACGAGATCGCCGCGGTTATGGAGGACCATCTCTATTTCGTGGATGACGAGATGTTTATCAACGCGGAGCGGGCAGAAGCCATCGCGCGGCTCCTGTTGGAGCGCGGAATCCGCAAGCACTATGTCAGTTGGGCGCGCAGTGACACCATCTGTCGCCATGCTGGACTGTTCCGGCTGTGGCGTCAGGTCGGGCTCGAAGTGCTGTATGTCGGCCTGGAGTCGATGGAGAACAAGAACCTGGACGATTATCACAAGGGCGTCGAGCCGGAGGTAAACCGCAAGGCGGTTGCCATCCTTCGAGAACTGGATATCATCCTGCACGCCGCACTGATGGTCAACTCCGACTTCATAGCCGAGGATTTTCTTAAGGTTCAGCGGACGATCAAAGAGATCAGTCCGGCAGAAGTCTCGTTCACGGTCTTCTCGCCGCCGCCAGGTACCCCCTTATGGCAACAATACCAGCACGCGTTCATCTGCAAGGACCCGTGCTCCTTCTACGATTGCATGCACACGATCCTGCCAACTAAGCTGCCTCTGAACACGTTCTACCGATATTTTTCGCTGCTCTACCTGTTTGGGTTTCGCCAGAACCCTTGGCGCAAACGGCGCATCCGGGCGCCATTTCGGGATATCGTGCGCATGTTCGTGTCGGGAGCGCAGTGCGGATATGCTCTGAGAACCATCTACAAAGACTACGACAAGTCCCTGTGGTAATCCGGTGGTTGCGAGGGTGCCAGGTAGGAACAAGCGCCGGCCGTCCTCGGAGGGCTGGAAGCGGTTTTCACGGTTGCAGGCCTTCGGGAGGGCTCGATGCAAGTTAGCATCGGCTTTGAACATAAGGATAAAACTATACCGGTTGTTCCAGTAGGAGAAAAAATGCATAAATATTGAATTAGTTCGTTGCATTAGATACAATTGCCAGGGCAAAGAAGCAGTCATTTATTTAGAGAAATATTGACAGGAGAATTTCTATGAAAATGGGGGTGCGATATGAGTAAAAAACAGAAATATATCAGCGTTTTACTGGTGATTTTTCTCACAGTGTTATTGTATATTCCCACTGCTCAGGGAAAGGAAAAAGTTGAAGGCAAGACTTTTTTTACTCTAGCCAATATATGGTATGAACATCCGGACAAAATATTCTCAACGAATTACAATAAAGGTACAGTTATCCCTGCAGGTGCGAAAGTGACAGTAAAAGGGCTCAAGGATGATGAGATCCGGTTTGTTGATGAAAAAGGCAGGCTTTTACAATTATCTTTATGAAAAAGCATAGCAAGGGCGGAACGGTTATACAGGATTATTTCAAGCAGTATTTTTCAGAGGAAAATCCTTTGGGGGAAGGGGGCCCATTTCAAAATATTTCGGCAGATGAACAAACGAACATCAAGAAGGGCAAGATAGCAGTGGGCATGAGTAAAGCGGCAGTTTTAATGGCCTATGGCTACCCGCCAGGTCATAAAACCCCTTCTTTAGAAGGGGATGAATGGATATATTGGAAAGATCGGTTTGTAAACGAGCCCGTCTATTTTAAAGATAACAAGGTTTCCCAGATAGGCCGTTGATATAGAACAGTAAGAATGAGAAAAAGTTATCCTGTTTTGGCCATTTCAGAGAGGCATCAGGAAGTCTGCTTTTACCATAATAATATATTGAGGTATGAATGCACAGATGACACAACAAGAGATTGAAGATAAATTGATGCAGGGAATTGCCACTATACTATCAGGAAACAAAACCTCTCTTGCAGTGGATATACCTTTTCATAAACTGGGAATTGACTCTCTGGGCTTTGTTGAGATCCTGGTATTTATAGAAAAGACTTTCAACATCAAATTAATAGAATCGAATCTGACCAGAAAAGATTTTGAGACGATTCGTTCCCTGGCATCTTTCATCAGTAAAAAACTTTAGGCTGTATGGGTTTTACCATTCCATCATCTAAGAATAAGCTCTACCTCTCGGGTTTTGACTGGGTGATGAGTGTCATAGATTATATAACAAAAAAAACGACCTGTGCCGGGGGCGCCTCACAGGTTGTTTTTGTATTCGATTCTCCTGCTGAAGAAGTGACGGTTCAAGATTATTTAAGCCGTTTTTTAAAAGAGTTTCCGGTAATACAGGGAAGAATAAGACGTGATTATAGCCTGTGTCCCTACTGGCGAATTCCAAAAAAGAATATTGGCAATGGACTGAAGCTGAATGTTTACCGTTTGGAAAACTGCTCGTCTCAGGGAGACATACTGTCCTTGATGGAAGAATGCGTTAATAAGCCCTTTAAGGGTGAGCATGAGCATTTAGCATTTCATCTTGTCTCTGCAGGGAATCAGCAGTGTTTAGGGGTGACATTTGACCACCGTTTATTTGATGCCCGTGGGGTGGAATCATTTATGAATTTATTCCAGCAGTATTACCTTGACAGGGGACGTTCTCGTATTGCTGATGGCGTCCGTTTAACAGCCTCAGCGGACCTGTCGCAGTGGTCAGAGAAATTTCTTGCCGGCAGAAATGTTAACCGTAAACTGATTGCCCTATCCAAAACACCCATCAGGGCATTGCCTGTACCGCCTTCTGAAAAAAAGAGGGGCTTTAAGTTCAGCATGATCTGTTTTGATCAGCCGGAAACAGAGAGGATCTATGATGCTGCCTATGAAGAAGCAGGCTATTTAATGGTGATGCCTTACCTGCTGGCAGCGGTGACACAGACCATGCATGAGCTTTTTGACAGCAGAGGTATAGCATCCAGCAGTTATGTGATCCCGGTTAGCGTGGACATGAGATCTTCGAAAGATATCAAACAGGAATTGTTTTGTAATCATACTTCCATGCTCCTGTTTCAGATTCAGGGAGATGCCATGAGGGATAAGAGGCTGCTGGTAAAGGAAATTAACAGCCAGATGTATGAACAGGTGCAGTCCCACCTCCCTGCAGACCTTTTAAAGGCTTCTGCCCTGCTTCGCATCGCCCCTCTGCCTGTTCTAGATAGAATATTCCACTTGCCGTTTGATGGTAAAATTGCCTCGTTCTGCTTTGCCCATGTGAGTAAAAGTTCTTATCAGTTTACTGAGTTTATGGGGGTAAAAGTCAGTAATATTTACCACCTGCCACGTGCCCCGGTGCCTCCCGGAATGGGAATCTTTTTCAATTCTTTCAATGGGAGACTTAATGTAACTATCTCCTGGCTTGATGGACTTCTCGACAGTGATGAGGTTCTCATGCTGGAAAGAGGTTTGAAAAGCAGACTGTGAAGGCCATAAATGCAGAAAAGACTTCATGCGACGTCCTGGTTGTAGGCGGGGGTGTTTCAGGAACAGTGGCCGCTGTGGCTGCGGCGCGTTATGGGGCACGAACCTTTTTAATCGAGAAGGAAAAGGTTCTCGGCGGTATAGCTTCGTTTGGATTGCTTAGCGATATCTGTGGTTTATACCTGAACGGTACCGAGCTGCCAGCCGAAACACTCAATCAGGGAATTCTTGAAGAAATAGCACTCATTTTATATACATTATCACCACAAAGAACGATTAAAAGGATGGGCAGGGTCTTTGTCCTTCCTTACTCCAGGTTTGACCTTGCCTATGCATTGGGCTCTCTGTGCCAGAGAGAATCAAATCTGGTTGTTTTCCTGAACGCCGTTGCGGTCTTCCTGGCTAAAAAAAAGGGGGAGATAGTCGAGGTCTCAGTTTATCGGTCGGGGATTCAGCATGCTCTCTTCCCTAAGGTAGTGATTGATTGTACCGGGGAGGGAGACGTTTCCGTTATGGCAGGGGCATCGTTTGAAGTGTCTTCGCCAGGGGAATTTCAGCTGGCAGGTTATACCATTCGTTTAAAAGGCCTGCGTAATCAGGAGGATCTTCTGCCGGTTAAGGTTCCTTACCATTTGGCTGAGGCAGTAAAAAAAGAGGTTCTGCCTCCCAGTTTAAGATTTTCGAAGTATAGACAGGGAGACGCTCCGGATGAAGGGTATTGCAAGTTAAGTATCGAGGGGGTTGATGGTGCTGAAAGGGAACAGAAAGCCCGGGAGCTTGCCCTCAAGGCCCATCGCTATTTAGGAGAAAGGCTGCCTTCATTCAAAGATTCCTACATTGTTGAGACCTCAGTGGGTGTTATGGATAGGGAAGGCCGGAGGATCTGTGGGGAGTTCACCCTTACCGAAGATGATGTCCTTAATGCCAGAAAATTTCATGACGGGGTAGTGAAGAATTCATGGCCCATCGAGATATGGGATAGAGAAAAAGGAACAGTGTATAAGTACCTTAACCCTGGTGAGTACTATGAGATTCCCTTTCGCTGTCTGAGGGTTAAGGGCATATCCAATCTCCTGTGCGCAGGGCGCTGTATATCGGTTACACGCGAAGCATTCGGCTCAACCAGGGTTATGGGTACATGTATGGCCTTAGGGGAACAAGCTGGCCTCGCTGCAGCCTATAGAGCTAAAAATGGGGTTTATCCCGACAGGATAAAAGAAACAATCACAGAGTATTGATACAAAGGCTGCAGCATTGTCGCTCCAACAGCATCATCTTAGCTCCCTTGAGAGAGGTGATAAAAGCTGTTTTCTTGGAACGAAATATATTTTTGCCCTGAAAAACATTTACTAAAATTATTTATCAGCATCCCGATATGAATATCTTTCAGAAGATAAGACAGGAAACTAAAAGTTTTTTAAACAAGGCAGCGGTGATTGAAGGCAACAGCACGCTTTCCTATGGAGAGCTGATTTTATCTGCTGATATGGTTGCCGCTATGCTCAAGGAAGATGGCATCAGGCCGTTTCATCGGGTAGGCATTCTCTGCAATGACTCTATTGACTGTATCACCCTTAGTTTAGCTGTTTTGTCTCTATCAGCAGTAGTCGTCCCTATCGCTCCGGAACAGACTGTGACCGAAATTGACATTATCCTTGAAAGGATTGCGGTAGATTTTCTGATTTATGAAAGCGGATTATACGACCGTGAAGATGCTCACAGACTTCAGCCAAAAGGTTTTTGCACAAAAGAAATTTATATCAATAAATGTGTGGTCAAAGAAGAACCCTGCAGTGAATACTATAGAATCAATCCGGCGTTTATCCGGTTCAGTTCAGGAACAACAGGCACAAACAAGGGAATCGTCTTATCGCATGAGGCAATCATCGAAAGAACCGAGGCAGCAGATAAAGGGTTTGGAATAACCCCTGAAGATACCATTTTATGGCTTCTCTCTATGAGTTATCATTTTGTCGCGACTATCCTTCTCTTCCTACGCCGCGCATCAACCATTGTCCTCTGTCATCATCTTTTCCCGGAATCATTAATAGAGGGGATAACCAAGCATAAAGGCACATTGATCTACGCATCGCCTTTTCACTATAATTTGCTGGCCCGATCTGATCTGCTGTCCCCGGATTCTCTGAAAGATATACGCTTAGCGATCTCTACCGCCATGAAGCTTCCCGATACCGTGGCTCAGGAGTTTCATGCAAAGTTCAGTTTTGAATTGGCTGAGGCGTACGGAATCATTGAGGTAGGATTGCCTTTTATGAATCTTTCTGCTGACAGAAACAGGCGGGGTTCTGTGGGCAGGGTTTTGCCTGATTATGAGGTCACAATAGTTAACCAGGATACAGAGGGGGTTGGTGAGATTTGTCTGAAAGGGAAGGGCATGCTGGAGGCTTATTTCTCACCGTGGCAGAGCCGGGACAGCATTCTGAAAAGCGGGTGGTTTAAAACGGGGGATTTAGGCAGGATTGATGAAGACGGTTTTTTGACCATTGTCGGACGCGACAAAGATGCCATTAATTTTGTGGGGATGAAGATTTTCCCCCTCGAAGTTGAATCAGTAATCAATAACTATCCCCTTGTTAAAGAGTCAATGGTTTACGGCGTTGCGCACCCGCAATACGGCCAGCTGCCTGTAGCAAATATTGTCTTAAAAGAAGGGCTTGAAAGCGCTCTGGACGTTGATGATTTACGCCGCTTTTGTTATCAGAGGCTAGCAAAGTATAAAGTTCCCAAAGATTTTAAATTCGTGAATCAGCTACCAAAAACAGTCAGCGGGAAGATCAAACGGTGAGAGTACTGTTTGTCCATCCATTCGGTTCAAACTGGCTTGAGGGCAGGGAAGACAAGATCCTCTTGGCCAACCGCAGTGCGCCTATCGGCATACTTTCTATCGCGGCGTTTCTCATGAAGAGAGGGGTTGAAGTGGATATCCTCAATTGTACTGCCCCAGTCAAGTTAACAGGAACGGAACAAACCATGTCACGGGTCCGATCCTTCGGTCCGGCAATTATAGGGTTTACCACAACAACCTCCAGTTTTCTCGATGCATACAGTCAGGCAGAGGAGATCAAAAGGACTTTCCCTGATATTGAGATTGTCTTTGGGGGTGTTCACGTCTCCGCCCTGAGAGAGAAGATACTTGAATCTTTCCCTTGTATAGATTTTCTTGTGACTGGTGAAGGCGAAAAGGCGATGGCTGGACTCGCATGCGGAGAAAAACCTGCTACTATTCAGGGTCTGATTTTTCGTGAAGGTCAGCAGATAAAATCAAACGGTCTCCGGACCGATTTGTGTGAGTTGGACGAGCTTCCCTTTCCTGCTTACCGGAAGCTCGAAGGATTTCCGAAATTCTACGAACCGCCGCTTTTCAATTATCCCCGGGCACCGGCGACGACGATAATTTCGAGCAGGGGTTGTCCCTATCAATGCTCTTATTGCGACCGTTCGGTGTTTCGCAGGAGCTTCAGGTTTAACTCGGCTGGATACCTCTATGAACATATGTCGTTTCTCAAGATGGAATTTGGTGTGAGACATATCTTTTTCTATGATGATTTGTTCACCTTTCACCGCAGCCGCATAGAAGAATTTTGCAAATTATTAAGGGAAAAGCCGCTTCATATGACTTTCAATTGTGCAGTGAGGTTGGGGCATATTGATAATGACTTATTGAAGATGCTTAAGGCTACCGGCTGCTGGATGGTGAGCCTCGGAATAGAATCGGGAGATCCTGAAATACTTTTGAGACATAAATCAAAGGGCAGCCCGGATGAGATGAGGACCGCGATAAAACAGATCCAGAAAAATGGGATAAGGGCGAAGGGTCTCTTTATGATGGGTCTCCCCGGGGAGACTGAGAGGACCATCAAGAGAACGGCTGATTTTATCGAGAAACTAGGACTTGACGATATGAATATGAGCAAATTTACCCCGTTTCCAGGATCACCCGTCTACAAAACCATCCATGAGGAGGGTGTTTTCAAGGAAGATTGGGAGTTGATGAACTGCATGAATTTTGTCTTTGTCCCAAAAGGGATATCGTCAAAAGAGAGACTTGATGAACTTTATAACCAATTCGTCAAGGGTTTCTACATGGGCAGGAACTGGATAACGAAATTCGGCCCGCTCATGTTCAAGTCTCCCGACAGCACCTTCAGAATGATAAGAAAACTTCCTTCGTTCCTGAAAGTTATAAAAGATTTTTCTATAGAGAATAACCACTGACAGAGGTCTATCACGGGGATAATACAGACTACAAAAAAACGATATCCCGACCATCACCTTGCTTGAATTTAATGGGTCATCAGACTTTGTGGTGCCGGCATTTGAAATGAGATGATAAAGACAGTTGAAGTCAATGCTGGTGCATCAGGACTAAGAGGACACTGCGAAATGATTTTAGCGTAGCCCACATCAGGAGGATCTATCATATAGAGCACGATGTGAGGGCAAAAGAGTTGATGGTAGAGGAGACAGTCAACGGCAGCATGTTCATCAGCAATAACGATGTCAGATTACCATTCAAGGAGATAACTACACGGCCTGAGAAAAAACCAGAACCAACGCCTATGCCTCGTAAAAGAAAAGGACACTCTCCTTCAGCCCATCATCCTTGGCACAAAGCTAATCGTCAATTCTTTATCCAAATGTGGAGAGAAAGTAAAAAGCCTATGGAGGTAGCAGGGTTATAAACCGGACATTTCTAATTTGCCAGGAATAGGACATTTCTATTTTGCTTTGACATAGTTCCACAAATTCATTGTAACTATTTAAAAAGTGGTATAAAGTCGCTTTGTAATAATCAGAAATAGTTAGCGCAGAGGCTTGTCCCATGCAAAAGTATTTGGGGAAGTTATTGAGTGAGACTCCTATCAACCTGACTGTTGGTGGGCGCTGTTTTAATTCTATGAACTATGAAGAAGGCAGGAAAATGAGAAGAATATCATTTTCACCAATGCTTTATATTACTCTGATATTGGGTTTATTATTTGCTCCCTTTGCCCACGCAGCAACATTGGAGGTAGGGATAGGAAAACCATATACCACAATTCAGTCTGCAATTAACGCTGCAGTGAATGGTGATACTGTCCTTGTCTATCCCCTGACATATACAGAGAACATCGACTTTAACGGAAAGGAAATCACCGTTAGGTCAGTAAAGGGTGCCGCCAGTACCATTATTGACGGCAAAAGAAAGGACGGCAGTGTAATCGTCTTTATGAATAACGAGGGACCAGCCTCAGTGATTGATGGATTTACCATAATCAATGGAAGTGGCACTCTTGATTCTTTTTCCATTCCTGCCGGCGGTGGGATTTACTGTTACAACTCCTCCCCGACCATAACCAACTGCACCATCACCGGAAATACGGCAAACGGTGATGGCGGAGGGATTTACTGCGAGTACTCCTCACCAGTCATCACTAACTGCACCATCACAGAAAATAGGGCAGATGGCTATGGCGGCGGGATTGAATGCGCAATATCTTCCCCAACATTAAAAAACACTATTCTGTGGGGAGATACTGCACCTGATGGCAAGGAGATTTACCTTGACGAAGGATCAACCATTACCCTGACCTACTCCGATGTTGAAGGCGGGTGGACAGGAACCGGCAACATTGATGCTTACCCTCTATTCGTAGGTAACGGGAACTACCACCTGACAGTAGGCTCTCCATGTATTGATAAGGGCACAAGTGAAGGAGCGCCTGCTTATGACACAGATGGTGACCCCCGGCCTCAAGGGGCAGGCTTTGATATTGGGTCTGATGAATATACACCAGCAAGCACTACCTGTTCCATATGGTCTGACGTCATCTCAAAGTACAACGCCTATGTGAGTGGTCAGGTTCAATGGAATGATGTGATTGATTGCTATAACCAGTATGTTTCACCTTAGAAATAATAGCAAAGCACCATACATGGACCTGTGAGTGCGGTGCCGAGGACAGTATACGGCTTGGACAGATAGTTTAAAACAATAAGAAGCAGGCGAAAGAAAGGCAGGAGTTGAAAATGGCCTCTGCCTTTTATTGCAATTCCCCCTGAACAGGTGTATTTTCTCAGCGTAATCAAACAATAGAATAATAAAGAGATTCATAAAAAGGATAGTCATGAAAAAGATTTATGTTTTATTTCCCTTACTGCTCTTTTTAACATCGTTTGCTTTTGCAGGGACAATAAACCTTCCCAGAACCGGTCAGACGAATACTCCGGTGTCCATATAGGTGTCCATCGTTCCCGATTTTAGTGTCCATATTGGTGTCTAAAGGCGGTATCACTCAGTAGCAATAGATAAGACAGGGAGTTAACTAACCAGTTGATATAATAAGCAAATTTAATACTCCTTATCACTTGGTAAAAATTGGTAAAAAATTATTCAGATGGCCTGTCACGCCGGAGGCCGCGGGTTCGAGTCCCGTCGCTCCCGCCAGAACATAAATCCTGCTTCTCGTTGAGGAGCGGGTTTTTTTCTTCCCATGGCATTCTAAAAACTTGCTTTCTTCTCATCTTGACAGCCTATCACGTTCGTAATACTCTTCAATGCAATTTCAACGCGAGTTTGCTTAACCATCTTGGGGAAGGACTATGGTACCCCTCAAAAAAATAAAAATTAAATTCCTCCTGTTATTAGCCATCCTCCCCATTTTTATTATAACTACTGCCCTCTATACAGGGTATCTCTATTCCATAGGAAAAAAATCGGTAATGAAAGATGTAGATGACAGGTTATTAACGGCTGCTTACGGCGTTAAACTTTTTGCCGACCCCTATCACGACAGGATTTCGTATGAACATCCGACCTCCCCGACGGAATATCTGAAAGTTCTGCTTACTCTTTCAGAATTTTCGTGGAAAATAAATGTAGAATATGCCTATACTATGATCATTCATGACAACAAAATTGTTTTTACCTCAGACAGTTCAACACGGGAGGAGTTTGCCAAAAATGACCATACCAAATTTCTCCAAGAGTATACAGATGCAAGTGAAGGATTGAGGGAGGCCTTCAGAGATAAAAAGATACACTATGATGAGTATACCGACCAATGGGGAACATTCCGATCAATCTTTGTTCCCACTATTTCTAAAGGTGGCAAAGAGTATGTCATAGGGATTGATATTAAGGTCACTTATCTCAAAGAGATGGTGAACAAAGTAATCCGCAACTCACTTGTGATTTGTGTAAGTGTTTTTCTGATCAGCCTGATATCGGTTATCCTCATCGCGAGGTCAATCACCCAACCATTAAGCGCCATGGCACATGCAACTGCAGATATTGCCACAGGAAATCTGGATACAGAACTCCCACCGGTGAAATCAGGCGATGAAATAAGAAGACTCGGAGAGGCATTCGAACACATGAAAACGTCCCTCAAGAAGTATATACAGGAACTTGCTGAAACAACCGCGGCCAAGGAGAGGATAGAGAGCGAGTTAAAGATTGCCCATGATATACAGATGAGCATTTTACCCAAGCTGTTTCCGCCCTTTCCCGACAGGCCGGAATTCGATATCTATGCAATGATAGAACCTGCACGAGAGGTAGGCGGAGACTTTTACGACTTTTTCTTCATAGATAATGACCATCTCTGTTTCGTTATTGCCGATGTCTCCGACAAAGGGATCCCCGCATCGCTTTTAATGATGGTGACGAAAACCCTTATCAAGGCAAACACTACAACGGGGAGCACGCCAGATGAAATCCTCATGAAGGTGAACAACGAGCTCTGCGGGGGAAATGATTCCAGTATGTTTGTCACAATTTTTTGTGGTATCTTAAACACGCAAACAGGGGAAGTCCTCTATGCAAATGGGGGACACAATCCCCCCCTGATCATCGGAAGTGGAAGGGAAGTGACCTTCCTTGAAAAAACAGCCGAGCTTGTGGTAGGTATAACATATGGAATTGCCTATACAAAGGAAAGAATGGTTTTACAGCCGGGCGATTCCCTTTTCCTCTATACAGATGGCGTTACCGAAGCGATGAATGAAAAAAACGAACTCTTTTCAGAGGGAAGACTCATCACGGTAGTCACAGCAAGCGAGGGTAAATCAGTTCAGGAAACCATCGATGGCGTCATGGGAGAAATTGGGCGCTTTTCTCTTAACACACCGCAAGCAGATGATATTACTATGATGATGATACGGTTTAACGGGACAGGATAAGGTAATATTTCGGCAAGGAGCCTAATGGTGTACATCTATTTTTGGGGCACACGCGGATCCCTTCCTGCCTCTCTTACAGCAGAAGCTATCCGCAGCAAGATATACAGAGCAGTCAAAGAATCGAAAACCCACACCTTTGCTACAGAAGCAGAAATAAAAGACTTTATAGAAACAAGCCTTCCTTTCTCTGTACGTGGAAGTTACGGTTGCAACACATCATGCCTGGAAATACGGAGCGAAGAAGAATATATTCTGTGTGATGCTGGTACCGGATTACGTGACTTTGGGAATTATGTTTTAAAATCGAAAGGCCAGGAAAAACGCAAAAAACAGCTTACTTTTCATATATTTATGTCCCACCTCCACTGGGATCACATACAGGGGTTCCCATTTTTTGCACCAGCCTATATTGCCGGTAACCAGGTGCATATCTACGGGTTCCACCGCGAGCTGGAGCAGGCATTTATAACTCAGCAGAACTACCCGCATTTCCCTGTACCGCTGAGCGCTATGAACGCATCTATCAAATTTCATGTTCTGAAGCAAGGGCACGAGTATGAAATAGCAGGCTTTACCATAAAAGGCATGAAGCAGAATCATCCGGGTGATTCATATGGCTACCGGTTCGAAAAGGACGGGAAAATCATAGTGTATTCAACCGATTCAGAACACAGGGAGGATGCTGATGATGAGCGTTATCCTTTCCTGGATTTTTTTAAGGATGCCGATGTTCTCATCCTTGACGCGCAATACTCTTTAATAGATGCGATGTATTCGAAAGAGAACTGGGGACATGCAAGCAATATTGTCGGGGTGGAACTGAGCGTAAAAGCCAAGGTAAAACATCTCTGTATTTTTCATAACGAACCCACATACGATGATGAAACGCTTTTTCAATTTTTGCAGGACACGCGAAGGTACTTGCAGATTTACGCAGAATCCTATCCTCTGAAGATAGACCTGGCGTACGATGGCTTACAGATTGAACTTTAACCACATCTACCTGATAACTCTGTCTGCCTCTTTGAGGAGGTCTGGAGGAAGGGTTACGCCCTGGGCTTCTGCAGCCTTCAGGTTCACATAGACCACTTTACTGTTCAGCGACTGGATAGGGATCTGTCCGGCGCTCTTCCCTCTTATAATCAAGGCAGCAACCTTGCCGCTCTCTTTTCCCCACTGATAGAAATCGGCGCCAATCCCTGCGCAGGCACCTTTCTGCACCTGGAACGGTTCTGTAACAAACAGGGGGATTTTGCGCTCCTCTGCTACCTTCACCACAGAACTCAAGGAAATATAGACGGTATTGTCCGCAGAAACAGCGATTGCATCAACTTTCTTGTTTGCAAGAACTTGGGCAGCCTGAAGCACTTCGCTTGATGCAGAAACAGGCATTTCAACCAGTGTGATTTCCTGTTTTTTAAGCTCCTGGCGCAGGTGTTCTGCTGCCATGCTGGCATTTGGTTCCCCAGGATTATAGGGGATGCCTACCACTTTCAGCTTCGGGACAACCCGTTTCATGAGCTGGACAAAATCATTCATGTACAGGGGATCATAGACGCCGGTGAGATTTGAGGGTGCTTCCTTCATCTTTAACTGCTCAGGGCTGAAGGATACAGTAAATACAACCGGAATCTCTTTTACAATACCAGACGCTGCAACCATGCAGGGCGTGCTGTTGGTAATGATCATATCCACCTTGTCTGCAATGAACTTGCGCAAGACCAGAGAAATGTTAGGCATGTCCCCCTGAGCATTTTTGTAGTCGATACGGATATTCTTTCCTTCGATGAAGCCTTCTTCTTTCAGGGCATCGATAACGCCCGTGCGCGCCTCATCTAAAAGGGGATCTTCGGTAATCTGGACAATACCGATGGAGTAGAGTCTATTTTCTTCTTTTTTCGCGCAGGCACCTAAGAGGACTACGATGAGACAAACGATAAGGAATTTAAACAGTTTTTCCATCTTCTTCTGAACCCGTTCCTGATTTCCTCTATTCAGTCAAAACGCGTAACAGTTATTTCAGTCGTTTATTAATTTCCTCAATGTCAAAATTATCTGGGTCAAAGTCTTCTCCAACCCATTCAAGAACCCAATCATAGTCAGGGTGTGTTTTATCTTTTAAGATCTCCATTTTGTCCTCATAACCCCAAATACCCCCGCTGTCTTCAAGTGGCCCGTTTCTCTGTCCACCGATACATAAAGGATATTTTCTATTCCCGGCTTCCTCAAATATTTTGTTAACGGTCAAAATATGTTCCCAACTGTCTCCAAAGTCATACAAATAGAAAAATTTTTGCCCTTTACGTGTTATAAAATCCGCCAGAGATATTTTTGATTCTTGGTTTTTGCTTACATGTCCCTTAATGTCAAATTCGTGAAGGTGGTCATCCCCCCAGTTAAAAATATTTTGGGTAATGTGGTGAAGTTTTCTTAGAGTCGTGCTAATGGGAACTTGAACTGTTCTGAATATTTCCGGGTCAGAATCGGCAATCGATATTTTAAGTTCAACAATTTTTGTCATATCATTTAAACCTTTAATATTTTCTTAAAAAAATTACGCATAACGTTCTTGGCTAAAAGAAGTGCGAAGCATTTGAACGGAATCTCTTAGCCAGTGTTATTTGCTGTTACTGGCAGAATTGCATTATTCCTCATCTCCACCACGAATACGAACCTTGGTCTCTTCAACAATCCACAAGTGCTGGATTAAAGGTTCTCGACTAATAAGATGGATGATGCTACTGAAAACTTCAATGACGTGAGGTTTTGTTTGAGTTCTTACCCGTAGAACAATAATGCCCGAAAATTCTTGTGGTGGATACGACCTAATATCAGAAAAATCTGTATCCAAACTGACCAAAATACGATGTTCACTTTTGCATATTTCTGCAAGAATAGAATCTTTTTTGCCTTGTAACTGTTGGTCATTTACGGTTTTTGCGTCATAACCGGCATTGATAAGCAGTTCTGCAATTTCAATTGGCAGGTTTTCATCTATCTTGAACTGCATATTTACCTACGCTGATACAGATACCAGTCTTTCACGAGATAGTTCGGCAGCATAGGCAATAGCTGCTTTAATGTCTTCGGGTCTTAGTGAAGGGTAGCTTTTTAAAATTTCCGTCTCGGTGACACCTTCTGCTAAGTTATCCAAAATAACAGATACCATAACACGTGTTCCTTTGATACAGGCTTTTCCATGACATACAAGAGGATCGACAGTTATTCTTTCTCTCCAATTCATGTCTTGTCTCCTTTCCACGTAAAGATGATATAATTATATCATATGATGGCATAATCTTTGGGTATAAATCTCATGAACGCTGTTATCTACCGATACAGGCATTTTTAATAGTACCGTTCCATTTTACCTATGCTAACGAATACTCTTTCTAAATTTAACAGACTTCTCTGGTTTCTCAGCAATGTTCCAGTCGACTTTGAGGCGGCGTGCAGCTTTCGAAAGGCGTTGGACTTCCTTCTCTGTTACACGAGCACTGCCACCCTTAACTTGGAACAAAACAATATGCAGTACATCGGGATCACTCTTGTGTCGCTTCACTGCAATAAGGTCAACGATCCCCTTGTATTCAAAGCCTTTTTGGCTATCCAGCGCAAGGGACTTGTAACCCTTCTTTGCGAGAAAGTATTTGGTGAAGGTTTTCGCATTCTGTCCAGTGCGATGAGCCAACCCAGAGGCACCCCGCCACTTTCGAGTGTGAGCTGCTTTTTGTCCGGTGGTCATCTGTGACTTGTCGATTCTCAATCACCTTCTCCTTGTGCGAGCATGGCAGCTAACGTTCAAGTGCAAACGAAGCCTCCGGGTTAAGCGTTAGCCGTTTGCATTGTGTTAAACGCAGTTACACCCCGCACCTTATTATCCTTTCCTTGTTAGGTCTCCAAAATTTTATCAGCAAGTTCAAAACAGTGATATCGACCATACTGACATAACCCTTTCCTCGTCAACCCTAAATTGAATTTTCTAATAGCTTTCTGAATTCTGACATCTTGCAAGGCACTTAAAGCAGATGATGTCCCTTTGAAGATTAAATTTATTTGGTCATCTCCGCCAGGCACATATTTATGGTCAGTGATTTCACAGTCTTTTTGTGGCGCCTCTTTAAGATATTCTTTGAGAAGAGATTTTGACAGATGGAAAGAATAGAATAAATTATTCTTCTCCTCAAAAATGGTAATCACTTCCTGCCAGTAAATATTAACCCTGCAAAATATCTTCATGTCTGAGGCGGGGAAACATGAGACAGCCCAATAAGAGACTTCACCTTTAAGAATAGCTGGAATTCCGATAGGAAAATATTTTTGTAAGAAACTAATGACATCATGTGCTTTTAGATCAGCCATGAATTTGTTAAATTTTGATGAATATCTAAGACGAAGACCATCATCTATAATTCTTTCTCCGCTAATATCAACATAATTCGGTGCAGAGAGCCACCTTTCCTGTTCCTCATTTGACATGATGTCAGAAAATCGAGAGGCAGCGTGAGTAAAACTCGCTAACAGTATGTTTCTTAATTTGACACCGATGTTTTCCAATAAAGAAACTGTCTGTTTTTCCGTATCTGACAACTGATCTTTTGGAATGGGTCGAAAACTAAAACCTCTGATGTCTTCGATATTCAATGAATGCTGCGAAAATCGTCGTGACACGTCAGTAGACTGTCCAACATAGCGAGTACCGTCCGCCAAATGAAGCACATATATTCCTGTAACTTTCGAGTCTGGGATAAAATCCGTGACAGATCCGCACCCCTCCACATAAACAGGAGGATTGAAACCTGCTTCACGCAGTTTTTTATAGACTTCCTTGTTCAACGTACCCATAAAATTATGGAGACCTAATACTTTCTTTTCAAATCTTTAAATCGGGGCATAATTAGCGCTTAACGTTCAAGGCTCTGCGAAAGTTGCCGTCAATGGCACAGCGTTTGCCTTCGGTCTACCCTCGCCCCTCATGGGGAGAGGGACAGGGTGAGGGGTGGGTTTTGCAAACGCTGTGACATAGTCCATTTTCGCGACCATACAAACTCAAATCTATAATGAAGCCGTAAAGCTGGTATTAGACGTAGTTTCGGCTGATACTTCCTATATTCTATCTGGAGAATATTTTAAAAGTTTCTTTTTAGCACTCGGATTTCTTTGAATAATCATCTCAAACAAATATGGCCAGTATTCGGTTGCGTTGAGGTTCCCCTGCATATTTCTTCTAACAAAGGATGAGGTCTTTATGATTCTGTGCTGCTGTAAGTCCTCCAAAAATATTGGACTGCCGAGCTTGCAGACCCGCTTAATTGGACCAAGGTAACAATTGCCTTCTCGCCATCCCGCCTCACCAACGGTTAAATCGCCATTAAGTATGAAAACATCTTTTATGGCTTTTTCGGGTACTGCATGATACATCAATAGAAGATCATCCTTGCTGGTGCGTTTAGAAAGCCCCCAATTGGCTTGATTAATTCCGCTCAGCCAAGCCTGTTGCTCCTTGCCTACTACAGGCTGAATCCATACATTGAAACCAACACCGAAATACTTTTTAAGTTCAACGACTTTAATATTTTCGGGCACGCCAGGCCAATCGTGTTCCCAGCAAACTATCCAGTCGCAATCTTTGCTTGAGTGGTTGTGGTTTTTAAAACTGCTTGAACGAAATTCAAACTCAATCCTAAGTCTTTTTTCACCGCGCACTGTTTTTTGGTATGCAATGCAATCAGGAAACTGTGGTCGAATGCTTTCAATCCGAATTCGTAACTTTTTTGCGATGTGCGAGAATAGAAAAACGACCCCTAATTCATTTTCTGGTGCGTATTGTAGTGGCGCTTTTTCAAGAATTTCCGGTCTATTGTTTTTCATGATTGTTCCTCATATTTATCAGCCGAAATGGCGTATAACGTTCCCAGCACAAACGGAGTTGCGTAGCAATTTAGGCGTGAGTCGTTTGTGCTGTGTTTGGCGACGTTTTATCGTTTCTCATTAATTTTGGCCCCACATTTTCTTTCAATGATCTGTGATAGAATTTCCCAGGCAAAGGGAGGAATCTCCAAAGCACTGCGACCCTTGGCTTGGAAGTTCCAACGAAGTGCTTCCCACCTTTTTAAAGCAGGAACGGCCTTCAACTCCTCCAATCTCACGGGAGGATTAAATTTTTGTATCTCACGCACGTAACAGCCATACGGCCATCCCCACAATGGTTGGCGTTTACTGTCAGACACCGCTTGCCAAAGAGCAGAAATATCTTTCCCAACCCCCCTTTTTTTGATGTCCTGAGCAACCTCTTTTGTCATCCCGAAACTACGAATTAAAGCGTCAATGGTAAGTTGATTAATAGACTTTCGGTAAAGAAGGATTAAGTCTCCTTTACGTGTCCCCGGTTCACAACTCCAGAGTATTTCCCCTTGATAATCTATCTCCCCATTTTCATCTAAATAATTCTCTGGGCCAGCGTAAAATAGCCAAAACTTCTGATCCACAGGGGAAGAGTCTCTTATAGTTGGCCTGAGGATCAGAAAAGCGGCCACCAGAACTATAACAATAGCAACTAAGATAAGAAGCTTCATCGGTAGAACAGACATTAAAAATGTCGCCTAACTCGTTTGTATCCACACCAGATTCGGATATCCCTCCTGTTTTGAGGTTATATCCGAAGTATTTTGGATATTCCACCTCTGGCTGAATACCAGAAATCTTTTGAAATATGTATCATGGCCCAGGCAAGGCCGCTCCTCAAGGTTGAAGGCAAGGATTCAGAAAGGGTCAACTTTATGCCTGAATTATCATAACTATAAACGAATTGTCAATCATCAGAGTTTTCTGAGTCTATTTAACTTAAGTCATTTAATCAAACTTTAGAGAACGAGGGGTCAGCACGTTCCAGTATTTAAAATCTCTTCCTGCTATCCAAGATAAACGTGACTGGACCGTCGTTGACCAGGTGAACCTCCATCATTGTCTGAAATTCTCCCGTTACTACCTTGAGAAGACTCTTTGAGATGTGAGAGATGAATTGCTCATACAGTGCATTTGCATGACGAGGAGGTGCGGCATCGGAAAAGGAGGGCCTCCTTCCCTTGCGGCAGTCGCCGAGCAGGGTGAACTGAGAGACCACCATGATCTCCCCTTTGATATCCTGGACAGATAGGTTCATCTTCGAAGCATCATCCTCAAATATCCTGAGTTCGAGGGTCTTGGCAGCAAGATACTGAACATCTCCGAGGGAATCATTATGTTCCACCCCGAGCAGCACCAGAAGACCCTTGCCAATATCCCCTACGGTTTTATTTCCTATCCTGACTTGTGCTTCTTTTACTCTCTGGATTACTGCTCTCACGCTATATCCTTATTTGGGATGGCTGCTGTATCTCAAGGGATTTCTTCAGTTTTAACTCCTTTGACTTTTCTTCATAGTTAAATCTGAATGGGGGGGGGAACAAACGGGAAAGGTTTTCAACTGCCGGGAGGAAAAAAGAGATGAGGCGTGAATTCCAGATCGGCCGGTAGGTGGGGTATGAGACAATAACGATGAGAAGAATGAGACAGCTGATGAGTATCCCTTTTACCATACCCAAACAGGCAGAGGCAATTCTCTCTATGATGGTCGGGTGGAGCCGGTTTAAAAGCATCTGCAGTAACCAGAACAGGAGGCTCATGAAGATGGTAAGGAGGAGAAAGATAATAACAAATGCCCAGATACTGTGCGCAAATCCCGGCGAGTTCGCAATAGGAAGCTGGAGGATAATCCAGGGAAAGGATTGAGATGCTATGAGCAGGGAGAGAAAAAGTCCTATGAGGGAAAATAACTGCCGGGACACATCCTTCATCGCACCTCTGATAATACATAAGGCGACAACGATCACAATGAGGATATCAAAAGGACTCATGGCCCTCCCTGTATTACGTGAAGATGTACCTCAATGAACTGGAGCGGTCGCGTCGGGGTCAAGGGGAGAGAGGTCATCCTCACTGGAATTGAGGGGGTTTCTGACAAAGTGGTCTTTGCAGTTCTTACAGAGGACAAGATTTAATTCTTCGTAGACATCTCTCTCCATTTCCTCTGCGTCCATATCATCGATCTGCCTCAACGCTTCACCGATCATTTCTTCTGTATCGCCTTCACTCTCATTGATTACGCCATTGAAATCCGCGACTACCCTGATACTCACGAGGTATTTCAGCGCTCCCGGTTTCAGAATCCTTCCACATCGCATACACTGCTGGTAAAACATAATCCTCCTTATCTCCTACAGGGTGTAGATCTCCTTGCCCAGCACCCTGACCCAGTTTTTCTGAAGGACCTCCTGGGCTTCCTTGATCTTGTCTACCCCCACAATCAGGATCGCCTGATCACTCACCCTCCCTAAAAAGGGATAGAGATAGAGCACATTGATCTGCGCTGCCCGAAGCGGTTTCAACACGGCATTCAATCCACCTGGATGATCGGGAGTTTCCACGGCAATCACATCGGTCTCTTTCGGTGAATAACCATAACTCTTCAGGACATTCACTGCTTTCACCGGATCATCTACAACGAATCGTACCGTACTGATATCACTGGTATCAGCCACTGAGATCGCACGGATATTCACCCCTTCCTTGCCCAGACATTCACTCACCTCCGAGAGTTTGCCCGGGACATTCTCCAAACTGACTGAGAGTTGTTTAATACACATAGCACTCACATAGCACTCCCTTCTCTTAGAGATAATTATACCCTGTGGTCAGGGCATCCTTGTTCAGTTTAAGGAGTCGTGTTTTCCCTTCGCCCAACATCTCTTTCAGGTGCTCCATCAACATCTCAAAGGAGACGAGGTTGCTCATCTTGATAAAGCTCCCCAGCATGATCATGTTAGCTACCCGGCTGTTTCCCATCTCCTCGGCTAACCGGGTTGCTGGCACTTCAACAATTTCGATATCCCCGCGAGTAGGAGAGGTATCTATCAGTGAAGCGTTGAGCATAAGCAACCCGCCTGACTGGAGTTGATTCTGGAACTTGATCAGAGAAGGTTGGTTCATCGCCACGACGAATTCCGGTTCCGAAGCAACAGGAGATGCAATCTCTTCATCAGAAATGGAGATCGTGCAATTGGCAGTACCTCCTCGAACCTCTGCTCCATACGAGGGAAGATAGGTTACATTTTTTCCCTCCAGCATTGCTCCATAGGCCAGACAGTATCCCATTGACAGAACCCCTTGACCTCCAAAACCGGAAAAGACCGTTTTAATCAGCATGTTATTTCGTAGCGTCCTTGACTACTCCCAGGGGATATGACTTTATCATTACCTCGTCAATCCAGCGACAGGACTCAACGGGACTCATCCTCCAGTTGGTAGGACAGGGTGAAAGGATATCAATCAGCGAGAATCCCTGGTTCTCACGTTGAATCTGGAAAGAACGGGTAATAGCCTTTTTAGTTTTCATAATATTGGCGGGCGAATTGACCGCAGTTCTCTCAAGGTAGACCGCCCCTTTCAGAGTCGCAAGGAGATCACACATATTGATGGGATACCCATCCCGTTTTGCTTCCCTGCCCGCAGGGGAGGTAGAGGTCTTTTGGCCTAACAGGGTTGTGGGTGCCATCTGCCCGCCGGTCATACCGTACACTGCATTATTGATAAAGAAGATACTGATATTTTCACTCCGGCTTGCAGCATGAATGGTTTCTGCAGTTCCAATAGCGGCAAGGTCGCCATCACCCTGGTAGGAGAAGACCAGATTATGAGGGAGTACCCGCTTTATCCCGGTAGCTACTGCAGCCCCTCTTCCATGAGGGGCTTCCACCATATCAATATCTAAATAGTTATAGGCGAGCACAGCACACCCGCAAGGTGGCACGCCAATAACCTTTTCCCGGATTCCCATCTCATCAATCACCTGGGCAATAAGCTTGTGAATAATGCTGTGTCCACAGCCGGGGCAGTAGTGAAAGGAAATACCCTGCTTGAAGGATTTTGGCCGGGCATAGACCTTTTTCACTTTTCTTTCCCCTTCTTGACCTGGTAGTAGTGCCTGGAAATTATGCGGGACAGTTCGAGGGGCGTGGTCACGATTCCTCCTGGCCTCCCATGAAAATAAACCCTTCCTTCTCCTTCAAGGGCAAGCTTTACGTCATACACCATTTGGCCGGTGCTCATTTCAAAGACAAAGAAATCCTTAATTCTCCTGCTGGTCTTCCTGATAAACTGAGAAGGAAAAGGCCAGAGGGTAATGGGCTGAATCAGGCCAACCCTGAGCCCTTCCTCTCTCACCCTCTTGATCGCACCCTTGGCAATCCGGGCAGCAGTTCCGTACGCAACTACCGCCAGGTCCGCATCTTCCAGCTTGAATGTCTTATAACGGACTTCTCTCTTTTCGATCAGTTCATACTTGCGAAAGAGCTTCCAATTGTGATCTTCCATTTCCTTCGTGTCTAAGATGAGTGAGCAGATAAAGCGGCCTGGACGGCCTTTTGCACCAGTTAAAGCGTATTCTTTGGGAAACTCTGTTTTTTCCATGTGTTCCGGGAACACCACGGGTTCCATCATCTGTCCGAGCATTCCATCACCCAGGATGATTGCCGGATTGCGATAAAGGTCAGCAAGGCGAAATGCTTCTATCGTGAGGTCTACCATCTCCTGCCCGGAGGAAGGGGCTAAAACAATGGTATGGTAATCACCATGTCCCCCGCCTTTCGTGGCTTGAAAATAGTCAGACTGGGCAGGAGCAATATTACCCAGGCCCGGCCCTCCCCTCATGATATTAACGATCACGGCTGGGAGTTCCTGACCTGCCATGAAGGATATCCCTTCCTGCTTCAGGCTAAAGCCCGGGCTGCTGGAAGAGGTCATAGCCCTTGCACCTACTGCACTCGC